>Ga0194120_10003341_pt1 | contig 26281 bp, 22 predicted proteins | sample TA2MahCa65mmetaG_FD_148642 | JGI IMG/M metagenome (GOLD analysis project Ga0194120, IMG submission 148642) | Freshwater microbial communities from Lake Tanganyika, Tanzania - TA2015019 Mahale Deep Cast 65m | ecosystem: Environmental > Aquatic > Freshwater > Lake | place: Tanzania: Lake... | reverse complement strand
GCGAGCTCCTGGCGCTCGGCGGCGCGCACGCGCCCGAAGGCCGCGCGGGCCTGGTCGTGCCGGCCGGCGCGCGCGTGCGCGTCTCCGGCGAGCAGCCACAGTTCGTCGAGCTCGGCCTCGGGTTGTTCGGCGACCAGCTCGTCGATCCGCGCGATCACTTCGTCCCAGTTCTGCGCGTGGAACGCGCACCAGGCGCGGCCGGACAAGGCGGCGCGGCGCACGCGCTGGCGCTCGGCCGGCGCCTGCAAGTGCTCGCACTCCTGCTCCGCGCGCCGCCAGGCCGCATCGGCCTCGGCATGGCGCCCGCGGCGGTATTCGACCTCGCCCAGGAGCTGCGCGGCATCCGCGCGCAGCGCGGCCGGACCGGACTCCAGCGCGAGCACCGACGCGGTTGCGGCCGCATCGAGCTGACCGGCGGTCCATTCCAAGCGGGCCAGCCGCAGCGCGGCCTCTCCGCGCGACGCGAAGGAGCTGCGCGTCGCCAGCGCCGCATACAGCTCGCGAGCCTCGTCGGCCTGTCCGGCCTCGACGAGCGCGCCGGCCAGCCGAAAGCGAACCGCATCGGCCTCGGCGTGCTTTGCGTGGCGCTCCAGGAAGCGCCGCGCCTCCTTGATCGCGAGCGGATGCAGGCCGCGCGCGACCAGCGTCTCGATGTGGCGCGCTTCGGCCGCGGCCGCATCCTGCGCGCGAGCGGCCGGCGCCGCGCACAAGCACAGTGCGACCAGCACGAGCGAACCCGACAATCTGCGATGGACAACCGACATGGGTACGGATCTCTCCCAGGCGCGCGACCCTGGCGAGGCCGCGCGTGGATGGTGGGGTGGGGGAAGCGGGCCGCACGCGCGTTGCGTGGCGGCCCGCGCTCAGCGGCTCAGCGCAGCTCGGGCCTGTTCAGCCGCGAGACCTCGCCGCGCAGGTCCTTCAACTCGTCGCGCAGGCTCTGCACGTCCTCGCGCATCTTGCCGACCAACTCGTGCAACTCGAGCACGAGGTTCGGATCGAGTGCGGCCCGCGGAGCCGGAGTGGACGGTGCGGAGAACAGCTCCTCAGCGGCGGCCTGCCCGAGGAACGGGTTGCGGGGCTCAGCCGCGATTGCCGGCGGCGCGCACGGTGGCTGCGACGGTTGCGGGCAAGCTGGTTGGGTCGCGATCGCCGCCGCGCTCGGAGGAAGGGCCCAGAACGCGTCGGCCCCCCAGCGCGGCGGCTGCGCGTAGACCTTCCATTGTCCGATTCGGCCATGCAGGTCCTTCAGCACCTGCTCCGCCTGTTCTTGGGCCTGTCGCGACAGGACCACGGTGCTGCCGTCCGGCAGTGCATGGACCGACCAGCAGCCATGGGATGAGGATGCCGAAGGGGCTACCGCGACACCGCACCCGCTCGACTCGCAGTTCGCGGAACTCGCAACCGTCGGCGCCTGCGCGGCGTGCGTCTCCTCGACTTCGACCTCGTCGTCGTCGTCGCTCCAGAAGTTCCACCACGATCTGCCGCCGGATTCCGGTTCCGGCTCCGGCACGGGGTCGGGTTCGGCCAGCGCCAGCGCGATCTCCAGCTCCGCCTCCGCCGCGGCCAGATCCTGCTCGGCCCGCCCTTCGGCGTGTTCGAGCTCGCGTGCGCGCAGTTTGCTCTCACGCGACAGCGCCCGGGCGCGAGATCGCAGCTCGTTCTGCTTGCGGCGCAGTTCGCCGCGCCGCGCGGTACCCTTCTCTTCGTCGAGCAACCGTTCGACGTCGTCGAGCTCGCTGTCGCAAGCCGCGCCGCGCTCATCGGCTTGCGCGAGCAGCGCGCGAGCCACCTCGAGCTCCTGGTCGAACTTGGCGCGCATCGACTCGAGTTGCTGCCCGAGCTCGGCGCGGTGCTTCGCGAACTGCGCCTCGTGCTCGGCACGCTGCTTCTCGAGTTGCGCCTCGCGCTCGGCCGCCGCGACTTCGTAGCGCGCGTGGATCGTATCGAGGCCCTGCCCGCCAGCCTGTCCGGAACCGTGTCCGAAACCGTGTCCGGCACCGTATTGCAGCTTCAGCGGCTTCACTACCGTGAGCGCGGCCTTGTGCTTGTGATGTGGATCGGTGCACTTGAGCGGATCGCAGGCCAGCGCGGGCGCGGCGCACGCGACGAGCCAAAGTGAGGTACGCAAGAGGCGCATGTGGAGAACTCCGAAAGAGGACTAGGGATTCGTCGCGGCGCTCGGCGCCGCAAGGGGGTCGGTGGGGGGAGCGTTCTGCGCGGCGGTCGTCAGCGCCGCGAGCGCGCCCAATACCTGGTGCAGCCGCGCGCGGCGCGTGGACAGTTCGCTCAGGCGCGTCTCGAGCGTGCTGAGCTGCGCCGCGAAGCGCTGCGTGAGTCCGCGGCTCGCCAACTCGGCGCGCAACGCGTCGATCTCGCCCGTCAACGTCTCGATCTCCGCGCCCAGCGCGGACAGCGCGTCGGTGACCGGCTCCGGCTCGGACGCTTCGCCGGCGGGCGCCGCCTCGCCCCGCGGCGACGGCTCCTCGGCCGGTTCGGTCGACTCGGCGCTGCCCGGACGGAAGCCCGGCGCGACGAAGACGAGCAGCGAACAGGCCGAGAGTCCGACCGGCGTGAGCCACGCCAGGCGTTCCTCGCGCTGTTCCTCGACCAGCAGCCGCTCGATGCGGTGGCTCAGGCGCGACGGCGCGCGCGCCATGCCGACGGCGAGTGCAAGCGAGCGCTGCTCGCGTTGGGGCACCAGCCAGCCCGCGATCTCGGCCAGGCAGCTCGCCAGCGCGAGGCCGCCGCCGCGCCGCGCGGCGAAGTCGTCGCACAGATACTCGGACGCGTCCTCGAGGCCGCGCCGCGCGAGCCGATTCAGCGGTTGCACGAACAGCAGGGCCTCGAGCACGCGCGTGCCGAGCAGCCAGCTCGGGTCGCAGCGCAGCACGTGGGCCAGCTCGTGCGCCAGCATGCTGCGCTGCTGCGCGGGCGAGAGCCTCGCGATCGCGCGCAGCGGCACGCAGATCTCCGGGCGCAGCGCGCCGAAGGCGACCGGCTCCGTGATCTCGCTCGCGCAGGACAGCCGGATGCGGCCGCGATGTCCGACCTCCGCGCACAGCTCGTCGAGCTGCTCGCGCAGCGGGCCCGAGACGAGCGGCGTGCGCCAGCGCAGCGTGCGCTGCAGGCGCCGCCAGGCGCGCAGCAGCGCGACCAACCCGAGCAGCGCGCCGCCGAACCACGCGCCGAGGACCAGCAGGCGCCAGTCCGCGGCGCGCGCGCGCGCCAGCCACGCGGTGAGCGCGGACCGCTCTTCGACCGCGGCGGGTGCGGCCGCCGCTTCGGCTTGCAATGTGTCGAGCCCTTCGAACGGCACGAGCGCGGCTTCCGACGAGGAGATCTCCTCGAGCGGCGGCTGCACGAGCACGGAGGGGAGGTCAGCGGCGGGCGGCGTCTCGGTCGGAGCCTCGGCCAGCGGCAGGCTCCCGCACCAGGGCTCGCTCGAGCAGGCCAGTTGGATCGAGGCGCTGCCGAGCCCTCCGATCAGGGCCAGCTTCCACAGTGCCTCGCGCGCGCCCATGGCCGCCTTCGGCAGGCAGCGCGTGACGAGTGCGATCAATGCGACGAGCAACGTGCTGTGCACGAGGTAGGTCAGCAACCAGCACAGCAAGAGCGGCGAGAGGCTCTCAGGAATCACGGCGCACCTCCTTGGCCTCGCGCTCGCGGCGCGCGATCAGGTCCTTCAGCGCGCGCAGCTCGCGGGCGTCGATTTCGCCCTCGACCAGCAGGTGGTTGACCAGCGCGGTCGCATCGCCCGCGAAGAGGTTCTCCATCAGGTCGCTGACCATCGAGCGCTGCACGGCGGCCTCGGTCACGGTCGGGTAGTAGACGAAGGTGCGGCCCTCGGCGCGGTGCGCGACGATGCCCTTCTTCTCCATCTTCTGCAGCATCGTCGCGATCGTGGTCAGCGCGCGCGGTTCCTCGTCCTCGAGTTCCGCCAGCAGGTCCTCGTGCACGCGCGCGACGGTGGCCTCGCCGGCACGCCACAGCACGCGCATGATCGAGAGCTGCAAGGCTCCGAGTTGGTGGGATTCGCTCACGGGTCGGGCTCCGGTCCAGTGCGGGGTGGCAGCGAGCCCGCCTTGCACGCAGCGCGGCGCGGGCTCAACTACCGGGGTAATACGACCACGGTAGTTGAGAATTGGCGGGGCGCTAGCCCAAGTTCGTACGAGATTCGTCAAGTCCTTTCTCGAAAAGGACTTGCGGGCGCCGCCACCGGGCTCAGGGCGTGATCAACACCTGCACCGGGCTGCCGCTGGGGTGCGGGATGACCCGCAGCTCCTGCAGCGCCGCGCTGTAGCTCCAGCTCTGGACCGCACCGCCGCCGCTCAGCGCGACCGAGCTCGGCGCCGACGGATAGCCGGTCAGCACCAGCGTGTCGCTGGTGCCGTCGGCGCTGCTGGTGTCGAGCTTGAGCAGGCTCCGGTAGCTGGCGCCGAAATCGCGCGCATCGAAGGCGAGCTCGCCCAGGAAGCGCGTAGCGGTCAGCGCGAGCGCATTCGAACCGCTGGGCGCGAGCTTGTAGCGAGCGACCTTCTGCGCATCCTGCGCACGAACTTCGGTCTGCAACCACTGGCCGATGTCGTCGGACCACAGCTCGACGGATTGCGGATCGGCGGGCAGCGTGAAATTGTCGATCCAATCGAGCGCGGCGGAGAAATTGAGCGTGTTCCACGAGTGCGTCGGCCCGAAGTTCGCAGCCTGGAAGTTCACGAGCGCGCCCTTCGAGATCAGGAAGTTCGCCAGCGCATTCGTCTGCGTCACGAGCTTGACGTTGGGGTCGCCGAGGTTGACGTTCACGTAGAAGGGCACGTGCAGCAGGTTCGTCACGTTCGTCTGATCCGGGTCAGCCGCCCCGGCCAGCATGCGCAGCGGATTGACGCGGTCGTAGGCGAAGGGCACCGTGAGCGGCGTTCCGCCGAAGACCTCCGCGAGCTGATTCTTGATGGCCGCCGGGGCCGTGTTGTACTCCTCGATCACGTCCTGCGTGCCGGTGTGGACGATCACGCCCGCGACGCGCAAATCGCTTGGATCCAGGTGCCGCATGGCCCAGCTGACCGCATTCAGCGAGCCCATCGAGAAGCCGACCGTGTAGATGCGCGTCGGGTCGAGGGGGATCCACTGTCGGATCAACTCGAGCGTCTTGTCGAGCGCGTTCTGCGCGGTCGGATTCGCGAAGTTGTATTGCGACATCCCATACGGGGAAATCAGCACGTAGCCCTTCTGCGCGCACAGCTGCGGGAACTGCGTGTTCAGGATCAGGCTCGCGTGGCTGACGTTGTAGGGGTGGAATCCGATCAGGACCGGCCAGCCGCCGGCCGGCGCCGGTCCCAGCGGGAACTGGATCAGCACATCCTCGGCCAGCGTCGGGTGCCCCGAATTGGGCGGGTACAGGATCAGTTGCGCGATCGGATCCGTCGAGCCGGGCACCGAAGGCACCAGGCGCAGCGCGTAGCCGGAGAGGTAGAGCCAGCCGCCGCCGGGGCCGACCGGCACGTCCACCGGACCCGTGAAATTCGCCATCTCATCCCACGAGAACTGCGTGGCCAGCTTGAGCAGCGAACGTCTGTTCGGCCGCTGCGGGTCGCTACTCCCCGGATTCGTGAACTGAGCCGCGGCCCGCGAGCCGAGCAGCGCGCAGGCCAGCAAGAGCGGCAGCACGACGAAGCACAGCGCCGCGTGGCGGGGGAGCCACCGGGCAGAAGAATGGAGCGACATCCGGATGGGCAGTGCGGGAAGGGGCAGGCCGGGGGTCCCCTAGCCTATCCCAAGCGCTCCGGCCCTGGAATCCGCTGCGCAGGAATCGCTAGGGCTGGACCTCGACCAGCACGAACGTGCCCGTCGGGTGGGGGGTCATCTGGAGCGTGTCGGCACCCGCGTCGTGGGTCCAGGGGAGCGGCAAGAAACCGAAGAGCTTGACCGAGGCGGGCGGCTGCCCATAACCCTGCAGCACGAGCTGGTCCGAGCTGCCGTCAGCGGATTCGGCCTCCAGGAAGAGCGGCTGCCCGGGCCACAGCCCCAGTGCGGCGAGGTCGACGGCCAGCGCATCGAGCGAGCGCGTCTCGCGCAGCTGGAATGCGTTCGCGCCGGCGATCCGGTCGAGGCGATAGCGCGCGATCGACTGCCCCGGCGCCGCCAGCAGCGTGGACGCCAGCCAGCGCCCAGGCCGATCCGCGTGCATGCGCATCGATGTCGGCAGCGCGCCGAGCGGGTGCGGCTCGAGGAAGTCCAGGGCCGCGGCCATGTCGAGCGTGCTCCACGCGTGCAGCGAGCCGTTCATCGTGGTCGACAACTGCACCTTGCCGCCGCGCGCCTCCAGGTAGGCGTGCAGCGCGAGCGTCTGCGTGACCAGTGAGCTATCGGGGTCCTGCATGTTGCAGTGCAGGTAGATCGGCACGTGCAGCAGGTTCTCGACCGCCGCGCGCAGCGGATCGATCGCGCCGCCGAGCAGTGGAGCCGGGCTGATGCGCTCGTACTCGAACGGCTTAGCCGCCGGCGATCCGCCGAAGTGATCGGGGTCGGCGAGCAACGCCTTGAGGGCCGCATCGCCGATCGCGTATTGCTGCGCGGCATCGAGCGGGCCGCTGTGATCGACGATACCGGCGAAGCGGAAGCCGTCCGGATCCTGATGCCGCATCCCGAAGGACAGCGCATTCAGCGCGCCCATCGAGAACCCCACGCCGTACAGTCGCGTGCGATCGATCGGCAGGTACTGGTCGACCAGCGCGAGCGCGCCGAGCAGCGCGGTCTGAGCGTCGACCTGCGCGTAGTTTGTGTCGATCAGCCCGTAGGGCGCGATCAGCAGCCAGCCGCGCTGCTGGCACAGCGTGGGCAGCACGCTGCCCTGGAACGGGCTCTTCTCGCTGACCCCGAACGGATGGAACGCGACGACCGCCGGCGTGGGCGCCCCGCCCAGGGCGCCCAGCGGGAACTGCAGCAGGAAGCGCTCGGCCTTGCCCGCGACGCCCGACAGCGACGGGTACAAGAGCACCTCGACGGTCGGATCGCTGGAGAAGCTCGACACGAGGCGCACCTGAAAGCCCGGATCGAGCACGCTCAACCAACCGCCGCCGCGGCCGACCGGAACGCGCACCAGGCCGCGATCGTCGTCCGTCGGCGCCCAGGTGAACGGCCGGGCCTGGGTCAGTTGCGGCAGTGGCGCGGCGCCCTGCGTGGCACCGCCCGGCGCCGCGGGGGCAGGTGCCGCGGCCTGCGCAGCCGCCGGCGCGGCAAGCAGCGCGAGGAGCGCGCCGCGGAGCCAGTGCCGGACCACATTCGCGGGGCAGGGTGTCATCGTGGGCAGGGAAGGGGGGGCCGGAGGCGGTATGCGAACTCCTAGCCAGCCGGAGCGCCGGGCCGGCCGAATCGCCGATGCGGTGGATCGGGCCGCCGCTCGCGCGCACTGGAACTCCAGGCCTCCTCGTCGGCACCCGGCCAGTACCGAGGGCGGCGCTTCTTTCCACCCCCCCCTGCTAGGCTGGCCCGCATGACGGTCGCCACGCCCCCGCGCGCGTATTTTCGCCAGCTGCTGGCCGGCCGCGATTTCGCGCGCGCCGATCGCGTGGCCGGCCAGATGGTGAACTTCACCTACCTGATCGGCGACCGCGAGTCCGGCGAATGCGTGGTCGTCGATCCGGCCTACGCGGTCGACGAGCTCGTGCGCCTCGCCGCCCAGGACGGCCTGCGGATCACCGGCGCGCTGGCCACGCACTACCACCCCGACCACGTCGGCGGCGATCTGTTCGGGAACGACGTGCAGGGCATCGCCAGGTTGCTCGAGCTCGTGTCCGTGCCGATCCACTGCCAGCGCGCCGAGGCACCGTGGATCATGCGCATGACCGGCGTCGGGGCATCGGAACTCGCGCTGCACGACAGCGGCGACGAGCTCGTCGTCGGCGCCTCGCGCATCCGTCTGATCCACACGCCCGGTCACACGCCGGGCAGCCAGTGCTTTCTCGTCGACGACAAGCTGGTGGCCGGCGACACGCTGTTCCTGTCCGGTTGCGGGCGCACCGATCTGCCCGGCGGCGACGCGCGCGAGCTGTACTTGTCGCTGACGCAGCGGCTGGCGGCTGTCCCCGACACGGCCGTGCTGTTTCCGGGACACTTGTACGATCCGCTGCCTTCGGCGCCGCTCGGCGACGTGCGCCGTTCGAACCCGATGTACCGCTTCCGCAACCTCGACGAGTGGCTGGAGCAGACGGGTGCCGCGTACTGAGTCGCGCGCCGCGCACCGCGAGCCCGCTTGCGCGCCGGTTGCGCCGTCGAGCTCCTTCGCCGTCTTCCGCGCGCTGAACGATCCTGCCCTGGGCGCGCACGCAGGCCACAAGGGGCGCATCGACCAGCGCGCGCTGGCCGCCGTGCGCGGCGCGCGGCTGGAGGACAAGCTGCTGCGCGCGCTCGTCGCGCGCGAGGCGCTGCCGGCCAAGGAAGTCTGGGAGTCCTTCGAGACCTTCGCGCGCGCGCGCCGCGTGCTGCGCGGCCGTTGCGTGGTCGACCTGTGCTGCGGGCACGGCCTGGCGGGCCTCTTGTTCGCGGTGTTCGAGCGCGAGCTCGAGGAGCTCGTGCTCGTGGACGAGCGCGTTCCCGCCAACCACCCCGCAGTGATGGCGGCCCTGGACGAGGTCGCGCCCTGGGCGCGCGCGAAGACGCGCTGGGTGGTGCAGGGCCTGAAGAGCGCGCTGCCCGCGCTGCCGCGCGACGGCGCGATCCTCGCCGTGCACGCCTGCGGCGTGCGCACCGATCGCGCGATCGAGGCGGCGCTCGCCGCGCGCGTGCCGCTGGTGGCGGTGCCATGCTGCTACGAGGGCACCGCGCAGCGCGCGCCGAGCGGCCTCGTCGACGCGCTCGGCGTCGTGCTCGCCGTCGACATCGACCGCAGCTACCGCCTCGAGCAGGCCGGCTACGCGGTGCGCTGGACCAGCCTGCCGGCCGCGATCACGCCGATGAACCGCGTGATCGTCGCGCGGCCGCCGGCGGCGGCCCGCGGCGGCGTTACGCTTGGTTCCAACGCGGGTAGCCCACGCGTGCCTGGCCCTGCCGGAGAGCTCCGATGAACAAACCGCTGCCCTGGATCGCGTTCGGAATCCTGCTCGCGCTGCTGAGCGGTCTGGCGGGAGCCGCGACCCTGCGCTGGTTGGCCGGACCGCAGCTCGCCGCGCCGAACGGCGCCCACGCGATCGAGCCGGCGCGCGCGGCCTCCGCCCCCGCGGACCCGGCGCTGGCCGCGGCGCTGCAACAACTCGCGCTCGAGCTCGCGGCGCTGCGCGCCGACCTGGCGGGTGCCGGAGCGGCCCGAGCTTCCAGCGACGCGAGCGCGGCGCTGCCGCCCGCGCAGCTCGAGGCGCTGCTGCTGCGCGTGGCCAATGCGATCGAGCGCAGCTCCGGCGTCGCGTCCGCGCAGAGCTTCGAGGCCGAGCTCGCGCTGCGGCCGACGGGCGCGGCGACGCCGGCGACGCTGCACGCGTTGCAGGTCGCCATGGCGAACGACTACGAACGGCTGCTGCTCGAGCACAAGTTCTGGAGCTACCAGCGGCTGCTGCAGCGCTACGGCACGCCGGATCGGATCACGGCCGACGGGCCGACCTGCACGTTCATCTACGAGGTCGAGGAAGGCGAGCAGGTCGGGTTCAAGCTCTACAGCGGCATCGTGATCGACGTGTGGAACTAGCCGGGCGGCGCCTGCGCTAGACTGGTTCCGCGATCGCACCGCGCCGGCCCGCGTGCGATCGCCGAACCCGAAACTCAGGAATCGCCATGAAGTTGTTGCCGCTCTTCGCGGGCGCCGTCGTGCTCGCGCTTCCGACGCCATCCCAGTGCCCGAGCCTGTCGAGCTCGACCGCCGCCCCGGCTTGCTCGTCCAGCGGAGCTCCGCTGCCGACGCTGAAGGCCTCGGTGCAGCCGTCGCCGTCCCTGTCCCAGCCCTGCAAGGTCGTGTTCGAGCTCTTCGCGCCGCCGTTCTGCTGCAACATCTTCATCTCGTCGCGCTTGCTCGCGCTGGGCGTGGATACCGCGAGCCTGCCGCTGCCGGGCGGCTGCAAGCTGAACTTGCTGCCGCTGGCGGTGCTCGCGTTCCCCGCGCCGTCGGTGGGCGGCAACACGAGCAAGATCGAGATCCCGCTGCCGGCGACACCGTCGACGATCGGCATCACGGTGCTCGCCGAGGCCGCCGTCGTGCGCTTCGACACGATCGCGTTCACGACGTACGTCGACACGACGGACACGCAGAAGCTCGCGATCACGCCGTAGGCTCCGCCACGGGCGGCCATCCGCCCGGCCCCGACGGCTAGACTCGCGCCCATGTTGCACGAGGACATCGCTCTCGAAGGTCACCTGATCGACTCCGACATCCTGCGCCGTGTGATGGCGCGGATCGTCGAGGACGGCGGCGAGTTCGAGGTGCTCGCGCTCGACGTCGGTCGCACCAATGCCGATGCGTCGACCGCGCGGCTGCGCGTGAAGGCCGCCGACCCGCACCAGCTCGATGCGATCCTCGAGGCCCTCTCGTACCTCGGCGCGGTCTCGCGCGTAAGTGACGCGCGCTTCGCGCTCGCTGAGCGCGACGGCATCCTGCCCGACGAGTTCTATTCCACGACGAACTTCGACACGTGGGTGCGCCTCGACGGCCGCTGGACGCCGGTCGCCGAGCTCAAGATGGACGCGGCCATCGTGCTGCGCGACTCCAAGCCCACTGCAGTCAAGCAGGGTCGCGTGCGCGCCGGCGAGCGCGTCGCGCTGCGCGGCTCCGGCATCCGCGTGCAGCCGCCCGAGCGCAGTCGCGCGTACTCGGTGTTCGGCTTCATGTCGAACGACGTGTCGGCCGAGGTCAACAAGGGGATCGCGATCGCCGGCACGGCGCGCGAGATGCGGCGCGCGCGCGAGAACGGCGAGCGGATCGTGCTGGTGGCGGGACCGGCGATCGTGCACTCGGGCGGCGACGCGCCGCTCTCGCGGCTGGTGCGCGCGGGCTGGATCGACCAGCTGCTGTCGGGCAACGCGTTCGCGGTGCACGACATGGAGAAGGCGCTCCTGAAGACGTCGCTGGGCGTGTGCCAGATGAGCGGGCGCGCGGTCGAGGGCGGCAGCCGCAATCACCTGTGGACGATCAACGCGATCAACCGCGCCGGCGGGATCCGCGCGGCCGTGCAGAGCGGCCTGTTGCAGCGCGGCGTGATGCACGAGCTCGTGCGCGCGAACGTGCCGTTCGTACTGGCGGGCTCGATCCGCGACGACGGGCCGCTCTCCGACGTCGTGACGAATGTGCTCGATGCACAGGCCGCGTACGTGGAGGCGCTGCAGGGCGCGGGGGTGTGCCTGATGCTAGCGAGCGCGCTGCACTCGATCGCGGTCGGCAACCTGCTGCCGGCGCGCGTGCGGACCGTGTGCGTCGACATGACAGAGTCGGTGCCGGTCAAGCTCGGCAATCGCGGCACGACGCAGGCGATCGGCCTGGTCACCGACGTCGGGTACTTCCTCGAGCAGCTGGCGCGCGAACTCGGGGCGTGAAGTGTTCGCGAACGAGCAGCCAGCGCGCAGTGACCTGTCTAGGGAGCTGACTTGGTAGCACTGTCGACCGAAACGTCCGCGGGGCGTTCAAGTCGGGGACAGGAGGACGACTAAACGGCGCGGCGGGTCGCCCCGGGGGCGGCGCGTCCTCGCAGCAGTCCTTCGATGCTGAGGTCCTCGTCCAGGTCGGGCCAGTGGATGCCCGTTCCATCGCCGACCAGCCTCCAGTGACCCCGCTGTTCCGCCGTCGCCTTCTGCAGGCGCGGGAACCACTGCAGCGGAACGCTGAGGCGGCGCCCATCGGCCAAGTCGACCGTCAGGGCGTCGTCCGTGACGACGACACGTCTCGCGCGCGCCTCAGGAATCGGACTCGAAGAACTCACGCCAGGTTTCCAGGAATGCGGATTGGTGCAGGCGGACCATGCGCTCGAGCCATCTGAGTTCATGGGCTCGAAAGCGCTTGGACCAAGCCAAGGATACCGGATCGAGCCAGAACTTGGCGGTGGCCTGGCCCTGCTCGACGTGGACGTGGGGCGGCTCATCGCCCTCGTTGCTGTAGAAGTAGAACCTCGCCGGTCCTAGCCAGCGGATGGTGGGCATTTCGAGACGGTACGTCGCCTCGAAGCGAGCACCACGAGCCGCGCACCCACTGCGCACTGGGTTCTGCCCGGCTCGCGAGCCCATCGGGCTCCGAACACGCTGGGAGCGCGGATTTCCGGCGTGGAACTCGGGAGTTCGAGTCCTCTCGAGTGCTTGAATCGCGCGAGCTTCCTGTGGGCCGATTCAGCGGGGCCACAGGCGAACTCGGTGAATCCGTGCAACCTGAGGCGGAAACTCCGTCGAGCGGGGTTGCCAGGGCCTACGGCGCGATCCCGACACGCGCGGGATTCGAGAGCCTGAGCGTCGAGCCCGCGAGCTCGCCCGTCTGGAACCACGCGTGCGCGCCGATCAGCGCTGCATCCGCGGGTACACCGACGGACTTGGACCCGAGGCTGTTCGCGCCGATCGTCACCGCGCTGAGCGCACTGGACGACGCGAGATCGATGTGCACGCTGCCCGCGACCCCGGGCAACGCGAGCGGCGCGCCGAGCCCCGCGGACACTACCGGCACGACCAGCGCCCCCGGGTTGCCGGCGAATTCCAAGGCAACCGTCGTGCCCAGCCCCGCCGACTGCGGCGCGAGCACGATCGACGGCAGCCGGTGCGCAAGCTGCGTGACCGTCGAAGTGAGGGAGTAGGTGTACGGCGAGGCCGGAACGACTCCGAGCCCGTCGAGCCCGCCCTGCACGACCGCGTCGAGCGCGAGCTGTGCGCTGCTCGTTCCGAGGAGCTCGAGGCCCGGGCCGCCCGACGAATTCAGATTGCCGTTCCAGGTGCCCTTGCCGCCGATGAGCTGGTTCGTCGCGCCGGTCACGAGGGTCGGCCCACCGGTCACCACCAACGACGCATTCTCGATGCAGGCGCCTGCGCCTCCCGGGTACGGCTGCTGACTGAGGACGCCGTATTCGCCGGTGCCGCCGCGCGCGATCACGCGCGCGAGGTGGAGTTGGCCCTGCTTGAAGCGCAGCGCCGGCGCCCCGACCTCGCCGATCGTGAACGGGCCGCCGGTCGCATTGCCCGCGAAGAGCTTGCTGTCGCTGATCCACAGCGCGGTTTGCTCCGCGTCGATGGCCGGGTGGCCGACTCCACCGAAGATCGATCCGATGAACCCGTGGATCTGGCAGCGCTGCACGAAGACGCGTTGCGAGTTGGAGACTCGCAGCCCGGGTCCGATCAGCGGATAGGCAAGACCCACGACGTTGATCTGCAGATCCTGCAGCACGACGGTGCCCGCATTCGCGCCGACGTGCACCAGTGGATTGATCGTCTGGGCCGTCGGGTCGGAGTGGATGAACGACATCCCGGCGAGTGTCGCGATCGCACCGGACGGGACGTTGAGCACCTTCGTGTAAAGGCCGGGGAAGAAGCCCGTCACGCTGGTCGAGCCAGGCCCGCTGCCGCGGATCTCGAGCGCCTTGGCGACGTCGAAGGGCTGGTACAGCCCGGGCGCCACGAAGATGCGATCGCCGGGCTGCGCGGCATCGATCGCCGGCTGGATCTCCGCGTACGGTTGACCGGGTCCGACGAAGTGATCGGCGGCGGAGGCGGGGAGCACGAGGAGCACGAGCACGAGCACGAGTCTCATGCTCTAGAGCCTGACCCACGCCGCTGATCCTGCTCAGCGCAACGCCACGAACGCGCCTGCTTCGAGCGCCGCGCGCGCGTCCTCCATCCAGCGATGGAAGTAGCGCAGGTTGTGCAGCGTCAGCGCGATCCCCGCGAGCATCTCGTCGCTCTGGCACAGGTGCCGCAGGTACGCGCGGCTGAACGTGCGGCAGGTCTCGCATTCGCAGCTCGGGTCGAGCGGACCCGCATCACGCGCGTACTGCGCGTTGCGCAGGTTCAGCCGGCCCGCGCTGGTGAAGGCCTGATGCGTCCGCGCATGCCGCGTAGGCGTCACGCAGTCGAACAGGTCGATGCCGCGCTCGATCGCCGCCTGGAAGTCCTCCGGCGTGCCGACGCCCATCAGGTAGCGCGGCTTGTGCTCGGGCAACAGCGGCGCGGCCGCATCGACCGCCGCGTACTGCTGCTCCTTGCCTTCGCCGACGCTGACGCCGCCGATCGCATAGCCGGGCAGGTCGTGCGCCAGCACCTGCTCGACCGAGCGCGCGCGCAGGTCCGCGAACGCGCCGCCCTGCACGATGCCGAACAGGTGATGGCCGCGCTCGGCGCCGCCCTGCTCGCGCCAGCGCCGCACGCAGCGCTCGAGCCAGCGCGCGGTCCGCTCGCTGGCCTCGACGACTCCGGCGCGATCGGTCGGATCGGGCGGGCAGTGGTCGAAGGCCATCAGCACGTCCGGCCCGAGGTCGAGCTGGATCTCGATCGCCTTCTCGGGCGTGATCTCGATCAAGGAGCCGTCGACGACCGACTTCATCTTCACGCCGCGCTCGTCGAGCTTCGTCAGGTCCGACAGCGAGAAGACCTGGTAGCCGCCCGAGTCGGTCAGGATCGGCCCGTCCCAGCCCATGAAGCGGTGCAGCCCGCCGAGCTCGCGCACGAGCTGCTCGCCCGGCCGCAGGTGCAGGTGGTAGGTGTTGCCGAGCAGCATCTGCGTGCCGAGCGCGCGCAACTGCGACGGCAGCATGCCCTTGACCGTGCCGCGCGTGCCGACCGGCATGAAGCACGGCGTCTCGACGACTCCGTGCGGCGTGTGCAGTCGTCCGCGGCGCGCGCGCGTGCGCGGGCAGCGCGCCAGCACCTCGAAGCGCATGTCGGTTCGCGAAGTCGCGCTCATCGCAGCGTCGCGAGCACGGCGCCGGGATAGTAGCGCGCCAGGATCGCCGCGGCGCTCGCGCCGCGCTCGGCCTCCTTGCGCGCGCCGCCTTGGCACATGCCGACGCCGTGGCCGCGGCCGCGGCCCTCGAGCACCAGCGTCGCGTCGATCCGCTTGCCCGCATCGGGCCACTCATTCGTGATGCGCGAAGAGGGGATGCGCGCGGTGCCGATGCGCGCGCGGAATTCCTCGAAGGGAAGTCGGCGCGCCTTGCCCTTCGAGCCGAGCTCGACTTCCAGCCAGCGCCCGCGCGCGTCGCGGCGGACCGGCGCGAGCGTCCAGTCCTTCGGCGAGAGTCCGAGCACGTCCCAGGCGCGCGCGAGCTCGCTGCGCTGCAGCGAGGCCTTCCACGCGCTCTCGGCGCCGCACCCCGAGCACGCCACCGACGGCATCGCGCCGAGGTCCTGCTGCTCGGCGAACACGTCGGCGAAGGCGGCGGTCGAGCCGCCGCAGCTGGCGTGGAAGCGCGCGTCGAGCACGCGCTCGTCGGCCACCAGCACGCGACCGCGCGTCGCGAGCACGGCCGCGCGCACGCGCTGCTCGACCTTGCGCGCGGCGGGGGAGAGCGTTCCCTGCGGCGGCGCGCGATAGGCCTGCGCCGCGGTCGTGGCCGACACCGCGCTCGAGCGCCCTTGCAGCGCGCGCAGCTCGAGCACCGCCAGCGCGTAGGAGCGCGACGCGATCGCCTGCGCCTCGAGCAATGCGCTCGGCGCATCCCACACCACCAACTCGCCGCGCAGCACGCCGCACAGGTAGTCGTCGAGCGGCAGCCGTTGCGGGCCGCCGGCAGCCTCGAGCTCGATCGTCGCGGGCAGGCTGGGCAGGCCGCGCGCGCGCTGTGGAGGCGGGGCAGGTGCGCTGGGTGCGCTGGATTTCACGGCCGGCGCGGGAGCCGCGGGCTGTTCCATCGCCGCGCCGGGCGGTGCTCGCTCGGGCTGCGGATCGCGCGCGCTCCCCGACGACGGGTGCGTGGGTGCGCCGCAGGCCGCCAGCACGGCGAGGATCGTCGCGAGTCCGGCGCGCATCCGCTCAGTCGGCGTACAGGCCGCCCGAAGCCGATTCGCGTTCGCCGACGGCGGCGCGGCCGGCGCGCGTGATCGCGCGACCCTTCGCGGTGCGCTCGAGGAAGCCGCAGCGCAGCAGGTGCGGCTCGTAGACCTCCTCGATCGTGTCCTCGCTCTCGCCGACCGCGGCCGCGATCGTCTTCAATCCGAGCGGCCGGCCGCGCGCGTTGGCCAACGCGGCCAGGATGCGTCGGTCGAGATCCTCGAGCCCGTGCTTGTCGACGCCCAGGCGCGCCAGCGCGTCCTCGGTCAGCGGCGGCTCGATGCGCGCGACGCGCTGCACCTGCGCGAGGTCGCGCACGCGCCGCAGGAAGCGGTTGGCGACGCGCGGCGTGCCCCGACTGCGCGCGGCGATGACGGCCGCTGCGGCCGGCGCGAGCTCGCAGTCGAGGATGCGCGCGGCGCGCTCCAGGATCCGCACGAGGTCCGCGTCCGGATACGGCTCGAGCCGCTCGAGCAGACCGAAGCGCGAGCGAAACGGCCCCGACAACAGGCCCTCGCGCGTGGTCGCGCCGACCAGCGTGAACGGCGCGATCGACAGCGGCAGGATGCGCGCGTTGGGACCCTGGTCGAGCGTGAAGTCGACCGAGAAATCCTCCATCGCGGTGTACAGGTATTCCTCGACCTGCGCGGGGATGCGGTGCACCTCGTCGATGAACAGCACGTCGCCGCGCTGGATCTGCGTCAGGATCCCGATCAGGTCGCGCGGGCGCTCCAGCGCGGGGCCGCTGGTCGCGTGCAGCGTGCTGCCGAATTCACCGGCCAGGATCCGCGCCAGCGAGGTCTTGCCCAGGCCGGGCGGCCCGCACAGGAGCACGTGGTCCATCGGCTCGCCGCGCCCCTTGGCCGCATGCAGCGCGATGCGCAAGTTGTCGACGCAGCGCGTCTGGCCGACGAATTCCGACAACTCGCGCGGGCGCAGCGCGTTTTCGTACTCGCCCTCGCGCGGGGTCGTGTACGGGGAGGTCAGCGGCTGCGCGGATCCCGCCGAGCGGAAGGCATCGGGATTGATGACGGCGTCGGAGGCACCCATGGCGCGGCCCAAGCCTAGCAGCAACCCCGGCCCGGCCCTACCGAGGGCCTGATCTGTGCGTTTCCGCGCAGTTGCAGGACTTGCCGCGGGAGCCGGGAACGGTCGGCAGGGTTGCGCTTGACTCCCCCCTCAGCCCGCCTAGACTTCCGGACTTCGGCGCCTTCGTCAGCAGGCGCGTAACCCGTTTCATTCCCCCTGACTAGATAGACACGGAGCCCCCCTCCACCGCGGCTTGCGGCGAGCTGCACGCCCCACGCGTCGAGTACGCATGGATTCGCGCGGCATGCCCTGGCCGGTGACCGCCTCCGCTCGATCGAAGCGCGCGACCCGCAGTGTGCGGCGTCGCTCGCTCGATGACCATGCGAAGCGCGAGCACTCGGCTGCCAGCCGAACACGGTGATGGGAGGGATCGCGGTTGTCCGCCCTGCACGCACTCTCTCTTCGCTCGATCCCGTTCCCATCCTGACGACGCTGTCCCCTCCCCAGACTCCGACCTCACTCGACGACCGCCGCAGCGCAGCGGACACGCGCGAGGGCCCGGTCGGCACCTTTCCATGAACAACCAGCTCGGGACTCCCTTCCTTCGGACGTACTCCCTGCACCGGACGAACTCCCTGCACAGGACTAAATCCCTGCATGTCGCGCGCGGCCTCGCTCTGTGCGGCGGCGCGGCGCTCTTGCTGCAGGCCTGTGGAGGCGGCGCCGCCGGCGGCGCCGCCGGCTCGAACAAGATGGAGATCGTCGACGCCTCGCACGGTTTCGGTCTGCTGCTGCCGCACCAGGTTCACAAGCCGACCACGGCGGGCACGCCCGGCTTCGAGATCGTCGCGATCCGCACGTTTCAGGACCTCGTGACCAATGTGAAGCCGGCCAATCCGGTGAAGCCACCGACTCAGTGGCCGACGTCGGCATTGCTCCCGACCGGTGCTGTCGGCAACCACTACATCTTCGTGAGCTTCAGCGCCCCGATCGATGTGGCCTCCGTGCTCGACGCCTCGGCCACGGCGCAGGCGAGCTCGAATCTGAGCGGCTCGATTTCCATCGAGGCCGTCGACCCGCTGACCGGAACGGTGACCACGCTCCCCGGGCGGGCCTTCATCGGAGGCAAGACCTACGCCGGCACGCCGGTGAACGGCCTGCTGCAACTGCAGCAGTGGGTGGGCCTGGTCGGAGCCGCTCCGGCCGCGCTCCCCGTCGGCCTTGATCTGCCGGGCCTGGGCTTTCCCGGCACGCAGAGCGTCACGGCATTCCCGGACGCGGCCAAGCTCGTCAGCGACAAGACCTTCGTGTTCGTCGCCGATTCGGACAGCAATCTGCAGACGGCCGAGACCTTCCCGCTCGGACAGCAGATCCGCATGCGCATCACCGGAGGCGTGCGCTCGACAGGCGGCAAGCTGCTCGCCGCTCCCGGCCTCGCATCGGCGACGGTGGGTGTGGATACCGTCGGCCCCGAAGTGGCTCAATCGCCGCCGCCGTTCAACGTCGCGGTGATCACGCCCGGCAACGGCGACGCGAACATCGATCCGCAGACGCCGGTGCGTATCCAATTCTCCGAGCCGATCCAGCCGTTCTCGCTGGGCTCGCTCGACGATGGCAAGCCGCCCAGCCCGAGTTCGGCCGTGTCGATCACCTTCGGCCCGTCGACCTCGTTGGTCAACCTGCCGTTCGCGTTGCGTCCCCCCAGCGTCTACGACCTGTCGACCTGGGACCTGGTCCCGGCCTTCGCCTTCCCGGGCGCCGGCCCGGTCACCGCGCAGTGCGGTGCGTTCAACAAGGTCACGATCACCGTCAACTCGCAGAAGTTCCTCGATCTCAACGGACGCACGAACTCACTCGGGCCGACCACGTTCTTCACGACCGGTCAGGGCCAGGGCCTGGTCAATGCACCGGTCGCGCCGGACGCCATCTACATCGGTCGCTTCGGATCCAAGCCTGGCATCACGGTCATCGACCTGAACGGCTTCGGCCAGTCGACCGGCAATCCGACCTACAACCTGCTGACGCCGATCGTCGAGGGCAACTCGAACTTCCCGAACAACGTGAACGTCGCGATCCAGGGTTCGCTGATGATCCCGCCGCTGTCACCCGGGCAGTGCACGATCAACGGCGGCTCGCGCGGCGTGTTCACGACCACGACGGACAGCAACCTGAACGACCTGCTCGCCACCAGCCCGATCCTCGAGTCGGTCGGCGACATGATGCTCGGGCACGCGCTCGACAGCAGCTTCAACAACGGTCCGCCTCCGTTCGGCTGCCAGTCGGGCGGCGGCAACATCTGCGCGCAGGGCGGTCTCAAGCAACTGGCTCCGGTCGTTTCGAACCAGAACACGCTCGGTCCGTCGCAGGCGGGCCAGTTCGGTTCGCTCGCTCCGGGCGGTGAGAACCTGATCTCCTGGGCACCACACCCGAACCCTCCGCCGCTGATCTTCCCGCCGTTGTGCGTGACACCGTTCATCGGCGGACAGGAGCCGACCTCGATCAACTCGACCCTGCCGCCGCCTCCGGTCAGCGTCGGTGCGGGACTGCAGAACCTGCTCGTGCCGGGCGCGTTCCCGCTCGGCGTGCCGTCGCAAGGCCTGCCGCCGTCCGGCTTGCTCGTGAAGGAAGCCAACATGTTCTTCCTCGGGCCCTCGCCGCCGCAAACGCAGATCAGCCTGTGCCAGCCGTTCCAGATCCGCCAGCAGATCGGTCACTACATGTACGTGATCGATCGCGTCGCCAGCGAGATCGTGGTGCTGAACTCCAACCGCTTCACGCTGATCGAGCGGATCGTGCTGCCCGATCCGACCTCGATGTCGATGTCGCCGAACCTCGATTTCATCGCGGTCACCAACCAGAACTCGGACCTGGTTTCCTTCGTCGACATCAACCCGGCCTCCTCGACATTCCACACGATCGTGAAGTCGGTCAAGGTCGGCGCGTCCCCGCGCGGAATCGCGTGGGAGACCGGCAACGAGGACATCCTCGTTTGCAACGAGGCCTCGGGCTCGGTTTCGATCATCTCGGCCTTCGACTTCGAAGTCCGCAAGACGATCACGAATCAGCTCAAGACGCCGTTCGAGGTGTGCACTTCGCCGCGACAGACCTTGTTCGGGTATCTGCGCGACGTGTACTACGGCTACATCCTCGATCGCGACGGCTCGGTCGCGCTGTACGAGTCGGGTCCGAATGGAGTCAACGGCTGGGGCTATGACGACGTGGTCGGCAAGCCGACCATGAAGTTCAACAAGCCCAAGGCGATCCAGGCCGATTACAACAGCCTGTTCGGCGGTTGCTGGATCGTGCACGAGGACCAGATCAAGAAGGACGGAACGCCGACCGGCAAGAAGGGCGGCGCCGTTTCGAACCTGGTGCTCGAGAGCGCGACCTTCGGGAAGCTCTACCTGGGTGCGTCGATCAACCCGCAATTGCGTGACATCAATTTCGCGGTGCCGGTCTCCGTCGGCAGCGATCAGCTGACCGGTCTTCCGGTCGACATCGCGTTCGACAACCAGATGAACTTCGGAGGTCTGCCGACCTACCAGAGCCCGCAGTTCGCCGCCGGGCAGCCGATCTCGATCAACGGGAAGTCGCTCGTGCGAGCGGGGACCTTCGGAATCGGGGTCAACAACACCTGCGAATCGGTGTTCATGTTCCTGGCCGTGCCCAATTCCAGCGAAGGCACGGGGTCGGTCGACGTCGTGCGCGTCGACTCGGGCGGCATCCGCTTCGACACCAATCCGTTCGATCCGGGCGTGCAGTCGATCCCGGCGCCGGGCGCGTCGATCTTGATGGACTACTTCCGGCAGTAGCGAGGACCGACGGCGACCGCTCCGCGCTCGCGCGGATGCCGCCGTCGCGCCCTGCGCTCGATGATCCGCGGCGGCCCGGGACACTCCCAGTGTCCCGGGCCGCTCGCATTCCAGGCTGCGCGCGCGGTTTGGATTCGCGGGTCCGATCCGCGAAGATCCAGGCCGCATGCCCGATCCCGCATCCGTGCGCGCCATGTTCGGCCGCATCGCGCCGCACTACGACCTGCTGAATCGCGCGCTGTCGTTGGGGATCGACCAGCGCTGGCGTCGACGCGCCGTTCAGAGCGTCGCACAGGCCTTGGCCGGATCCGCGGAGTTGCGAGCGGATGCGCTGCTCGGTCGCACGATCGTCGACGTGTGCTGCGGCACCGGCGATCTCGCGCTCTTGTTCCGCCAGGCCGGTGCGCGCGTGCTCGGACTCGATTTCACGCCGGCCATGGTCGCGCGCGCGGCCGACAAGGCGAGCGGGCGCGCGCTGTTCGGGCAGGGTGATGCGCTGCACCTGCCGCTGCGCGACGCGAGCGTCGACGCGACCAGCATCGCCTTCGGACTGCGCAATGTCGGCGACCGGTTGCAGGGACTGCGCGAACTCGCGCGCGTGACTCGACCGGGCGGCATCGTGCTCGTGCTCGAGTTCTCGATGCCGCGCGGAGCGCTGCTCGGCCGCGCCTACCGTACCTACTTCACGCGCCTGTTGCCGGGCATCGGTCGCGTCGTCTCGCGCGATGCGGACGCGTATTCCTACCTGCCGCGAACGGTGCTGGCCTGGCCTCAACCGGCCGAACTCGAGCAGGAATTGCGCTCGGTCGGATTGGTCGATTGCGAGCACGTGCTGCTCTCGCGCGGCATCGCGTGCCTGCACCTGGGGCGCGTGCGGTCGGCGGGCCTGCCCGGATGAGCGGGCCCGCTCCGGCCGAGGAAACCACGGCGCGCGGCTGGCGCGATCTGCTGGCCTGCTTGCCGCTCCTGGTCGCGTACGAGCTTGCGGTCACGAGCGCCGGCGCCGGCCATCGCAACAGCTCGGACCTCCTGTTGTCGTTCCCGCTCTCGCCGCTGGGGGCGACGGGTGTGTGGATCGCGCGAGCGGGCCTGCTGCTCGCGCTCGTGATCGTCGCGATCGGACGCGTGCACCGCTCCGGGCAAGCACTGCTCGCCGGTTGGATCGCGATCGCGCGCGAGAGCCTGTGCAGCGCGATCGTGATCGGACCCCTGCTCCTGTTCGCGCTGCGCCTGGTGCCGGAGGAGGCGCGCGAGCTCGGCCTGAGCGGGAGCGCCGACCTCGCGATGCCGCGCCTGTCGCGCGTCGGCCTGATCGCCGGCGGCGCGGTGTTCGAGGAACTGGTGTTCCGCGTCGGCGTCTTCGGATTGGTGTACCTGCTGGCGCGGCGCGCGCTGGTCTTCTTGTCCAGCGAGCGGTGGGCCGACGAGCTGGCCCTGATCGCGGCTGTGCTCGGCTCGTCCGGCGCGTTCGCCGCCTTCCACCTCGCTGCCTGCAACGGCTGGCTCGGGGCCGGCGGCGAATCCTTCGCGCCCAGCTTGTTCGCCTGGCGCGCCGCGGCGGGGGCCGCTCTGGCCGTGCTTTGGCACTGGCGCGGATTCGCGGTGGCGGCCTGGACGCACGCGCTGTTCAACACTGCGCTGTTGCTCGGCGCCGGGCCCGGGGTGCTGCTGTAACCTATGCCGTTCCGATGCCTGCACGCCGCTCACGCGCACCCCGCGCCGCTCCCGACAGAACGCGCCGCTTCTTCCTCGGTTTGACGGGCGCAAGCGGGCACCCGTACGCACTCGCGCTCGCGCGTGCGCTGCTCGAGCGCGGGCACGCGCTGGACGTCAGCGCGACCGCCGCCGGCCTCAAGGTGCTGCGTCACGAGTGCGGGCTCGACATCGCGCTCGACGGCTCCGATCTCGGCGCGCGCCTGGCGAGCGCACTGGGCCTGGAACAGGGCGACCCGCGGCTGCGCGTGTTCGATGCGAGCGCGATCGAGGCGCCGCCCTCTTCCGGCACCGCGCTGACCGGCGCGGTGATCCTGTGCCCGTGCAGCATGGGCTCGCTGGCGCGTGTCAGCGCCGGCTTCAGCTCGAACCTCGTCGAGCGCGCGGCCGATGTCGCGTTGAAGGAGGGCCGCACGCTGATCCTGGTCGTGCGCGAGGCGCCCTATTCGGCGATCCATCTCGAGAACATGCTGCGCATGGCGCGCCTCGGCGCCGTGATCCTGCCGGCCTCGCCGGGTTTCTACCATCGACCGCGCACGCTCGAGGACCTCGTGCGACACGTGGTCGGCAAGGTCCTCGACCGCGCCGGCGTCGCGCACGAAGTCAGCGCGCGCTGGAGCGGGTTCGCGGCCTCCGGACCGGCGCCGGAGCCGCCCGACGAGGAAGGCGTGGAGCCGCGCGGAAGGGCGGGGCGATGAGCCGCGCGGCCGACTGGTTCCGGCTGGTTCGCTTCAGCCATTCGGTCTTCGCGCTGCCGTTCGCATTGATCTCGGCGCTGCTCGCGGCGCGCGGGCTGCCGCCGTGGAGCACGCTGGGCTGGATCCTGTTGTGCTGCGTCGCCGCGCGCACCGCGGCGATGGGTTTCAATCGACTGGTCGATCGCGGGATCGACGCGCGCAATCCGCGCACGGCCGCGCGCGAGCTGCCCGCGGGCAGGCTCGCGCCCGCGGCGGTTGCGGCGCTGGTCGTGCTGTGCAGCGCGTTGTTCATCGCCGCAGCCTGGCGCCTGGGACCCTTGTGCGGCTGGCTCGCGCCGCTCGTGCTGGCGGTGCTGCTCGGGTACAGCTACGCGAAGCGCTTCACCGCGCTCGCGCACCTGTGGCTCGGACTCGCGCTCGGACTTGCGCCGCTGGGGGCCTGGCTGGCCGTGCGCGGATCGCTGGAGGGCGGGTTGGCCGCGCCGCTCCTGTTGTCCGCCGCCGTCATCGCCTGGGTCGCCGGCTTCGACGTGCTGTACGCGTGCCAGGACTGCGAGTTCGATCGCCGCGCCGGATTGCACTCGATCCCGGCGCGACTGGGCATCGCGCGCGCGCTGCGCGTGTCGGAACTGCTGCACGTGCTGGCCTTCGCGCTGCTCGCCGCCTTCGCCGTGCGCGGCGGGCTGTCCTACGGCACCGCGTTCGCGCTCGCGCTCGCCGGCGCCCTGCTCTACTGGCAGCACCGCCTGGTGCGGCCCGATGACCTGTCGAGGCTCGACCTGGCCTTCTTCACGCTCAACGGCTGGGTCGGCTTCGTGCTGCTGCTCGGCGTGAGCACCGATCTGTGGCTGCGCGGAGGTGCCGCATGAGCGCGCCGGACAAGAAGAGCACGGACCCGTCCGCGCAACTGCGCGCGCTGTTGGCGGCCTTGCAGCAAGGCGAGCCGGCACGCGGGTACGTGTTGCGCGGTGAGGAGCGCTGGTTCCGCGAGCAGGCACTGGCGGCGCTCAAGGCGCGCGCGCAGGCCCTGGACTGGGAGTGGTGCGCGCACGACACGGCCGATCCCGACTTCGCGTTGCCCGCGCTGATCGACGACCTGTCCGGAAGCTCGATGTTCGCGAGCGCGCGCGCCGTGGTGCTGCGCGGCACGCAGCGCGACCGCACCGACCTTCTGGCCAAGACCGAGGGCGGAACGCCGAGCGCGCTCGTGCGCGCCGCGCTGGCCTGGCTCGAGAGCGGCGCGGCCGGTTGCTTCGTCGTCTCCGCGGATGCGCTGCGCGCCGACCACGCGCTCGCCAAGGCGGTCGTCAAGGCCGGCGGCACGCTCACGGATTTTCGCAAGCTCTACGACTCGCCGCCGCCGTGGAAGCCCGATCCGCGACAGACCGAGCTCGTTCAGTGGCTGCTCGGCCGCGCGCGCGACAAGTCGATCCGACTCGCCCCCGACGACGCGTTGTACCTGGCGGCGATGACCGGCAACGACCTGGCCGCGCTCGACGGTTCGCTCGACAAGCTGGCCGTGGCCGGGCCGGGCGGCGTGCGCGCGATCGCGCTGCCGCAAGCCGCGACGACGCCCTGGGCCGTGGCCGATCAACTGGCGCGCGGCGATCTCGCGCGCGCGCTGCTGGGCCTGGAGACGCTCTTCCAGTCCGGTTTCGAGGAAAAGGACGGCCGGCGGCTGGTCGATCCGGGGGCGCTGCTCGGCATGCTGCTGCCGAGCCTCGCGCGCGGCGTGCGCGCGAACCTCGTGGCGGCCGAGGCGCTTGCCGGCGGCGCCGCTCCCGAGGCCGCCGCGGCCCTGGCCGGCATCGCCGGGCCGCCGCAGCGCGTGGCCGAGTCGCTGGAGCGCGCGCGCTCGCGTTCGGTGGACGAGTGGCGCGCGCTGCTCGGCGACACCGTGCTGCTCGAGCGCCGCTCGAGGAGCGGCGGCAGCGTCGATATCGACGATCTCGCCCTGTTCGCGCTGCGCCACCGCGCCAAGGCGCGCGCGACCCGCATCGCGCCGGCACCGGGTGCGCGCCGATGAGCCGCCTGCCCGAAACCGCGCCCGGAGCCGCGCGCATCGCGGTGCTGCCCGAGCACGTGAAGAACCAGATCGCGGCCGGCGAGGTCGTCGAGCGGCCGGCCTCCGTGCTGAAGGAGCTGGTCGAGAACTCGCTCGACGCCGGCGCGCGGCGCGTGCGCGTCGATCTCGAATCGGGCGGTCTGCGGCTCGTGCGCGTCGTCGACGACGGCTGCGGCATGGGGCGCGCCGACCTCTTGCTGGCGCTGGTCCCGCACGCGACGAGCAAGCTGCGCGAGTTGGAGGATCTCGAGCACATCGCATCGCTCGGTTTCCGCGGCGAGGCCCTCGCATCGATCGCTTCGGTCGCGCGCGTGCGCGTCGTTTCGCGCGAGCGCGAATCCGGCGCGGGGCTCGGCCACGAACTGCGCGCCGCCGACGGCCGCATCGAGGGACCGCACGAGGCCGGCGCCGAGCGCGGCACGCTGATCGAGGTGCGCGACCTGTTCCACTCCACACCGGCGCGGCGCGCGTTCATGAAGACGCCGGCCTACGAGCTCGCGCGCTGCCTCGACCTGTTCCAGCGCATCGCGCTCGCGCACGACGGCGTCGCGTTCCAACTGACTCACGACGGCCGGCGCGTGCTGGACGTCGAGGCCGGCATGGACCTCGTCGAGCGCGTGCGGCGCATCTTCGGCGGCGAGCTCGCCGACGCGCTCGTGCCGGTCGCGGCGGCCGAGGGCGGCCTGCGCCTGTCCGGCTACGTCGCGCCGCCGCGGCTGTCGCGCCGCGATACCGCGCGCACGATGTGGTTCCTCAACGGGCGCCCGCTGAAGGACAAGCTCTTGCTGCGGATCCTGAAAGAGGCCTACCGCGGCTTCGACGACACCGGGCGCACGCCGGTCGCGTTCCTGCGGCTGGATCTCGATCCGGCGCAGGTCGACGTAAACGTGCACCCGACCAAGAGCGAGGTGCGTTTCCGCGAGGAGCGCCGCGTGTTCGCATTCGCGCTCGGCGCGCTGCGCGCGGCGCTCGCGCGTGCGGATCTGGCGACGCCGGGCGCGCGGTTCGCGCCGGTGGCGCCGCCCGCGGGGCTCGC
>Ga0194120_10003339_pt1 | contig 26287 bp, 16 predicted proteins | sample TA2MahCa65mmetaG_FD_148642 | JGI IMG/M metagenome (GOLD analysis project Ga0194120, IMG submission 148642) | Freshwater microbial communities from Lake Tanganyika, Tanzania - TA2015019 Mahale Deep Cast 65m | ecosystem: Environmental > Aquatic > Freshwater > Lake | place: Tanzania: Lake... | reverse complement strand
CCCGCCTCGCCGGCCTGGAGCGGCCGCGCGTAGGTCCGCCCGGTGTCCGGCCGCACTGGGGCGGTCCGCGCCGGCCGCGACCCCGGAAAACTCCAATAGTCCTCGGAGACGTCGCCGCCGTGCGCCGCCGCCTGGTCCGCCAACCACGCACGGGCGCGGTCGAGCTCGGCGGCCGGCCAACCGGCGCAACTGCGCATCCGCAAGGTCACCGGGTCGAATGCGCAGTCGCTGCCGGCCGGGGCTCGCGTCATCAGGCCGTCGGGCAAGGCGAGACAGTGGTACACGTGGACCTCGGCGCACGGCAGCGCCGCAGCGTAGGCCAGCGACCGCTGCACGCCCGCGAACGAGTCGCCCGGCAGGCCGACGATGAGCTCGACCACGCAGTCGGCGAGATCGGAAAGCCGGGCGAGGTTGTGCTCGAACCTGCGGCGGTGGTGCGGTCGCTGCATGGCGCGCAACACGGCGTCTTCGTTGGACTGCAGCCCCACGCCCAGCCGGCCGCAGCGCACCCGGGCCAAGAACGCGAAGTCTTCGTCGCGCAGGTGAGCTGCGTAGATCTCGGTCGCAAGCGGGTGGTCGCGAAAAAAGCCGACCTGGGCCTCGGCGGCCATCAGGTTGCGCAGCGCCTTGCGGTTGAGGTTGAGGCCGGCGTCGACCAGGAACGCGCCGACCACGCCCGTATCCCGGTAGGCCTGCAACTCGCGCTCGAGCCAAGCCTGGCCGAACACGCGGTTGGCCTCGCTCCACACACCCCACTCGCAAAACGCACACGACAGCGGGCAGCCGCGAAAGGTCTCCAGCGACGCTGACCGGCCGCGCGGCGCAAGATCCAACTGGTGGGGCGATGGCAGGCTGTCGAGCGCGACCGAGGCGCCGGTCGGGGGCCGCCGCCAACGTTGGCCCGCGCGCACCGCCACGCCCGGCACCTGTGCCCACGCCGCCCGGTCCGCGTCGGCGACCAGCGCGCGCATCGCCGCCTCGCCTTCGCCCGTGACCAACGCGTCGACGGCGTCGCGCCAAGGTCGGTAGTGCGGCAAATCCAGCATCGCCGGTCGCGCGGACGGGCCGCCGAGCACCACCAGGGCGTAGGGGTTGGCGAACTTGAGCTGGACCGCCACCTCCAAGAGCACGGGCAGCGACCACACGTAGGCCGAACCGCCGAGCACGTCGGGCGCAAAGGCCAGGATGTCCTCGACGAGCGCGCCGGTGTCGGCGTGGTCGGCGTCGAAGAGCCGCACCTCGCAGCCTGGCAGCCCGGGCGAACGCAGCGCGGCGTACACCCGGTAGGCGCCCGCGGAAAAGGGCAGGTAGCGGTCGATCCGCGGCTCGTCGGCCCAGTGGCCCACACAGACCAGGGCGACCCGGCGCGCGGCTGGCATGTCAGAAAGCCAGGCAGTACTTGATCTGGATGCCGCCGAAAATCGTGCACTGCAAGCAGATGCCGTTGCAGCCAGGGCACGAGAAGCCGCTCTGACCTTGGTTGGCTACGCACTTGCCGCTGGCGCTGCACGTCCCGGGGACCTTGACCGAGCTGCAGAGATCCACGTCGTATTCGGCCTGGCACGTCACGCCCGCTTTGCTCTGGCAGGTTCCGGCGACGCAGGTACCGCTTGGACAATCGCCGCTCTTGGCGACGCAGCTCTGCCCGTCGGCCGGCTTGTGAAGGCAGGTGCCGAACTGGTCACACGAATCGGCCGTGCACGGGTTGCCGTCCTCGCAGTTTTTGAAGCCCTGGCCCTTGCACACGTTGCCCACGCACTTGTCGCTGCTGGTGCATGCGTCGCCGTCGTTGCAGACCTTGCCGTCGAGCGTGACGCCATTGCACTTGCCCGACTGGCATACGCCTTCCACGCACGGGTTGCCGGTCGCGGCGCCGCACGGCAGGTTGTTGTTGGCGGCGGGGTGGCTACACGATCCGTTGGCGCACACATCTTGGGTGCAGGGGTTGTTGTCGTCGGTGCAGGCGGCGGTGTTGTTGGTGTACTTGCAGCCACCGGTGCAGTTGTCGGTGGTGCAGGGGTTGCCGTCGTCGCAGGTCTTGGTGCCTACGCCGGTGCATTTGCCGCCGATGCACTTGTCGCCGGTGGTGCAACTGTTGGCGTCGTCGCACAAGATGTTGTCGGCCGCCTCGTAGATGCAGCCCTGGAAGGCCTTGCAGGTGTCGTTGGTGCACGGGTTGTTGTCGTTGCATTTCAGGGCCGCCGCGCCCTTGCAGTTGCCGCTTGCGCTCTCGCAGAAGTCGCCGAGCGTGCAGGGGTTGTTGTCGTCGCAAGGGTTGTTGGCGCTGTTGGGGTGCGCGCACTTGCCGGCCTGGCACACGTCCTTGGTGCACACGTTGCCGTCGTCTGCGCAAGGCGCGTTGGTGTTGCCGGCCGGGTGCGAGCAGACTCCGTTGGCGCACACATCGAGCGTGCACGGTTCGCCGTCGTCCAGGCACGGCTTGTTGTTGGGCGGGTGGGTGCACTTGCCGTTGTTGCACACGTCGTTGGTGCACAAGATGCCGTCGTCCAGGCACGCTGAGTTGTTGGTCGCCGGCGGGTGGCCGCATGCGCCGTTGACGCACACGTCTTGGGTGCACGGATCGCCGTCGTCCAGGCACGATTTGTCCGAACCGAGTTTTTGGTGGGTGCAGCCGCCCTTGTCGCAGACGTCGGCGGTGCACGGGTTGGCGTCGTCGGCACACGGCACGGTGAAACTGACCGGCGGGTGCGCGCACTTGCCCGCCTGGCACTGGTCGGCGGTGCAGGCGTTTCCGTCGTCGGCGCACACGGTGGTGTCGGGCACGGCGGGGTGGGCGCACTTGCCGGTCTTGCACACGTCTTGCGTGCAGACGTCGCCGTCGTCGAGACACTTGCCGCCGTCGGCCACGCCTGGGTGGTTGCAGTTGCCACCCTGGCAGATGTCCTGGGTGCATGCTTCACCGTCGTCGGGGCACGGGCCACCTTCGCTTTGGGCCGGGTGCGCGCACTTGCCGGCCTGGCACACGTCTTGGGTACACGGTTTGCCGTCGTCGGGGCACGGGCCGTCCATCGGGCTGTGGGTGCAGCCGCTGCCGCCGTCGCAGTCGTCCTTGGTGCACGGGTTGTTGTCGTCGCACGCCAGGCTCCCGGTGCCCTTGCATTCGCCGTTGTTGCACTTGTCGTTGCTGGTGCAGGTGCTGTTGTCGTCGCAGGCGATGCCGTTCTCGAAGGCCTGCTTGCAACTGCCGTCGGTGTTGCAGGTGCCTTTGGTGCACGGGTTGCCGTCGTCGCACAGGCCCTCGTCGGTCTTGCCGTTGCAGTTGTCGTCCTTGCCGTTGCAGGTCTCGGGCGATGGTGTCGGTGCGTCGCAGATCGGCGCGCCGTTGACGCACTCGACCACCTTGCCGGCGCAGGCGCCGAACTCGTTCTTCTTGTCGCACTTCGCGGTGCTCTGAAAGTCGTCGGTCAGGCCGTTGCAGTCGTCGTCGACGGCGTTGCACTCCTCGGCCTTGGGCACGGGCGCGGTGCATTCGCCCAGCCCCTTGGCGCTGCACGCGCGGGTGCCGCTGCAGGTGCCGTAGAAGTTCTTGGTGCTGCATGTCGTCGATTTGCTCTGGCTGGCGGCCAGTTGGCTGCACGTGCACAGCTTGCCGTCCTTGGGCACGCACTGCTTGCTGCCCTTGCCGCTCTCGGGGTCCACCTGGTCGTCGCAGACGTAGCCATTGGGGCACGGCGGCTTGCCCGTCCCGCACAGCACGCCGCAAAAGCTGCCCTCGCTGCCGAACTTGACGCAGATGTTGCCGGTCTCATTGCTGTCGTTGCAGTCGGCGTTGAGCGTGCACGGGTCGCACAGCGCGAGGTTGCCCGGCGCGCACAGGTAGGTGATGTCGCCCGAGGGGTTGGTCTTGGGCACGCACTTGAAGCCGTCAGGGCAACTGGACTCGCATTGCTTGCTGCAGATGTTGCCGCCGGGGCTCGGCACGCAATAGCCGCTGTCGCAGTCGGCGTTGGTCGAACACGGCGCGCCGAACGTGCCGCCGAGCGGCGTGCCGGGGTCGGGGGTGGCGTCGCCGCCGCCCGTGCCCGCGCCGTCGCCGGTGCCGCCGTCCTTGCTGCCGTTGCCGGGGTCGGCCCCGAGGTCAAGCGCAGGTGCGAGGCTGTCTTCTTGCGCGAACAGGTCGCCGGCCAGCCCGCCGCCGTCCGCTCCCGCGCCGCCGCTGTCGTTGGCGCCGCCCGCAGCCTCCTCGCTGCAGCCAGCGGCGACGGCCCACGTGACTAGCGCCGCTGCGAGGAGATTCCTTTTCTTGCCGTGCATTGCCGCGCTCCCACCGCCTGACCGGCGCCGTTGTCGCAAGGGCCTAGAAAATAACAAAGATTGCGCCCGAGATCACGAAGTCCAGGACCACGACCGCGAACGATGCGTTGACGACCGACCGCGTCGTGGCCCAGCCGACACCCTCACTGCCGCCAGTGGCTTCGAGCCCGGCCTGGCCGGCGATGAGCGGGATGGTGCAGCCGTAGGCAAAGGCCTTGACCAGCCCCGAGATGACGTCGGCCTTGCCAACCAACTGCAGCGACAAGAAGGTCAGCGGGTGGATACCGAACCCGAGGTAGCCGGTCAGCATGCCGGTGATTTCGCCGATGAGCACGGCGTAGATCGACAGGCAGACCATCATCACCCCCGATGCCATGAAGCGCGGGGTGACCAGGTAGTTGACCGGGTCGGCATTGCACATGCGCAGGGCGTCCACTTGCTCGGTGACGACCATCGAACCGATCTCGGCGGCGATGCCCGATCCGACCCGCGTGGCAATCATCAAGCCCGAGATGGTGGCCGCGAACTCCTTGATCATGATCTGCAGGAACGCCGGGCCGATCATCGAGAAATCAGGCAGGATCTTGGCGACCTGGGTCGATACCTGGTAGACCAGGATCATGCCCAGAAAGCCGATGGTCACGGTGATGAACAGCACGCTCTGGTTGCCGATGGCGTACAGTTGGCGCCACACCGCGCCTTTCTCGCGGCGGCTGCGCACGATGTGCCACGCGGTGTCGCGGGCCAATCGGGCGAACGCCACGATCGGCACGAGCGCCTTGGCGAGCGCGCTTTGGCGGTGGTGGGCGGCCTCGGCCTGCGGGGAAGCGACGGTCGCCACGGGCAATCTCCCGGAGAACAGCTATTTCGGCGCGGCGGGAGCGGCCTTTTCCGGCGTCTTGTCGCCGGCAGTGCCTGGCGCGGCGCCCGGCTTGGCGCCGGGTTCGGGCTTCTCGGGGCCGCTGCCGTCCAGTTGCGCCAGCGACTCCAGGGTGGCCTCGACGACCACGACCTGGTCGCGGCGCACGTCAATGCGCCGGTGCCAGCGGTCAAAACCTTCCTTCTGGAAGCGGATGATCCACTTGCGCGCCGCCAGCACGAACGGCTGTTCCTTGGTACCGGCGCCCGTGATCGCGCCTTCCTTGGTCGGCTTTTCGCCCACGCGCTGTTGCGCCGGCACGTCGTCCAGGTACACGGTGACACCGTCGGCCTCGCTGACCTTGACCACCAGCTTGCCAAAGTAGGGGATCGGCGTCGGCTTCATCTTGGTTGCGGTCGGGTCACCTTCGCGCACGCTCTCGAACTTCTCGAAATCGTGGTACCCGATGCAGCGGGTCTCGATCTTGCGCTGGCCGGTGATCGTGTCCATCTCGCCCGTGCCAATGCCGGCGAACGCGCCCTCGATGAAGATTTCGCACACCGGCGGGTCGACGGTGACCTTGAGCAGCCCGGTCGACAGCTTGCCGCGCAGCGTCTCCAGGCGCAGGTTGGCGTTGGCGAGTTCCTCCTCGAAGTAGCCGCGCTTGGGCGCCGCCGCGTCCAAGGTCGCGAGGTTCTTTTTGGCCAGCACCTTGACCGCGGCCAGCGCCTTGAATTCCAACTCGGTCTTGTTCAAGGCCCTGGCGAACTGCGCCGAGTTCAGCGGGTAGTCCATGTTGGTCGGGTCGAGCAGCCAGGCCTGCTCCATGTACTCCAGGCCCTTGTCGTTCTGGCGCTTGGCCGCGGCCTGGGCGGCGGCTGCAAATTTGGCGCGGGCGGCCTTGACGTTGGCTTCTTTCTTTTCGATGCGTTCGCGGGCCTCGCGCTGTTCCTCGGACTCCCTGACCTCGGCGGTGGCGCGGGCCTTCTCTGCGGCTTCGCGTTCCTTTTTCTTTCGTTCGTATTCCTCCTGCTCCGTGGTGTCGGCGAGCGCGACCGGCGCGTCCACGGCCAAAGCCGCGAGCGCGAGCGCAACGAACCAGCTTGCAGGGCGGTTGACAAGGGCAGAGGCGACCTTCATGGACGGCAAGCTCCCACACAGGGATGCGCGCTCCCGGACGACCGGAGTCCGCATCGCGATCGGTGCGCCAGTTGGCGCGGACGGCACGCAGCACCAGCAGACGGAGCCAGCGCGGCGCGGCGGGCGGCGACCAAGCCGCGGCGCCAGTCTACTTCGTTTTGGCGGCGCAGTGTACCAGCACGGTCCGATCGCCGCTGCGGCGCATTCCCGCCTGGGCGACCAGCGACAGCAGGTTCAGGCCAGGGTCCAGGCGCAGGCGCGGTCGCACCGCGAGCATCACTTTGCCGGTGCCGTCTTCGTAGAACTGCTTGGTGCCGGCCACGCTCGCCGTCACGAACCGGCTGCCGGGCGCCGCGGTGTCGAACTGGACTTCCGCGCGCAACGTGTACCAGCAGTGCGCGCCTGGCCCGATCCCTTCGGTGACCTCGCCCCCTGTGACGCGGACCCGCGGCGCCTCGTCCCAGACCGATTGCAGCAGTCCGCGCAGCCGTGCCCGGTCCGCCGGGGGCGCGTCTGCCAGGCGCTTGCGCGCCCACGGCAGTTGCACCACCTGCACCCGATCGACGCCCAGGGTCTCGTCGGCGATGGTCAATTCCAGGCGCGCCGGCTCCCAATCGTCCGCGCGCCGGTGGCCCCCCCCCTTGGGCTCCAGGTCGGCGCCGCGCACGCCGACCACCGCTTCGCCGACGCCGCCAGGGGCCAGGGGGCCGACGCGCGCCCGTCCCTCTGCCAGGTGCACGCGCTGGCCCGACAGGCTGCGGAGCTTGACCACGGTCGTCTGCGCCAGGCCTGCGCCGTCGTTGCGCACCCGCACGCGCAACCGCGCGGCCTCGCCAGGTTGCAGTGCGCCGTCGGCAGCCGCCCCAGCCGCTGCGCCAACGATCGGCGTGTCCTCCAGGGCCAGTTGGAACGCGAACTCCGGCTGCGGCCGGCCCCGCACGCGCAACAGGGCGGCATCCTGGGCGGCGAGCAAGTGCCCGTCTTGCGCGGCGAGGACGTTCAGGGGCACGTCCAGGCTGCCGTGGCGAATGCTCACGCGAATCGACAGCGGCACCGTGCGCGACTGGCCCGGTTCCAACCGGCCGACCAGTTGTTCGTGGCCATCGAACGCGGCGTCGTCGCAGCGGGTCTGTACGTGCAGGCGGTGCAGCGGGGCCTTGTCCTGGTTGGTCAGGGTGACGGCCAGGCGCAGGATCTCGCCCGCTTCGGCGTCCAGGCCTTTGCTCGCCTCCACGATGTCCACCCGCAAGCTGGGCGCCACGGCAACGGGTCCAGGTCGCCAGTCGATGCCCTGCCGCTTGAGGTGCGCGACCAATTGCGCATCGTCGTCGCGGGCCATCTGTGCCACGTCCGCCGCGGCAGCCGCGAGCATCCGGGCCGCCTCAGGGTGGCCGACCCGCCGCAAGATGGCGGCGGCGCGCTGGCGCGGTTCGCGGTCCATGACTTCGGCGGGGGTTTCGGCGTCGGGTTCGCTGCGCTCGCTGCCGTCGGGCAACAGCACCTTGAGCCCGATCTTGGGCGGCGCGGGGGGCTGCGCCTCAAGGGCCAGACGGGCCTTGCGCGTGGCCCGCGAATACTTGGGACCGCCGAAAAGGCTGACCTGCTCGCGGGTGGCCGACACGAAGGCGACGCCGATGTCCGGCGCGATGCCCTTGCCGTGGATCGACAGGTCGCCGGGCACCAGGTACTTGGCGATGGTCAGCTTGAGCGCGCCATCCTCGATCTCGAAGGGCACCTGCACCGACCCTTTGCCGAAGGTCTGTTCGCCGACCACGATCGCCCGACCCGAGTACTTGAGCGCGCCGGCCAGAATCTCGCTGGCGCTCGCGGAATGGCCGTTGACCAGCACAGCCAGCGGCATCTGCACAAAGCGACCGTTGCCCGTGACCAACCGCACGTCGCGCGCCTGGCCGCCGGTCACGGTGGTGACGGCTGGGCCGCTCTGGATGAACAAATCGCAGACGCGGACCGCCTCATCGAGCAGCCCGCCCGGGTTGTCGCGCAGGTCGAGGACTACGGTGCGGTGGGCGCCGGCGCGCAGCAGGTCGTCGATGGCCTCGCCGAGTTCCGCCGCGGTGCCGCGCTGGAAGTTTTTGATCTTGGCGTAGCCGACCCCGTTGTCCAGCACCTTGCTCTCGACCGATTGCAGGTGGATGACCGCGCGAACCACGTGGAGCGGCTGGGGCTTTTCCCAACCCTTGCGAAACAGCACGAGCCGGGCCGTCGTGCCGACCTCGCCGCGCAGACGTTCGACCGCGGCATCGACGGTCATGTTCACGGTGTCTTCGCCGTCGATCTGGGTGATGCGATCGCCGGGCTGCATACCGGCCTTTGCGGCGGGCGAGTCGGGCAGGACGCTCTGCACGGTCAAGACGCCGTCCACCGGCAGGATGACGATGCCCAGGCCCCCGAAGTTGCCGCCGGTGGTCGACTGCATGTCGCGCCATTGGTCCGGGTCGAGCAGCCGCGAGTACGGATCGAGCGTCGACAGCACACCGTTGAGCGCGGTGTATTGGACCTTCTCGGCCGATACGCTGGCCGGCAGCCGCTCGGCGACGAAGCGCGACGCGCGCAGCAGGTGCCAGTTGACGGCGTAGAGGTCGTCGCAGCGCCGCAAGTCGAGATCCAACTGCGCCGCGCCGATGCGCACCTGTACTTCCAGCGGCTCTTCCTTGGCGCCGGTGGCGATCGTGTCCACCAGCATCTCGGGCACGAGGTGGGCGACGGCCTGCAGCGCCACCTCGACCATCTCGCGCGGCCGGAACTTGTCCGGATCGACGTAGCGCTGTCGCAGCAGCGCCAGGGCCCGCGACGCCACCCGCATCTGACCCAGGTCGCGCAGGGCGGCGGCGCGGCGCTCGCCCTCGAAGGGAGGGTCGGCTGCGCTGTCGGTCTGGGTCAGCGGGCGCGGCGCATCCGACGGCGGATCCGGCGCGACGCTCCAGGCATGCAGCGCCACGGTCGACGCCAGCCACGCGAGCGCTGCTGCCGCCGCGACGACCCAGCGCGGCGCCAAGGGCCTCCCGGCGAGACGCGGTCGCACGCGCTACACGGCGCGCAGGGCAATCGGACCCTGCTGGTCGGGGAACTTGCCGAGGACACCCTCGAAAAACGGCGCGATGCGGACAAAATCGGCGTCAATGTCGTCGCTCGGCAGCAGCAGTGGACCGAAACCGACTTGGCGGCGGGCGTAGTCGAGAAAACCGAGGACCAGCGGCACCTCCGCGGCGCGGGCGATGTGCCAGAACCCTGTCTTCCAGCGGGTGCAATGGTGGCGGGTGCCCTCGGGCGCGATGGCGAGCAGGCACTGGTCCATGCGCAGCATCGCCTCGGCAACCCGCTGGCTCTGGTTTGCGTTGGCGCCGCGCTGCACGGCGATCCCGCCCAGCGCCCGCGTCAACCGACCGACCGGAGGCCGGAAAAGGCTGTCCTTGCCGACCCAGGCCGGTTCGACGTCCAAAGCCTGCATCAAGAAAAGCAGCGCCGCGAAATCCCAGTTCGACGTGTGCGGATAGCAGACCAGCACGGCGCGCGGTACGTCGGGCAGCACGCCGTGGGTCGTCCACCCGCCGCGCTGCAACCAGGCCCGGCCGGTTGCCCGCCGCAGCCGTCCGCGGGCCGAATGGCGGTACCCCGGCACACACAAGCGGGTCCGCTCGAAATTGTCCTGCAGGTCCAGCAGCGGCAGGGCCGCGATCTGAGGCGGCGTGGGCGGCATGTTTTCGCCGGCTGCGGGGTTGGACATCGCGCGCGAGGCTCCGTGGGGGTGTGGAACGTAGCACATTTGCGGCATGCTTGCGCAGCGGGACGCCTTCGCGTCGTGGGCCGCCGACGGACGATGACGAACACCAGAACCCCCACGATCTTGGCGGTGTGCGCTCTGGCCCTGGCTGCCGCTGCGCTGGCCGTCACGCTGCGGTCGCCAGCGCTGGCGCCACCTGCGGCTGTGCCGTCGATGGCCGCGACGCCCGCCGTGCAGCATGCCGCTGCGGCGTCGCCCGGATCGGCCATGCTGTCGGACGTCGCCGAGGCCGCCGTGCAATCGGTGGTCAACATCTCGACCACCAAGGTCACCGTGAGCCGACCCAGTCGCGACGAGCAGTTCTTTCGGCGCCTGTGGGGCCTGGACAGCGGCGACCGCGAAGTGGAAACAGCAGCTTCGCTCGGCTCGGGTGTCGTCGTTTCGCAAGACGGCGTTGTCGTGACCAACCACCACGTGGTCGATGGCGCGTCCGCGATTGCCGTTCGCCTCGCCGACGGTCGCGAGATGCCGGCCCAGCTCGTCGGTGCCGACCCGCGGTCCGATCTCGCGGTGCTGCGGTTGCAGGGTGGCCCGGCCGGCCTGCGCCCGCTGCCGCTCGCCGACAGCGACAAGGTGCGGCTGGGCGAACTGGTGCTCGCCATCGGCAGCCCGTTCGGTCTGTCGCAGTCGGTGAGCTTGGGCATCGTCTCTGCCAAGGGTCGCGCCGACGTCCACATCGCCGACTACGAGGACTTCATCCAGACGGACGCGGCCATCAATCCGGGCAACTCGGGCGGTGCGCTGGTCAACCTGCGCGGCGAGCTGGTCGGCATCGCCACGGCCATCGCCAGCAACAGCGGCGGCAGCCAGGGCATCGGCTTTGCCATCCCGAGCAACATGGTGCGGCCGATCATGCGCAGCCTGTTGCAGAGCGGCCGCATGGTCAGGGGTTGGCTCGGCGTGGCCGTGCAAACGCTGACGCCCGCCCTTGCTCGCCAGTTCGAGGCGCCGGTCCAGGCCGGGGTGCTCATCGCCGACGTCCACCCCGGGTCGGTGGCCGAGCGCGCGGGCCTGCAGCGCGGCGATATCGCGGTGCGCGTCGGCAAGTTGCCCGTCAGCGACGCACAGCACTTTCGCAACGCCATCGGCCAGGCCGGTGCCGGCGCCAAGATCGCCCTCGAGGTGTACAGGCGTGCCAAGCCGCTGGTCGTCGAAGTCCATCTGGCCGAGGCGCCGGCCGAACGTCGCGCCGCCGCGCCGGTGGGTCCAGCGGTCCCGGGCAGCGAGCCGCACCGATGACCAGCGCCCAGTCCGTGCCGTTTGCCGCGCGTCTGCGCGCCAAGATGGGGGCGTGGGCCCAGGCGCTGGCTCCGTTGCCCCACGGCTACGCATTCGCGGCGCTGGATCTCGACCAGGGCATATCGTTCGAGTTGCGCGGCGCCGACGGTCCGCTTTGGATCGAGGCCGATCTCGCGCCCGGCCCTGGCTTTGCTCGCACCCGCAGCCTGCGCCTGTGCCACCAGCCGCACGCACTGACCGCCCGCCAGCGGCAGGTGGTCGACGTTGCAGTACAGCGTTTCCAAGCCCTGGACGACGGCGATTGGCCCACCGCGGGCGCCGAAGAACCCGCAGTGCGCCACGTGCGCGCCGACCGGGTCTTGGTCACCGGCCCCAACCTGCCGACCGACTATGCCATCAACCCCTACGTCGGCTGCACCATCGGCTGCGCGTTCTGCAACGCACGGTTCCGTGCCGAAGACGTGCGCCGCCTCGACGGTCGGCCCCACAGGCCCTGGGGCGCCTGGATCGACGCCAAGGTCGACGCCGCCGAGGTATTGGCGCGCGAGGTCGCCAGCGCCAGGCCAGGTTCGGTGTGTTTTTCGCCCGTCATCACCGACCCGTACGTGCCCATCGAGGCAAAGCTCGGCATCACCCGCGGCTGTCTGCAGGTGCTGGCGGCCGCGCGGTTTTCGGCTGCGGTGTTGACCCGCTCGGCGTGGGTGCGCCGCGACTTCGACGTATTGCGGCAGATGCCAGCCGCAGCCGTAGGGGTGTCGCTTCCGACCGAAGACGAAGAATGGCTGCAGGCGATGGAGCCGCGCGGCGCGACCCTCGCAGAGCGGCTCGCGGTGCTCGACGATGCCAGGGCGCGTGGGCTGCGCACGTTTGCTGTGGTGCAACCGGCCTATCCGCGTGACCCGGCGGCACTGGCGGCCCTTCTGGCTGCGCGGGTGGACGCGGTGCGCGTCGACGGCCTGTACGAGGTCGACCGGGTCGGCCACCTTTTCCTGGGCGTTGCGCTCGCCGATCCGCCCGCGGTCGAGGCCGAGTTCGCGCGGCTCGGGGTGCCGACGGATCTGGCCGAGGTGCTGCACCACCGCTCCTGAGCGACAGCACCGGGACACCAAGAGGCGTTGCGTCGTCGTCCGCGCTGCGCGGCAGTCTTCGGCCATCCACAGCCCAGCGACCACGGCCAAGCGCGGGTGTGGATTTGGCGCTGGTGATCGACCGCAGCGTCAGCCCACGTCGGCCAGTTGCCGCTCCAGACCCGCAGGCACCTGGGCGTACACGTCCTCGACCAGCGTCCGAAGGGCCACGGGAGGCACCGCTTCGGCCGCGGCCAGCGCGTCGCGCACTTCCTCGTCGTAGCGCGCTCGCAGCAGCGCTGCCCCGTCCTCGGCCAACACCTTGCGGCCCACGAGGTAGCGCGCCAGCCGGTCGATGGGGTCGAGCGACGCCCACGCCCGCGTCACTGCCTCGTCGCGATAGCGGCTGGGGTCATCGGACGTGGAGTGCGCGCCCACCCGGTAGGTCAGGGCCTCGACCAGGACCGGAACGCCGCCTGCGCGCACGTGTTCGGCTGCGGCCCGCATCACCCGCAGCACCGCCAAGGCGTCGTTGCCGTCGACGCGGACACCGACCAGCCCGTAGCCCTCGGCCTTCGCGGCAAGGGTCTGGGCGGCGGTCTGCTTTTCGACCGGCGTGCTGATCGCCCACTGGTTGTTCTGCACATACAGCAGGAGCGGCAACCCCAGGCCGCGCGGCCGCATCACGCCAGCGAACGTCAGCGCCACGTGAAAGTCGCCTTCGCTGGTCGCGCCGTCGCCGATGGCGCCCAGGCACAGCGGCCGGTCTGGAGCTGCGTGGCGCAAGGCCATGGCATAGGCAGTTCCGACGGCCTGCGGCATCTGGGTGGCCATCACGCTCGACAAGGTCACGAAGTTCAGGGCCTTGCTGCCGTAGTGGCACGGCATCTGCCGGCCCTTGGTCGAGGTGTCGGCGGCGCTGCCAAAGATCTGCGCGAGGTACGTCGCCAACGGGTAGCCGCGATGCAGCGCGATGCCGCCTTCGCGCAACGCCGGATGCACCCAGTCGCGCAACTGCAGCGCGTGGCCTGCGGCGATGGTGCCCGCCTCCTGGCCGGTCGCTGCGCCGTAAAAGCCGATGCGGCCCTGGCGTTGCAGGCCGAGCATGCGCTCGTCGATCGCCCGCTGCCGCACCATGCTCTTGAGCATCGCCAGCGCGTCGCTGTCCGGCACGCCCGTACCGTTCTCCAGGTCTGGGTCGGGGGCGATGACGGCGCCGTCAGGTCGCAGGACGCGGAAACAGCCGAACATCGCGTCGCGGTCGCCGACCGCCAACCGCGGAAACGGGCTGGTGGTCGTCTGCTCGAGGTCGTCGCTGCGCGGGCCGGACATGGTGCATCCAAGGGCCACGGGGGGCGGCCGGGCGCGGAATTTGCGCGTTCCGCAGGCATTGGGCAAGCGGTGGCCGATTTTGCCGCGAGGTCGCAGGGTTCGTCGTGCAATTTCATTGACCTGAACAATGGGTGGGGTGCGTGGTGGCCGGGCTTGACCGTCCGGCCGGCCAGCCCCATCCTCGCTGGCCGGGCTGGCGCCCGCAGATGTCCAGGTGGCGGCAGGCTCGGCGCCATGTTCCGGGGCCAACCGGTTGGGCGGCCCCGACACGCAGCGCATTTTCACCGGCGAGGTTGCGGCACCGTGACGACCGTCCACCTGGCGATCACCCGCGGCTGCGACCGTGCATGCCCATTCTGCGACGTGCGCGCCGCCGAGTCGCGCCCGCTTGCCGTTCGCACCCGCGCCGCAGCGGCGCAGTTGAGGGAAGCTGTGGCGCACGGCGCGACTGCAGTGGTGTTCACGGGGGCCGAACCGACGCTTGAACCCTACCTCGTCGAGTTGGTCCAGCGCGCGCGCCAGGCGGGTGTGACCGACATCGGTCTGCAGACGCACGGCGGCCTGGTCGACACGCGCGTGGCCGGACAGCTGGCGGCGGCCGGGCTGCGCAGGGCTGAGGTGGCGCTCAATACCCTGCACGCGCCGACTGCGGACGCGCTCACTGGCAGCCCGGGCGACCTCAAGCGCTCGGCGGCGGGGGTACGGGCGCTGCTGGCGGCAGGCGTTGACGTGGATCTGGCCGTTGCCCTGCTCGCTGACAACGCCGAACACCTCGGCGACCTTCGACGGCGTGCGGGTCGACTGGCCGACGGGTGCAAGGGCCGCATCCGCCGCGTCGTGGTGCGCGCGATTGCTGTGGGGCCGCGGCCCTTCGCACGGGTCGCGCTGGCCACGGCCACGGGCGCATTGACGTCGGCCGCTGCGGAGCAAGGTGGCGACGGCCCCCCGGTGGAGCAAGCACCCGGCTGGGAACTGCCTCCGTGCCTGTTTTCAGCGCCGGAGCAGACTCCGGGCCTGTTTCGCATGTCGCAGCACCGCGTGGCGCGAGAGGCCTGTCGCTACCAACGGCTGGATGCCTGCGCGGCGTGCGCGCTCGCCGACCGTTGCCCTGGCTGCCCGCCTGCCTGGGCCCAGGCAGCCCAACCGCTCGCCGATCCTGCCGCCTGCGCCGCACTGGCCGCGCGCACAGTGACCGAGAACTCCGTAGTCGAAGGCGATGATCTGCTGCCGTTGTCGGCGGCGGCGCTCGAGGCACGCTGGCCGGCGCTGCGGGCGGGCCTCGGACTGGAGATCACGGCTGTCCTGGCCGAGGACGCCCGGGCAGGCCTGCGCGCGCGGCGGCCGCCCGACCACCCGCCATGGCCGATTTCGGCGGCGGAATGCGACCGCGAGGCGCTGGAATTGCGCGCCGGGTTGCGGGTGCTGCTGCGCCGCGAAGTCACCGATCCGGGCCGCGCATCGGGTGCCGTCGAGGCGCTGCGACGTCAGGGCCTGCTGGTCCGCGTGGTGCATTCGGCGGTGGTTGGGGTCGCTGGTCAGGCGCGCACCCACGTGTTTGCGGCGCTCGATCCCGCCCACCTCGACGCGGCCGAGCAACTCGACCCGGCGTTGGACGGCGACGACCGCACCAAAGTGAATGCCATCCGCCAATTCGGCCGGTGGTTCGGCTACCCGCCGTGCTGCGTCGAAGCATTCGCAGGTGGTTCTGAGCGCGACGACGCGGTGCTGGTGGCCGATCGGGTGCGGCGCCAGGGCCGGGCACCGTCGCCGTGGCCGGCCAACTGGACCGTGGTGCCGGTGCGCCTGGGCAGCTTCCTGCCGTGCGCCCCTGATTGCGTCCTGGCCGTGCGGCACGCGCGGCGCGTCGTCGAACTCGTGCAGGCGGCGGCGCCCGGTTGGCTGGCGGCGGCCCGCCCCCTGTTGCAGTCGGCGGTGCTCGCGCTCGGCTTCGATCGGGCGGCGGTCTTGGTCGGTGCGCGCGCCGAACCGGACGGGTGGCGCTACGACCGCGTGGTCGGCCCGGCGCAGTTGGTCGGTCAGGCCGCGTTCGTACCGCGGTTGCCGCTGTTGGCGTTCGAGTGGATGGTGACCGAGGCATTGCGCACCGGCGACCGCTTGGTCGACGAGGGGCGGCAGGTGCGCATCGTGCGTTCGGGCGAGACGCGCGCGGTGCTTCGGTGGGCGCAGGCCGGTCCGCGCGTCGTCGATTTTACCGCCCAGTAGATCCTGGACGGTGCGGCCAATACCCCGTGCCGCTACGGCCCAAGATCCTGGGCGTCTCCCTGCTTGCGTCCTGCCCGTCCGCCTACCGCCGCCACGAAGTTGCGACACGTCGCCGCCACGTCCGGCCCGCCGCGCAGCAGGTCGCCGCCGATGAGCAGAGCCACGTCCTGGCCGTAGAAGCGCAGCAGTTCCGGGACCCTTGCCAGTGTCATGCCGCCCCCGGGCATCGGCAGCGTCGGTCTGCAATCGCCAAGCGGCGACGAAGCGCCGTCTACAATGTCGCGGCAGTCTTGCAGGCTGAAACCGAAGCGGCCGCCGTGGTGCGGGTAGATGACCGCGTCGGCGCCGGCCAGACGCATCCACTGCCCGAAAAGCGCGCGGTGCGAAACACCGCTATCGGCGTGGACGACATGGCTGCCCAAGAGCGCCGGATGGGCCAAGATCGGCAGGTCGAGGTCGTCATCGTCGGCCAAGGTGCGCATGGCGTCGAAACCGACCAGACCAGGACACACCAGCAAGGCCCCGGCCCCCACCCGCTTGGCGTGGTGCGCGCGTTCGACCAAACGCCCAGCCGGCGCCGTGATGTTGGGGGCGTAGAGAATCGGCCGCCCCAACCGCTCGCTGCCCGCCAATACTGCCGCCGCGCAGCGCTCGGCCCGCTCTGCAAAGCGCGCGAACGGTTGGTTGGCGAGGCCATGGTCGTCCTTGACCACGTCGATGCCGCCGATGGCGAACTGGTAGGCGAGCGACGCAAGCTGGTCGGCGTTCAGGCCCAGGGGCTTGAGTGCGGTGCACAGCAGCGGTCGATGCAAGACGCCCAGGCGCCGCCGCAGCCCGTCAGGCCCAAAGCGCGGGCCGCGAAAAGTCCGCCACATCAGCGGACAGTCCACCAACCGCTCCAGGCGGTGACCGGACTTGAGGCTGATGTTGCCAAACAGGGTATTGAGCAACTGGGTGAGCTCGAAGCCGGTGTCGTGGTTGAGGAAGGTCACCAATGCGAGCCAGGCCGCGCCATCCGCGCCCGGCACCGGTTCCACGCGATCGACGCGGGCGACGATCTCGTCAACGATGTGCCCCGCGGGCAAAAGGTCGCCCGGAAACTCGACGGTCTGTTCCAGGCACAGTTCTCGGGCGCGGGCCCACGCCTCCTGCTCCGTGCCCGTCAACCGGTACCACGCGGCAAAGCGGTCACAGTTGCTGCAGAACTCGGGCTGGCAGGGGTGGAACGGCGCCATCACAGCGCCTCGACGCGCGCCGCCGAGTGCAGCGCCACCGTCCGCGCCGCCGCCAATTCGCCGGGGCTCGCATGCAGCGGGCGGCCCACCAGGGTGCTGGCGGCGCGCAGCAGGGCCGCGGCGTCCAGGCCGTGCTCGCGCATCAGGTAGCCGCGGCTGCCACCGTGCGCAAACGTGTCGTCCAGGCCCAGGCGGACCAGGCGCTTGCCCAGCCCGGCGTCGGCCATCGCCTCGGCCAGCACCGTGCCCAATCCTCCCGTCCGCAGGTGGTTCTCCATGCTGATGCAGCCCAGGCGGGGCCGCTCCAGGGCCGCGCGCACGCTGGGATGCGTGCAGGGCTTGAGCGTGCTCAGGTGCAAGTGGGTGACGCCGAGGCCGCGGGCTTGCAGGAAGGCGACGGCCTTGAGCGCCTCCTCGGTGCAGATGCCCGTCGAAAACACGCTCAGGTCGTCGCCCTCGCTCAGCACCCGCGGCTGGTCCAGACACAGCGGCTGGTCGGCGGGAAACAAACGCGGCACCTCGCCGCGCAGCATCCGCACGTACACCGGCCCCGGCACCGCCGCCATGACGTCGAGCACCGACTCGACTTCGGTGGCGTCGCCGGGCTCCAGCACGGTCATGTTGGGCAGTTGGCGCATGAGCGCGACGTCGTCGATGGCCTGGTGGCTGGCGCCGCCGGGCGTGGTGATGCCGGGCAGAAAGCCGATGAGCTTGACGGGCGCGTTGGCGTAGGCCACCGACATCGCCACTTGGTCGTAGGCGCGCCGGCAGATGAACACCGCGAACGTGTGCACCAACGGCATCCAGCCTTCCCGCGCGAGGCCAGCCGCGAACGACACCATGTTCTGCTCGGCGATGCCCATCGACACGAAGCGGTCGGGGTAGGCGTCGCGGAAGGCGTCGGCTTCGCAACTGCTGGTCAGGTCGGCGCTCAGCACCAGCACGCGCGGCTTGTCGGCGGCCCAGCGCACCAGGTTCGCGGCGTGGACCTTGGTGCAGACTTGCATCACGGTCCCTCGCCGTGGCGCATCGCCTCGAGCGCCGCCCGGTAGCGCGCCCGCTCGGCATCGCTCTGCAGGCGCAGGTAGTGCAGTTTGGGCGCGTTGGCGCGCAAGGGCTCCAGACCACGGCACGGGTCGCTCTGCGCCAGCACCACCAGCGGCCGGCCGTCGGGACGCCATGTGGCCGGCGCAGCGAGCGCCTTGGCGTCGTGGGCGTCCACTTGCGCGACCCGGCAGCCAAATGCTTCAAGGCGGGCGCGCAGCGGTTCGATGCGCATGACCCGGTCGATGGCCCCGTCGCACTGTTGGCCGTTGCAGTCGGCGTACACCAGCATGTTGTCGAGGCGATGGAAGGCCATGGCCTGCAGGGCCTCCCAGGTCTGGCCGATCTGGAACTCGCCGTCGGACAGCATCACCACCGCGCGCCCGCGGTCGCCGCGCCGCCGCCGGGCCATCGCCACGCCCGCCGCCACCGACACGGCCTGGCCGAGCGACCCGGCCATCACCTCCATGCCGGGCGAATGTTCGGCGCCGATCATCTCGACCGACGACCCGTCGAGGTTGAACTGCTCCAGCCCCGCCGGGTCCATGCGCCCGCACTCGACCAGGGTCGCGTACACCACCAGCGCATAGTGGGCGGGCGACAGGAAGAAGCGGTCGTGCTGCGGCCCCGGCGTGCCGTTGAAGTAGGCGCCCGTGCGATAGGCGCGGTTGCCCCGCCCCGGCACGCCCGCGAACGGCTGCGGCAGGATCGGCAGCCCGACCGGCGGCAACTGCAAGACGTGCAGGTAGAGGGTGGCCAGCAACTCGGCGGCTGAGCACGCCTGGCTCATGTAGCCACCGCCGTGGGCCAACGTGTGGGCCAGCACGCGCCGCCGGATGTGGGCGGCGGCGAATTCGACGTCAGCGACCCAGCTCAGATCCGTCACGGCGCGTTCCGGGCGCGGCGGTCCCATGTCCGCCGGGACGGCTGAGCGTAGCGCAGGGCGAAGGGCGCGGGGCGGCCCCGGCGAAGGGCTTTGTCACGGGTTGGTGAGGGGCGGGAGGGCCGAGCGGAGCCGTTGGGCCGTTCAGGTTCGTGGGCAAGAACGCCAAAACCAGGTGAGGAGTTGCAGTGGCGATGACGTCTTTGTGGCTGGATTAGGGCTAGGAAATGATTTACTCAATCATTTCTTGGGCCCGTTTGCTTGCTCCGTGGGTCGCCAGCTCGCGGACCAAAGGTCCGACTCGCGGCTCCGTCCTGATGTGAGAGTGATCGACTTATTATTTTCCAGTCCCTTACCCGCGACTTGGGCCAACGCACGGCCGCCAACGGGTCAAGCAAGAACGGCGATTTCCGACCGACGGCATCATGGGCACGTGCTGGTCTTGTACACGCACTTGCCCAGTTGGCAGAAATCGCCGGTGGTGCACGCCTTGCCGTCGCTGCACTGCTGGCCGGTCGGGGCGTTCTCGTAGTAGCAGTTGCCGCTGTTGGTATAGCACTTGTCAACGGTACAGGCGTTGTTGTCGTCGCAGTTCTTGTTGGTGCCCACGCACAGGCCCAAGGCGACGCATTTGTCGCCGGTCGTACAGGCTGACCCGTCGCTACACGCCGAGTTGAGATCGAAGGTCAGTGCGGTGCACTTGCCGGTGTTGGGGCCGGTGGTCGCGCACACGTCTTTGGTGCACTGTTTGCCGTCGTTGCAGATCTTGGGCGTCGCCGTGCACTTGCCGGCGCTGCACTTGTCCTCGGTGCACCAGTTGCCGTCTGAGCACAGAAGCGCATCGTCTGGTGCGAACACGCACGCCCCGGTGGTCGCATCGCAACTGTCCTTGGTGCAGGCGTTGTTGTCGTTGCAGACTTGGGCGGTCGGCGTGCACTTGCCAGACAGGCAGGCGTAGGTCGTGCACTTGGCCGTTCCCGAGCACTTGGCGGTGTTGTCGCTGACGGCGGTGCAGTTGCCGGTTGCAGTGTCGCAGGCGTCCTTGGTGCACGGGTTGCCGTCGTCGCAGGTCTTGGGCGTGCCCGCGCACTTTCCGGCCGCGCAATTGTCGCTGGTGGTGCATGCAAGGCCGTCTGTGCACGGCGCGGTGTCGTCGTTGGCGGCGCTGCACGCGCCGGTGGCGGGGTCGCAACTGTCCTTGGTGCAAGGGTTCTTGTCGTCACACATCTTGGCGGTCCCGATACACACACCGCCGGCACACTTGTCCGCGGTGCAGGCGTTGCCGTCTGTACAGCCCGCAAGGTCGTCGTTCGCGTATTTGCACGTTGCAGAGGCCACGTCGCAACTGTCCTTGGTGCAACTGTTCTTGTCGTCGCACGCCGCGGACGTTGTGCAGCCCTTGCAGCCCGCGATGGGGGTGCCAGCGCACTTGCCGGCCGCGCAGGCATCGGTGGTGCACGGGTTGTTGTCGCTGCACGGGGCGGCATCGTGGGGCGTGCCTTGACAGGCACCCGTCGAGGCATTGCAACTGTCCTTTGTGCAGGGATTCTTGTCGTCGCACGCGACCGGCGTCGAAGCGCACTGGCCGCCGCTGCATTTGTCCACGGTACACGCCAGGCCGTCGCTGCATGGCGAGCTGTCGTCTTTGGCGTGGACGCAGCCGGCCTTGGCGTCGCAACTGTCTTTGGTGCACGGATTGCTGTCGTTGCACGACAATGGTTTGCCGCCGCAGGCCTTGGCTGCGCATGCGTCCCCAGTCGAACACGCGTCCAAGTCGTCGCATGGGCCGGTGTTGGCCGCTTGCACGCAAGCCCCGGTTGCCGCCGAGCAGGTGTCGTCGGTGCAAACGTTGCCGTCGTCGCAGTTCTTGACCGACCAGGCGCACGCCCCCGCGCTGCAAGTATCTGAGGTACAAGCGTTGTTGTCGTCGCACGGCGCGCCTTCGTCGGTTTGGCCGTCGCAGTCGTCGTCCTGGCCATTGCACGTTTCGACCGCGGCGCATGTGTCGGCGGCGGCGGCATCGGTCGCGGCGCTGTCCGCGGAGTCGCTGTCTTGCTGCGCCGTATCTGGGTCGCCGGTGTCTGGCACCGCCGTGTCGACCGCCGTCTCTTCTTGGACGTCTGCCGTCTGTGGGTCGGCCGCCGTGCTGTCTTGGGCGTCTGGTGGCTGCGAAGCCTCCGCAGCCGCGTCGGCTGGCGCAGTTTCAGCTTGGGCGTCTGCCGGTTGCGGCGCGTCAACCGGCCCCGGGTCGGCGACAGCGGCATCGGCTGGGCCTGCCTCGGCGGGATTGGTGTCGGCGGCTGCGGCATCGCTTGGCGTCGCGTCCGCGTCCACTGTGTCGGCCAGGTCTGCATCGCCAGGAGCCGTTTCAGGTGCGGCGACATCGGGCCCATCGAATTGTGCGTCGTTGGCCGGTGCGTCGTCGCCGTCCGGCGCAGCCCGCGAGGCGTCTGCTTGCGCAACGGTGCCGTCAGCGACGGAAGCGGCGCCGCTGTCCGCCGTGGCGGTTTCGGCTGCAACTGGCGCCTCCGACAGGACCGCATCGACTGCGGCAGTGGCACCAGCTCCGGTGCTGGCGCCACCCGGGTCACCAGCACAGGCCGCGACCCCGAATGCCATCGCAACGGCGAAACCGCGCCTGGCGCGCGAACCGATTGAAAACCCCACCATTCCCACACCCTGTCGCCGGCGTTGTAGGTGCTGCCGGCCCTATGCACGATACCGGCGTTGTCGGTGGTTGCCATCCTACGCCGTTCATACGTGCCGAGGTGATCGCGAAAATGGGTTGTGCATTCATGGATCTGAATGGCCACCGCCGCCGTTCGAAACCCCGACCGGGCCCCAGCGCGCCTCGGCCTGCGCGGCGAGGACGGCCGGCGCAGTGGTCAGGGTCGGCAGGTCCCACAGGCGCGCGCTGCCATCCCAACTGGCGGTCAGCAGCCAGCGCCCGGCCGGATCGAACGCCACGGCACTGACGCGGCGGGTGTGCGCCGCCAGGACCGCCCGCGTTTTCAGGCTGGCAACCTCGATGACACGCGCTGCGCCCGCTAGCTCGCCCACGGCCAGCCAACTGCGGTCGGGGCTGAATGCAATGTCGTGAATCCGGTCGCCGCCGGTCAAGGCCGCGCGCAAGGGCACACCGGCAGCGTCGAAGAGCGCCACGCGGCCTTCGCTGCCCACGGCAAACAAAGACCCGCCGAGCGCGACATCGGCGACTTCGGCGCCCGCGACCCGGGTCAGGAAACGGCATGAGACGACGGCACCATCTTCGCAGCGGTGGACGCCGCCGGCCGCGTCGACGGCCACGGCATGGCGCTGGTCCAGCGAAACGGACAGGTCTCGAAAGTCCATTGCGACCCCCGCGGTCGAGGTCGGCGCGTAGGACAGGGGAGCGGTATGGATTTGCGCGGGCACAACCAGAAGGCCATGGCTATACGGCGCCGCCACGCGCGCCCCGCTGCTCAGGGCAACCACGCGCCGCAGCGCGCCAAGCCCCGTGTCGGGCAAGCGCGACCAGTCCGCGGTGGCGGCGTACTCGACCAAGCCGGGCGTCTGCGGCGACGCCACCGCGAGCCGGGCACCATCGGAGGACCACGCCGTGAATTTCAAGACATGGTCGGCCGGGCGGTCGCGAAACACCGCAGCGCCATCGGCCGCGCGCAATACCAAGACCGTGCCATCGGCACGGGCCAGGGCGATTCGTGTGCCATCGGGGGACACCGTGGCGGAGGCCATGCCGTGGTCGCGCTCGCCACCCGGCACGATGAACGCCCGCGCATCGGCTGGCACGTGCCACCGCGAAAGCGTTGATCCGAAGAGGTGGATCTCGCCATCGGCGGTCATCGCCACCGTTCGCCCCGCCGACGCCGGCAGCCGTGCCAGCTCGGCGCCTGTTTGCACATCCCACACCAAAGCGCCGCCCTGATCGCCCACCGCGGTTGCACGAGCCCCGTCGCTGGCGATGCGCAAGACCTGTCCGACGCCCGCGTGCAACTGATAGCGCCGCGCGCCCCCTGGCCACGCGAACGCGCCGACCGCGCCGCTGTGGGTGCCGATGAGCAGACCGCGGCCGTCGGCCTGCCATGCGGCGGTGCTCGCGCTGCGCCACGCGGTGCCCAAGCCGCTGTCGAAACGGGTGGCAGTGGCCGCCTCGCCCAGGACATGCACCCACCCAGAATCGCACACGACCGCCACCGCCCCGGGCGAAGGCCCCGTTCGGGGCGCCCGCGCGACCGCCACGGTGCCTTGACCGTCGCAGGTTCGGGCCGACCAATGCGTGCCGGCGGCGGTATCGAAGACGGTTGCACCATCCACGGCAAAGCGGACCGCCAACGTGTCGCCGAGGCCGGGCAGCCAGGCGCCGCGCCCCACCTGCGCGTCGGACAGCGGCCGAGGCCTGCCGTCGCGGGCGTCCAAGAGCGCGACTCGGTCCGGTCCGAGCGTCACCACCGCGCCGGCCGCCGTCAGGGACTGGAAAACAATAAGTCGATCACTCTCACATCAGGGCGGAGCCGCGAGTCGGACCTTTGGTCCGCGAGCTGGCGACCCACTGAGCAAGCAAACGGGCCCAAGAAATGATTGAGTAAATCATTTCCGGGCCCTCACTGTGCCATCCTGCGCCACTGCCCGTACCTGCCAACGCAGATGCGCGCCGCGCTCGCCGACATCGTAGACGGCAACGGTGTCGGCGCGCAGGCACAGCAGGGTTGTGGCATTGCCGTCGACGACCGTGCGCAGGCATCCAGTCGGCAGCGGCAAGGACCGGCCAAGGCGCTCGACGGTTTGGGCGCGCGCACGCATCAGAATGCCGCGACCCACGGGTTCGTCTTGCAGCGCCAGGGCCTGGGTCGCCAACTGTTCCGCTTCGGGCAGTTGGCCAGCTTGGGCCGCCGACCGCGCAGCCTCGCGCAAGGCCTGGCCCAGACTGGCGTCGGCGCGCAGAAGGGCCGCCTTTGCAGTTGCCTCGGCCGCGATGGCCCGGTCGCGCTCACCAAGGGCGCGGACGAACGCGACCCCCTGCGCGACCACAAGCACCACCACCGCCACGGCGGCCACCAACAACTGCGCCCGCCACGCGACGGCCAACCGTTTGGCCAGTTGGGCCGCAGTGTAGCGATGGGCGACGACGCGCCGGCCGTCGAGCAATGCCTCCAAGTCGGCCGCCATCGCCTTTGCATCCTGGTACCGGAGGTTGGGTTGCACCTCGGTCGCACGCAGGACGATGGCGGTCAAATCGGCAGCAACGTCGTCCATGCCAGCCAACACCCGCCGCACGGATCCTCGGTCGCGGGCGAGGTCGCCCCCCAGCGGCCGGCCGGCAATGACCTCGGCGAGGGTAACGCCCAGCGCATACACATCGGCGCGCGGATCGGGCCTGGCGGCGCGACCGTGTTCGGGCGGCACATAGCCGGGGGTGCCCGCCGGCGCCACGCTCTCGGCCGCCGCTGTGGAGCAGGCAAGGCCCCAATCGGCAACCTGTGTCTCGCCAAAACGACCGAGAAGGATGTTGGCCGGTTTCAAGTCGCGGTGCACCACCTGCTTGTCGTGTGCGTACGCCACCGCTTCGCAGGCCGCCAGCAATTGCCGCAGCAGCCGCTTGCGCGCCGGCAAATCTGGGGCTTGGGCGAGCGCGTCGGCCAACGTGCGCTGCCCAGCGACCCGCATGGTGTAGAATGGCGTGCCGTCTGCGTCCATGCCAGCGTCGTGGACCTGCACGATCCCCGGGTGGTCCAGGCCCGCCGTCAGCACCGCCTCGCGGGCCAACCGCGCCGCCGCGTCTGGCGTGGCCGCTCGCTTCAACGCCACCGTGCGGCCCAGGCGCGCATCCAACGCGGCGTGGACCACCCCCATGCCGCCGCGGCCCAGGTGACCGCCCACTTGGTAGCGCGCAGCCTCTGGAATCGCGAAAGGGTGCTGACCACGGTCGGCAAGGGGCGCGTTCGCTGGCCATTCTGCCCCCGACACGGGCCATGCCTCCGCGGGTTCGCGCTCAGGTTCGGTCATCGACCACGTCGCCTTGGTACAACAACAACTCGACCTGCCCGGTGCCGCCGGCCCGCACAAGATCCGGTCGGATGCCAGACGCCCGCAACTTGCCGCGCAGACGGGCCAGGCTCACATCCCAGCGCTGTCGCAGACGCGGGCGGTCCGTTTCGTCGCGCCAGATTTCGCCTGCCAGCAACTCCCACGCCGCCGGGCCGTGCAACGCCACCAACTCCGAGATGATGCGCGCGGAAATGCCGTCCAGCGTCACCGGCGCCCGGTGTGCTTCGCCCAGTTGGTGGATGTGTACCGTGTCGAAGCCGGCCACAATGCGCAACGGCGGGGCAAAAGCGGCATTGACCTCGGTGCGCGCCGGACCAGCGCCGCCCACGGGCACCGCTACCGCACACAGCTCGTGACCGGCGACCACAAACCGGTCGCCCGCCGCGACGTCGCACGCCGCGCTGCCCGCGATGCGCAGGCGCCAGTGGACGCCATTGTTCCACACATGGGCCGCGGCATCGCCCTGATAGCGGCCGACGATGCACAGCCGCGGTGCCGCCATGATGCTACAAGCGCCGACCAGCACCTGCTGCGGCAGTTCGGCGCCCTGCAACGCCAGCATCTGCTCGGGCAACTCGACGTCCAGCACCTCCAGGCCCAGGCCCGGCGCCAATTCGACCCACAAGCCCGGTCGCAGCGTCAACTCCTTGCACGGCTTGCCATCTACCGCGAACACGCCGCGCAGCCCGAGCAGCTTGAGTTCGCCAGCGCGCAAGCTGACCAGCGCGTGGGCCTCGCTGATGCGGCCGTCGTCGATGGGCAGGGCAGCCGTGGCCATGCGGCCGATGAGGTCGCCGGGGCTGAGGGTCCAAACGGCGCCGTCGGGGGCGAGCAGGCGGACGAGGGCGTTCATGGGTGGCCTGCATGGGTCGCGGGTGCTCTACATGATCGCCGAAGTCCGGCACCAATTGCCGGACCGGCGATCCTGTGCTTGCTGGGTGGGTCGCCAAGCTCGCGGCTGCTGCTCAGCCGACTCGCGGCTCCGTCCAAGGTCTCATCTCGGACTTCGGTTAGGAACTCGAAAATAATAAGTCGATCACTCTCACATCAGGACGGAGCCGCGAGTCGGACCTTTGGTCCGCGAGCTGGCGACCCACGGAGCAAGCAAACGGGCCCGAGAAATGATTGAGTAAATCATTTCCT
>Ga0194120_10003336_pt1 | contig 26294 bp, 28 predicted proteins | sample TA2MahCa65mmetaG_FD_148642 | JGI IMG/M metagenome (GOLD analysis project Ga0194120, IMG submission 148642) | Freshwater microbial communities from Lake Tanganyika, Tanzania - TA2015019 Mahale Deep Cast 65m | ecosystem: Environmental > Aquatic > Freshwater > Lake | place: Tanzania: Lake... | reverse complement strand
ACGATTACATAAAGACCAAGGAAAGATGGGACATCATCAAGGAATACTTTGAACAAAAAAACATAGAATACAAAGAGATTTTCTCTGTTAAAGGAAGCATTCTGACTAAGCTAATTAATTTAATCTACATGCTTGACTATTCAACAGTTTATCTTTCCGTAATCTCTGGCACAGATCCAACTCCCGTAGATTCCATTGATTTTATAAAAAAGAAAACTGAATAATTTTCTGTCATTAATCTTTGTTTAAGTTGATAATTTTTTACTGGATCAGATAAATTTGGCATTATGAAATTTTGATTGATTAAATTCAGTCGCGGATTGATTTCAACATGGTTTCTGTCATTTTTTCTAATCGTATTTTTCCGAGTTCTAGCCTAAAATTTTTGTAGTGTATATGATATTGTCCGGCCTTTTGGAGTTCGATTTGGAATACGGAATCAAAGAACAAATCACCACGTTCAGTACGAGGAAATTTTTTAAAGTGATGACATAATTGATTATGCTTATCAAATTTCTTATCACGATCATTGTAAAAATCATAGCTTTCTTCTCCTGGCCACCACCCATATCGTTTCATGGTTTCTAGCTCTTTTGGTTTTCCATCATTAACCCATTTTTGATATGCATTGTGAATAGATTGATAAAACTTTTCAAAATCATCAGGCATCATCTCTATTCGGATGTCTTGCCAGTGAATGTGAAAATTCTCTTTTAATTCAACAGTAAATGGAAGATTAAATTGTTCATTTTCTGGATTCCACCCGTCTGGTTCATCCATTTCTAATTTTCCGCAGATTTTAACTATATCTCCCATTCTCTCCCTCCTGTAGACTATACAGATAATCCTTCTCTTTGGATCTAATATAATCGGTATAATTCGGTATTTCAAATGATAATGGCTTGTATATCCTGACTGGAATTTCTTTAATTTCTAGATATAATGCACAGGCCAGGCGATGAGCACCATCAATAAGTTGTAAACCAGTTTTGTTATCATAAATTGTCCATATTTTTTTTCCATCTATGAAATGTCTAGTTTTGACAGATTTAGAATCATATCTCCCCGCCACCAGAGGGTATGAAATTCCATTGGTTTTGATGTCTTGGAATAATTTGATAAAATTGTCAGTCATAACTTTAGAATCTAAATTGAATCCTCTTGCTTTATCTGAGATAAATTGACTATAGAGTGTTCGAAGTGGAGATTTTTGTTTCTCTATTACCTCTATGAGAAAAACACACCTATATTCAATATCTTTTCTATTTTCCGTCATGAGTTTTGACGGCGAGATATATTCAAGTTTTGAATTTTTTTCATTTAGTTGATCAAATAATTTTAAAAGGTATTTGTGAAGCGGTAGTTTTGGCTGTTGACGTCCTTTATTATCAAAATACATTTTAGATCGTTCTAATTCTCCCTAATATCTCCTAAATATTGCTGAGTAGAAACGACACAATTAAGCAAAGATTTGCCTTAATTTTTTTTGTGCTGGAATCTCGGATTCCCAAATACGTTTCTTTCCATCACCAATTATTACATCTAATAGTCTAACATCTCTTACCATTCTTTTTAGACCAGATGGTTCTAATGATGCAGCTTGATCATGCCCATAAAGAGTTCTATCTATAGTAACATGTCTTTCTAGTGATGTCGCTCCCAACATTACAGCCGCCACACAAATAAGATATGAGCTCCTTTCATGTCCGCTATAACCCACTTTACATTTGAATTTATTTTTCAATGTTTGAATTACCTTAAGATTTGCTTCGTGTATAGGCATTGGGTATGCACTGTGAGAGTGCATGAGTTCAAAAGGACAGTCATGATCTTTGAAGATTTGAACTGCTTTTGAAATATCTACTACTGTGCTCATTCCTGTTCCAATGAAGGTGTATTTTTTTTCCTCTGCTATTGTATGAAGAAGCTTGTGATGGACAAGCATAGCAGATGCAACTTTATTGTATTTTGTTTTAAATTTACGCATGCTAATTTGGCTATCAATATCCCAGCATGAGACATACCATGGAATTTTCTTTTTCTTACAATAACTATCAATCTCTCTAAATTGTTTGTGCGAAAATTCTCGGTACAGCCTCATTTCTCTTTGTGTTGTTCCCCATGGACTTTCTAATGGTGAGTCAAGAAATTTTTTAGTATAGATCTTTTCAACGTTCTTTTTTTGAAATTTAACTGCATCACAGCCAGCTTCCACAGCTACGTCGATAATTTTTTTTGCTATGTCGACACTTCCACAATGATTAGTTCCTATTTCTGCAGTTATGAAAACCAATTACTTCACTATTAGAATTTTATTAATAAACATATTCTTAATTTAGTTCTTTTGTTTTATTGACAATATTAGATCTACAACTTCTCTAAAAGATCCTTCTCCACCATTTTTTGTACAAACATAATCAACGATTTCTTTTACAGAGTCTATTGCATTTGCCGGGCAGGCGGTAAACCCCACTTTTTTCATTATCGATACATCATTTACGTCATCACCAATATACGCTATTTCGTCATTTGTGATTACAAATTTTTTTGTAATTTGCGGAAGAAGTATTTCTTTATTTTTAATTCCCATATAGACATCTTTTATCTTTAGTTTATCTGCTCTTTTTTTTACAATATTATTTTGTTCTTTTGTAATTAATACAGTTTGAATGTCATGATTTTTTAAAAGCTCAACACCCATACCGTCCTTCGTATTAAATTTCTTCATTATTTCTCCGTCACTTGAATAATACATTCCACCATCTGTCAAAACACCATCCACATCGGAAATAATTAAATTAATTTTTCTAATTTTTTTTTTAATTATGTCATTGATTTTAACGGTCATTTTAAATCTGAATACAGTGTAGATCAGAAACTCAACTATAAAAACCACGTAATTTGCGGAAATTCTTTTGATATTTTTGCCAAAATTTGATTTTCATCTCAGCTACAAAAAGATCGAAAAGAGAATCAATATCTATATTCGTTGTATCACTTTTGTAAATAAGTGGTTTAATTTTTGGACCATAGTAATTTCCATACTTTTCAAGAGTATTATACCAAAATGTGTATACAGCGCCAGTAGGATAATAACAAAGAGGATGTTTTTGTCTTTGATAGTATTTTAAAAAATCAGCTTTTACTGGTCGTAGAAATCCATTATGTGGAAAAAATGCTCTAAAAGGATGAGTTCGAATTTTAAAAACTTCGAGAACTGAAGTGGCATTTGAATTTTTTAATAACCTTATTGATTTATCAATAAGATCACGCGAACGGAATGGATTTGTCGGCTGTAAGATTGTGATGATATTCGGTGTATAATTTTCAACTTCTTGCAGATAGTGAATGGTGTGTTGTATCACGGATAATGTTGTAGAATTATGACGTGCGAATTTCTTTGGGCGTATGAAAGGCACCTCCACACCAAGCTTTTTTGAGATTTGAGAGATTTTTTCATCATCTGTACTTACAATGATTCTAGTTACTAATTTAGATCTTTTTGCTGAATCAATTGTATATTCAATAAGAGGTGATCTATCAAGTTTTTGGATATTTTTCAACGGTATTGATTTTGAACCACCTCTTGCTGGAATTATTGCTAAAACTTTCATTAATGAAAAAACAAATGTCATATAATTTAAGTATGATAGTGTATCTAAAAATGATGCATAATTTGAAATTCGAATCGAACAAAATGCTTATACTAAATTATTTTAATTTTAAGTAATGATGAACACTCATGGAATAAAATTGAATGTTGGTCCAAGCCCAATATGGAAAAAAGAAGGTTGGACAGGTCTTGATCATAAGCCCAGTAGAGTCGGAGCTAGTACAATTTTGGGTGATGCTGATAGTATCAACATATCATCAGGTGGATGCACTACAATTTTTACCAGTCATGTGATAGAACATATTCCGCACTATAAATTCGAGAAATGTTTATTGGAGTTTAATCGAGTTTTGGAAAAAGATGGTATCATTAGAATTCTAACTCCTGATCTTTTCAAGATTACAAAGGCATATGTAAACAATGATGAGGAATTTTTTAAACAATTAGAAGGAGAATCTGGAAAACACAGGACAGATTTAGGAAATGGTGGAAAATTAATGAATTTATTTGTATCAGCTGGTCAAGACACTGCATTATTCAATAATACTCTAACAGAATTCATAGCTGGATATGCACATATTTATTTATACGATTTTGAAATGTTGAAGATCTTACTAGAAAGATATGGGTTCTATGATGTTAAACAAAAACAATTTTGTGAATCAGAATTAGAAGATTATAGAGAACCATTACACGTAGAAGGTTTTGAACCCATATGGCAAAACCTTAATCAAGATTTTTATAAAAAACACAACTTGACTAACAAATACAACCCAGATAAAAAATCGTATGAAACTAATTTTGTATTAACTGGATTTGATAGAAATCCAGTTATGTCTCTAATTGTTGAGGCAAAAAAAGAGACAAATAAAACAGATTTGAATATCAAAGATATTCACAATTATTATTATTCACAGTCATTGCTTGATGATAAACTGTTTGCTTTGAAGTGTAAGATCTTCACTAAGGTTTCCACCATAATAGATAAAGAGTTTGAACATTAAGCTGTCCAGTAGAATAAAATAGAAAAATACTAAGAGACATTGTTGTTACCCATAAATTTTTCATGGTTATTAGACAGCAAGTTAGCGGGTAGTGGATTACCTAGATCATTTGAGGAGATAGAATTTGTGAAACATTGTGGAATATTATCAATAGTCACCATGACCGAAGAGAGACTACCAGAATCATGGGTCAACGATCTTGAGTATCTTCATGTTCCAACAAAGGATTTTTCCTTCCCAGGCATTGTAAGAATTAACGAAGCTGTGGATTTTATCCATAATAGATTATGTAGAAACAAACCAGTTTTGGTACACTGTAACGGTGGAACCGGAAGAACCGGAATGATTCTTGCTTGTTATCTCCTAAAATATCATAAATACATCCCAGAATTGGCCATAGAAAAAATTAGAAGAGAGCGTCCGAATTCCATCAGATCTGAAATACAACAGATTGCAATCAATCTTTACTATCTCTATTTACAGACTTGCATGATAAAATAGACATACATTAGATTGTTCATTCTTGATTTTAGATTCAACTTTGAATGTACTGGTTATCGTTTATTCATACTATATTGTTCGATCTTTTTTACATGCTCCAGCGCTAGTCGGTTAAGTATATTCCCATGATCGTTGAGAAATGAGACCATCTTTTGGGTAGGTATTTCTACATTTACAAGATGCCCGCCATAATAAAAAAAATCATGCATTGTGCTAATGAATCCATAAAGATCAAAATCAATAGAATCTTTTTCCAGAAGGGTAAGAAATTTGTCAAGATCGTCAGGATTTGTTTTGATCGTCAATGCGTTCCTTACCGCCATAGGTAGCTCATCTACAGATTTTATTTTATAGATGGACGGCAAGACGGAATAGTTTGTTTCCGCAAAGATGATTGCAGGTTTCTCATAAAAAGCAGCTTCAAAACCACTAGTTCCTGCTATTGTAATAACCAAAGAACAATTTTTGAGAAGAAGATCGTTTTTTACTGACGGATGAAATAGTTTAACATTAGGTATTTCCATAATTTCTTCATATTCAGAGATTGTTCTCCAGTCACGTATTGCAACACTGTAATGCTCTTTGACATACAATTTATGATCTATCGGCAGTGATTTTGAAATCATTCGTATTACCTCAATTTGGTTTGTGTAGTAAGGGGCACCAACTAGCAGATTTCTTTCTTCGTCCATTGCTAAGGGAAAATAAACGAATTTTTCGTTACCGGTGATGTTCTTCAGTAATTTGTTATCAATAAAGCGTTGGCGTTCTTTCTTCTTGAATGTTGACGATATTGCTTGTAATAAGACTCTGGTTTTACTCCTACCAAAATACGAGTAGTAAGTCTTTGAATGTTCGTTGTTTGAGAACAATAGATAATCCACAGCAGCTTTGAGTTTGCCAGTTCTTGATGATGCAAATTTGTTTTTATAATTGCCAATTTGTTTTGAAACATCAGCAGATTTGAGATAATTTCTTAATTCGTCAAAAGATCTATGCTGAGATTTGACATTATTGAATTGATCTGCCGAGTCAAGTTCTTGTACTTTTTTACACAGAACGGATTTGTATCCAATTCTTGATTGTGTGAACAGAATAGGAGTTACTCCTTTCTTTAGGCATATTTCATAGAAGAGATTGGCATGATGTAAGATTGGTTTTTCGGCAATAAAAAAATCAGGCTTGGTTTCATCCAAAATGTTTTCAAAAAATCTACATTCTTGTTCAAGAATTGTTTGAATTTGCTCATCACTAAATTTGTAGAAATTGTTGAACCTATAGAAAAGCCTCTCGTTTATTGCCAATTTCCAAAGATTAATGCCATATTTTGTTTCAAAGTCTTTGAGATACTCCAGATCCGGTTTTTTTGATATGTTTATGTGATCATTGTAAAACCAAGTTTTGTTGAATTGTACTAGGTTTTGTTCCTCAAAAAATTTTTTTGGCTTTGGTGTTACATCGATTATTCCATATAATTCGCAATCATAATTTTTCTGTAAGTAGTAAGCAATACAATAATGAAGTAAAAATGCATCAATCCAAAAAATCAGTTTATTTTTCATGTGTAATTATTGTCACCATCGCGGTTCATTATTGAAATACTAACTGAAAGTTATTTTTGTGCGATACATTTCACAACATAATCTTGTTCTTTTTGCGTTATTTCTGGATAAAGTGGAAGTGAGAGAATTTCTCTATATAGCGAAACAGTATTTTTGAGCGAACCATATGATTTGGCGAGTTTCTTTAATGAGGTGAATTCATGCAGTGGTTTGTAGTGTAGTGAGGTCCTTATGCCCAATTTTAGCAGCTTCTTGAATAGAACATCACGCTCTATGCCATATTTTTTTTGTATTCTCACGATATAGAGATGGTACACATTATCATCTTTTTTAGAAACCTCTGGTGTAACAATTCCTTCTATTTTTCCCAGACGTGTATTATAATACTTGAATGCCTTTTTTCTTAGGCTGTTTAGTTTTTTTATTCTTTTTAGCTGGCTTAACCCCAATGATGATCTCACCTCGTCTAGGCGGTAGTTGTATCCAGGCTCAACTACATCATAATCCCAAGGTTTGCCGGACGTAAATCTTTGAGACAGGGTTCGTGTTAGGCCATGGTTTCGTGTTGTTCTAACATAATCTGCGATTTGTTTTGAATTTGTAATCACCATTCCGCCTTCTATTGTTGTTATATTTTTGGTAGGGTAAAAGCTAAAACACCCTGCAAGTCCGAACGTACCTACATGTTTATTCTCATATTTTGCACCTATTGCGTGTGCACAATCTTCCAGAATAGATATGTCATGCTTTCTTGCAATTTTTTTTAATGAATTCATATCGCATGCTTTTCCTGCCATATGAACAGGCAGTATCAGTTTAGTTTTTTTAGTAATATTTTCTTCAATAGAATCTGTGGAAATATTCATGCCATTTTCTTCAACATCTGCGATAACTGGGGTTGCTCCTGACAAAAGGACTGCGTTTGCAGTAGCAACGAATGTTTGATCAGGAATAATTACCTCGTCTCCTTTTTTTAGTCCAATCGCCTTAAGAGAAAGATGCAGTGCAGAAGTCGCATTAGAGACACCTATTGCATACTTGGCGCCAGTAAATTTTGAAAAAGCGAGCTCAAATTCACGAAGTTTAGGACCGTCTGTGAGCAGTGGAGATTTTAATGCATTAACGACAGATTTAACATCGTCATCAGTAATTTGAGGTACAAAAAATGGCACTTTAACACCAGATTTAGAAAAAGAATCCTTTGATGTTCTTGACAATTCTTTATCTTTAGAGATCATGAATTTATTCCTTGACTATCTGTTGATAGACTTTCATTATGTTCAAGGCCATTGATTCTGAGTTAAGCTTGTTTTTTACTAGCTCAAAACCAGCAAGTCCTAACGATTTTCGTTTTTCTACATCAATAATGAGTTGGATGATTGCAGTAGCTAGACTCACATGATCATCAGGTTCCACTAAAATTGAATTTTTTTCATTTGTCAATGTGTACGGTATGCCATGGGCTTTCGTACTGATCACTGTTTTTTTGAATGCAAAACCTTCTAATGGTGTCAGTGGAGATAGCTCCCATCTTGAAGGGAGAACAAGGAACTCACATTCTTGATACGCCGCAATAACGTCTTCTCTAGGGGGTTTTTTTATAACCATGATTCTATTTTTCAGCTCCAATTTCGATATCATTGCAGTCATTTCTTTTTCAAAACCAAAATCAACTCCCATAATTACAAATAGAATATTTCCGACATTATTGTCATTTTTTATAACAGATATTGCTCGTAAGAGGACATCTATCCCTTTAATTTTATTGAATCTGCCAATAAAGAGAATGAACGGTGAACTTATTTTGTATTTTTCTTTGAATGAAAAGTTAGATTGTTTTATCTTTTCAAGATTTATGCCGTTTTGAACTATTACTATTTTTGACTCGTCACAAAACTGCTGGAATATTTTTTGTTCATATTCGTTTGCTACGACTATTCTTGTTGCGCGATTAATTATGAATTTGATTAGCGGAAATTGCAGTTTGTATAGGATTCTTCTTGATGGTGAATTACTTGTCAAGTCTGGATGTGTTGTTAGTCCACCTTGATCTGAGATGACAAGTGGTATCTTCTTCTTTTTTGCCACAATTGCTGCAATGAGTGATTGGAAGCTTCGTATTCCAATGGTATGAATCACTTCATGACTATACTTCATCATTTGAAAATACATGGTCGGATTTACAAAAAATAGTCCAATTCGAAACCAGACATGCGAACGATTAACTGTAAAGTTATCTATTATCTCAATCCGTGGAAGTTTTTTGTTGAAAGTTTTTGCATTGTTTGCAAAATCAAGATCAGTTGTGTATATAGTCACTTCGTTATTACGTTTTGATAACTCATTTGCAATATCAACACCCAAGAAGAGAATTCCTCCAAATTGTGTTGCAGGCAACGAGGCCGGACATACTATTGCAATTCTCATATCAGAATAACTCGGTTGTTTAGCGTATTTTAATAAACAGTGCTACAAGATCATCTATCTGTAAGCAAATAGGAGTCCCAAACCATTGATCATTGGATAGTCCATTATTTTGTATCCCAATTTGTCAAGATGTGTTTTTAGATTATGTAAAAGCACTGTACTGTTTTCTATTGGATGATATTCAAGGCATATTCTATCAATTTTCTTAAAGTATTCTTCTGGTAAAGAACCTAAAATTTCATACTCAGCTCCTTCACAATCAAGTTTTAGCAGATTACATTTTACAATTGAATTGGATTCAAAGATTTCTTGCAGATTCAGGGTTTTCACCTCAACAAAGTTTTTCCCCGTTCCAAAAATTGTATGTGCGGCCTGATCGCAATTATTTTGATAAATTTTTACTTTGCCGATTTTGGATGAAACTGCTAAATTGAATGATTTGATATTTTCAAGTTTATTTAATGCAATATTTTCTTCCAACAGTCTAAAATTTTCTTCATCCGGTTCAAATGAAAAAATGACTCCGTTCTTGCAGAGATAGGCTGCATAGACACTGAAAAGTCCTACATGCCCACCCACATCTATGATGATATCGTTTTGATGAATTTCAAATTTTTCATTAGCATATTCCCGTTGCAACCATACATTGACAAAAGCTTGTATATCTGTTGAATTTGTCCTTAATTTTATTTTTAAACCGTTTCTTAGTTTTAATACATACAATCGGCCTGAGAAAAAACCGAAATAAACAAGACAGAATACATGCCAATTGCTTACATACTCCAACAGCTTTCTGAGGATAGTTATTTTAAAGTAGAAATTTTTTATCAATTACTAATTGTGAAATTGTTTTGAATCTAAAGGTTATGCAAATATGGATTAATGGACTATAGTTAATAGGTCACTTGTTTTGAAGACAGCATATGAAAATAATGATTACCGGAGGTATGGGATTTATCGGGAGTCATCTCGCAGATGAGCTCATTAAAAAGCACAAGATAATAATTTTGACAAAGAGTTATAACAAAAAATCCAATCTAGCCCCCAATAAAAAAATAAAACTCGAGAAAGTAGATGTTACAAATTTTGTAAAACTTGGAAAAAGCATTGAACGCAACAGGCCAGATGCAATCATACATTTAGCAGGGCAGACATCTCACTCAAAGTCATTTGAAGATCCACTTGGAGACATTGATTCAAACACAAAATCAACACTTTTCATCTTGGAGAAGATCAGACAGTTGAACCTAAAATGCAGATTTATTCTTGGAAGTACTTTCATTGTCATCGGTAAACCAAAAAAGCTTCCAGTCAATGAAGAAACGCCCTGTAATCCAACAACAATCTATGGAACTAATAGACTAGCTAGTGAACATTATTGCAAAATATATCATAATGTTTACGGTCTGGATACAGTAATATTTCGCATAACTAATTCATTTGGGCCGCGCGAACAATACATACCAACCAAAAATGCGGTAAACTACCTCATCTACAAGGCACACAAAGGAGAAAAGATAACCATATTCAACAAGGGTAATTGGTACAGAGATCTAATCTATGTTTCTGATGTCATATCTGCAATAGATACTATTTTACAAAAAGGAAAATCAGGGCAGACATATTGGATATCTGCAGGTAAAAAGACGTGGTTTTATCAGCTTGGCAGACTACTTACTCAGTTAACTGGGACAAAAGTCGAATATGTAAAGGCACCAGCATATACAAAGAAGACAGATGTCGGTAATTTCATAGTGGATAATTCTAAGCTAAAATCATTAGGATGGAAACCACAGATAACAACAAAAGTCGGCATACAAAAAACGTTAGAACATTTTGAAGATTTAGGAATTTAGAGCACGGCTTGAGATATACTTTTCAAATGAAGTAAACTCGAAGAGTTTCAGTATCTCATTTAATTTTGAAAGTGTTTTTTCTATATTGTGATATGTTATGAAACGATCTTTAATCGGCATTGGAATCCTAGGCATCAATTCCGGTGTTAATTCCCAAGAGTGAACATAAAAAGTAGCCGGGATTTTTTGTCTCTCATAGTCAATTATGGAGTTTTTAATTATTTTTAAAGGCAACACCCTCAAGTAAAAACCACCAGCCGTAGGAATTGTTTTGCCAATAAATTTGCTCACTGCAAGAGGGAATTCCCATATTTTTCCATCAGCATTGTTTTTTTCAAGCATCGTTGATGAAATTCTGTATGGCTTTCTTTCAGCATTTGAAAAACCATACATGGTAGTTTTTGCTGGGACAATACTACTATCATAAAGGTAATTATTATCAGCCAATACATCCACCGCCCATGCACTGCCATAGTTAAGCGAGAACGTGGGTGCTCGAAACCCTTTGGATAATCCGTTTGTGAGTTTTGCAAATTTTTTTATTTCAACAGAAAACTTTACTTTAGTTTCAGAATCAAGAGACTTGTGATACATTGTATGAAATCCTATCTCATGTCCATTTCCAACTATTTTATCAAGAATAGAATTATCACGTTCTAATATTTCGCCTACTACGAAAAAAGTAGCACTAGTATCATTTTTTCGTAACAAATCCAAAATTTTATCAATACCATTTATGATGGATGGGGTTTTCTGCAATCCGCCAAGATGGTTTTGGATCAGCTGTGGATGAAACCACTCTTCAAAATCTATTCCAAGTATATTCATAAATCATACTCTCGTAAATCATACTCTCATAAATCTAATGATCAATTTTTTTTACAACACGTGCTGGATTACCGAGCACCACGCAATAATCAGGAACATCCTCAAAAACCACACTACCTGCTCCAATCATAGAGTTTTCTCCAATAGTGACGCCTGCGGTTATTATGCATCCTGGAAAGATAACCGCGCCGGATTTGATAGTCACTTGGTTTACTTTTCGCGGATATATTTTTTTGAGAAAGGGGCTAGCTGTTGGGTTTGCATGGGCAAAGATCATACTATTGCTTCCAATTGTTACATTTTTTTCGATATTTATTAAACTGGGATAAACCAGATCGAGTAAGACATATGGAGAAAAATGACAGTCTTCTCCAATTTTAGCTCCTCTCATACGCTGCATTTTGATAATAAAATTTGAATTTATAGAAGAATATGCCAGCTTATGTAATAACCACGATCTTATGAATTTGCATCGTAATTGGAATCTTCCAATGCTACCCTTATAACCATAATATGCCAAAATTTCACGCTCATTTACAGAGATGTCTTGTTTGGTCATAAGCTGCCTATTGCAGAGAGCAATTGTATGCCCTAAAACCTTTCTGAGAAAAGATCTTAGCTTTTCTTGTCGTAATAAATAATTAATACGCTACTTAATGAAAAATAAACATATTATTTATGACTGTTGAACCAAAGCTATCACACTATATCAATAAAGCAGATGAGATTCAAGGAAGATCATTTGACAAGAAGATCCGTGTTGCAATTCTAGGAAGTTTTACAATAAATGGTATTGAAGAGACCTTTCGTGTCAAATGTGCTGAAAGAAATATCGAATGCATCACATTTGTAGGCGGATACAATCAATACAGCCAAGAGATTCTTAATCAGGATGCTGGACTATACAGATTTGCTCCAGACATTTGTTTTCTCATTATTAATTTAAGAGATCTGATAAGAGATTTGTTCTATTTTCCATACTCTATTTCAGCTACAGACAGAAGAAAATTTGTTGATGAGAAGATAGCCGAGATTAAAAAATTAGTACAAATATTCACATCAAAATCAAAATCAAAACTAGTAATAACAAACTTTCAGTTGCCAACATACTCACCCTATGGAATATTTGAAACCAAAACAGAATACGGATTTCATGAAATGGTCAATGATCTTAACAACAAATTAACTGATTCTTTTATCCATTCAGAATCTGTCTTTGTCTACGACTTTAACAAATTTGTTACAAAATATGGAGAAAATAATATTTTTGATCATAGACAATTTTTTGTAGGAGACATAAAGATCTCCTTGGATTTTCTACCATATTTGGTAAATGAATTAATGAGCTATGTCATAGGATATTTGGGATTATCAAAGAAGTGCATTGTCGTGGATTTAGATAATACCTTATGGGGTGGAGTGATCGGAGAAGACGGATTTAACGGCATAAAATTGGGGCCAGAGCCTCCCGGGAATGCATATTTAGAATTACAAAAAGTCTTATTGTCATTACATCAACGCGGCATAATTCTTGCAATAAACAGCAAGAACAACTATGATGATGCAATCAGCGTCATTAGAGAACATCCACACATGATTCTAAGAGAGGATTCTTTTGCATCACTTAAGATCAATTGGGAAGACAAGACCAGAAACATAAAAGAGATATCAGATGAGCTCAACATAGGCTTAGACAGTATTGTGTTTTTAGACGATGATCCAGTAAACAGAGAATACATGAAACACAGTTTCCCAGAAATACTTTGTGTGGATCTACCAAATGATCCTTCTCTGTATGCGGAAAAAATTCGGAATATGAACGAATTTAGCGTATTGAGCATCACCCATGAGGATGCACAGCGAGGAAAGATGTATCTTGAACAACGGAAAAGACAGGAGTTAGGGCAATCAGTGGCCGGCTTGGAAGATTTTCTCAAAGAATTACAACTAAAGATTGTGATTAAAAAAGCAGATGCATTTACCATACCCAGAATATCACAGCTTACGTTAAAGACAAATCAATTCAATCTAACTACAAGAAGGTACCAAGAGGATGACATTAAAAAAATCGCAGAAGAACAACGATTTTTGATCGGATGCGCTCAGGTAGAAGATAGATTTGGAGACAATGGAATTACAGGTGTTTTCATTGTAGATAAAAATAATCCTAAAGAATGGTTTATCGATTCTTTTCTTCTTAGTTGTCGAGTCATGGGTCGAGAAATTGAAAAGGGTATATTGGGATACATAATCAATAAAGCAAAAGAAGACGGTGTAGAAAAAATCAAAGCTAAGTTTATTCCTACTCAAAAAAACAAGCCGATTGAACAATTTTTGCCAGATTGTGGATTTTCTAAAGAAGAAGATTACTGGATTTACCCAATTAGTTCAAATTTTGTAATTCCAGAGTATCTGAAGGTCAGTGTTGAATAATGTCAAAACGCCTATACGGAATCATTGCTAAAGTGATGGGTGTCTCTTCTTCCAGTATAAACGATCATTCTGGACCCGAATCAATTGAGAGTTGGAGCTCATTCAAAGGATATGTTCTGTTATACGAGCTAGAAACAGAATTTAATGTAAAATTCACAATGGAAGAAGCGATGGATGTTAAAACAGTCTCAGACATCAAAAGACATCTTGGTAACCATGGTATTGTTCTAGATGATTGAAGAAGCAGTCGAGTACAGATTTGAGGACATAGTAATAGGCATGAAAAAGAGGTTCCCCATTACAGTAAATGAGACAATGGTAGAAGAATTTGCAAAAATATCTGGAGATTACAATCCGCTACACGTGAATGAGGAATATGCCAGATCTACCAAGTTTGGAAAGAGAATATGCCATGGGATGTTGATGGCATCATTTTTCTCCAAGCTAATAGGCATGCATCTTCCCGGTAAAAACTCGCTTTATTTTTCACAGTCATTGAATTTTCTTGCACCATGTCATACTGATGACGAGATTACAATAGAAGGAGAAGTCATAGATAAGAGTCCATCAACTAGAATGATCACACTAAAGACATCAATTTACAATCAATCAGGAATTTGTCTAATTGAAGGAATTGCCAAAGTTATAGTAAGAGAAAATACTCTCAACAATCAATGATTGAGAAGATTGGCATAGGCATAGACATAGTAGACGTTAATCAATTTAAGAAAATTCCATATACAGAAAAGCCCGATTTTTATAAGAAGATCTTTCTTGACTCCGAGATAGAATACTGTATCAGATACAGAAATTCTTATGAACATTTTGCCGGGAAATTTGCAATAAAAGAAGCTGTAAAGAAATCAATAAAGACTAGTGTGTCCATGTTGAACATCAAAACATCACACTCAAGAGAAAAACCAATCATAAAACTAGGAGGAAAATTACAAGGAAAATATAGATTCTTAGTTTCCATCAGTCATGAAAGAGACTTTGCAATAGCAGTTGTGATCTCAGAGAAAAACAATAACTAAGACAAAATAGATTTTTTTGCATTTTTACTGAGATGAGATAGAACTGAGTTGAATATTTTACTTCCCAAGCTATTAGAAACGTTTTTTGGAACAAATATCTCATCAGGAAAATATTTTATCAAACTTTCATCCGGAATGATCTTTTTTGATTCTAGCTCTAGATATTTTTGGGAAATGAATTTCCTGTTTCTGAAAATTGCCAGTTCAGCTTTTATTTTTGCAATGAAGAAGCCTTTTGTGATATAGAACAACCAGACCATGATTTCAACTATTATTAAATATGGTAGAATTTTTTTGTATGTTTTTTTTGAATAGTGTGTAAGAAGGCAGTAACGTCTGTTTCTTTCCAGCCAAAAAAACTTTTTTGAGGACCATTTTAGACTGTAACTTTCCGCATGATAGACAATTGATGTTGGTACAAAGTAAGATTTTATGTTTAATTGGGCCGCTCTCCACCCCAAATCAAGATCATCGTGATACAAGAAAATAAACGGATCAAAGAGTCCAATTTTTTTCATAGTATCAAGCGATGTAAAAAGACATGTGCCAGAAGCATACCCCACTTGCTGAATTTCATTATAGTTGGAATTATCAGGAATTCCTTTATCTCTTGAAAACCCAAACCCAAAAAGATGTAACATGTTTCCAGTGCTTTGCAAAACATTCGATTCATAGAGTGAAAGGATTTTTGGTTGATAGATACCCCCTCCATTTTTTTCATATGCAGAGACTAGTTCAATCAGCCATTCTGGCGATACAATCGTATCAGGATTTAGAATTACCAACAAATTTCCTTTTGCTGCTCGTATTCCAACGTTATTTCCCTCACAATAACCAAGATTTTTTGTGTTTTCAATTAAATGAATTTGTGGGAATTTCTTTTTACATTCTTTATGACTCTGATCATTTGAAATATTATCAACTACCAATATCTCAAAGCTAGGATAATTTGTTTTTAAAATCGATTCTACACAGTTAACCAACAATTGCCCTGCATTGTAATTCAGTATTATTATGCTGACAAATGGTCGTGAGAAATTTTGTGCCATGTTTGTAAGTTTGTCTAATTACGGCTTAATTACTAATATGATATCAAATATTCTACTCAAATTGTGATTTTTGTTCCTTCACCAAGAAGGAAAATGTTTTGTTTTATTGCATCATGCACTATTGATGAGTTATATGCGATTATACTATTCTTTATTTTTATACTACAATCAATATTACAATCCGACATTACGATTGAATCACTAATATCGCACATAGATATTGTAGAATTGTCCCCAATACTGACGTTTGGTCCTATTATGGTATTTGGTTCCACCATACAGTTTTTTCCTATTATTACAGGGCCGATGATCTTGGATCCTTGTTTTATTATTGTACCATCTTCCACCATGACTTGTCCTTTGATCTCAACGTGATTTTCTTTTTTTCCTAGAAAGTAAGGCTTCATTGTTTCCAATATTGCACCATTTGCTTGAATTATGTCTTCTGGGGTACCAGTGTCTTTCCAATAATCAGTGATCATATGATACGTAATCCTGTTTTTTTCTTCTAACAACATATGAAGTGCATCTGTTATCTCTAGCTCATTTCTCCATGACGGTTTAAGCCTATCAATAACATCAAAAATTTTGGGTGTTAGGAGATAGATTCCAGTTACAGCTAGATTGGTAGGTGGATTTTTTGGCTTTTCCATTATTCTTAGAATTTTACCATCCCTCACATCTGCGATTCCAAATCTACTTGGATTATTTACTTCACATAACAAGATTGATGCATCAGCATCAGAAGTCTCAAACAGTTTAACATATTCAGAGATGGATTTTTGAATTATGTTATCTCCAAGATAGACCAGAAACTTTTCATTACCTACAAATTCTTTACACAGGCGTATTGCATGTGCTATTCCTCTTGGAAAGTCTTGTTCAACATAAGAGATCTTTACACCGAATTTTTTTCCATCTTCATAGTATTCTTTTACTTTATTTGAACCGGTTCCGCCTATTATTATTGCAATTTCTCTGATTCCAGCTTCTTTCATAGACTCTACGCAATATTGTGACATAGGTTTGTTTGCTATTGGCAAAAGTTGTTTTGGGCCAGTGTGAGTAAGCGGTCTGAGTCTAGTTCCATGGCCGCCATGAAGTAAAACTCCTTTCATTTACTAAGCACCATCTTTGCCAACTATTTAGATTTTGTAAGTTCTTTTGAGTTGTTTATTTGGGACATTTAGCCACCATTTACGATTGTTCATATACCAATCAACAGTTATTTGCAGACCTTCTTCAAAGGTGTGTTTTGGTTTCCAACCAAGTTCTCTCTTGATCTTAGATGAATCCAAACTGTACCGAAAATCATGGCCAGGTCGATCCGACACATATTTGATTAATGTGGTGGGTTTTTTCAGTATCTTTAGGATTTTTTTCACTATAGTATTGTTGTTTAATTCATTACAGCCTGCCAAATTGTATGATTCGCCAGATTTACCTTTTTCAAATACTCGCATTACTGCATCGCAGTGATCTTCTACAAATATCCAATCTCGGATATTTTTTCCAGTACCATATAATGGGATTTTTCCGTTTTTTTGGGCCAGAATTATTGTTTTTGGAATGAGTTTTTCTGGAAATTGTCTTGGCCCATAATTATTTGTGCATCTTGTTATTTTTGCATCAATATCATATGTTGTAAAATAAGATTTTATCAAGAGCTCAGAGGATGCTTTTGTAGAAGAGTATGGACTTGAGGGGTTATACAAATAACTTTCATCAGCTGATCCGGTCAATATACTACCAAATACTTCATCTGTTGATATATGAATCAGTTTTTTCTTGTATTTTCTAATCGATTCTAAAATTGTGTATACACCAATAATGTTTGAATCAACAAATGATTTTGGATGAGATATACTTCTATCTACATGAGACTCTGCCGCAAAATTAAATACAACATCCGTTTTTGCAATTAATTTATTCATGAGTTTTTGATCACATATGTTACCTTTGAAATAGCAGTAGTTTTTTTTATTCCTTAATTCTTGTAAATTTGAAGGATTAGATCCTATCATCTCTGCATCAACATTTATGATTGAAAATTTTGGAAAATTTTTTGCAACATATAAGATAAAGTTGCTACCAATGAACCCCATTCCTCCAGTGACAAGAATTTTCATAGGTACATTTTGAATCGTCATGATTTAAACGAAGTGTATAATGATTACAAAATTGTTAATCTTTTTATGGTAAATTAACTTGGGTTTTGTAAATGGAAAACGACACAATAAGATCAGTTAAGCTGGATAGATATCCAACAAAAGACATACGTGATGGACATATCAATGGAGTCCTTACTGTGATATGGAGGGACTGGGACAATATTTTGGAAAGCGAACCTAGAATGGTTTATGTCTCTTCTGTAAATCCTGGCGAGATAAAAGGCCCTCACTTGCATACAAAAAGAGATAGTTACTTTGTGTGCATACGAGGTAAAGTCGTGTTTATTGCAAAAGACAAAGCAGGCAGATATCATGAGATAGAATCAAGCGAAGATGCACCTGTTCTAGTTCAGATTCCAAGAGGTCATGCATCAGCCCATATCAACACAACAAACGAGATTGCAACGGTATTAGCGTTAGCAAATCCAGCTTGGAGGCCGGATGATGATGAGATGAAAGACGTTTCCTTCGATGATTATGACTTGAAAAAGTGGATAAAAGCCTAGATTGACCCCTAATGATCTTGTCATCTTGTTTGATGTTGACTCAGACATAGAAGATCTAAAAAGGAACATGATCAGAAACCCCAAAATAATTTCTTTTAGTTATGACGCACATGAAATTTTAGAAAACAACAACATCGAACATGAAATTTCAGATGCTTATTTGACTCGTGATGAACTAATACAAATTCAGAATAGATGTTATGATACTGCCAAATGGTTTGAAAATAGAGATATTGCAGAAAATATCAGTTACCAAGACATCAATCTTGGCTCATTTATACAAACTGAATTAAACTATCTGATGGTTCCCTTTGTAAAAAAATTTCTTGAAATAAGAAAAATCGTAAAAGAATTTAATGATGCAGATTTTCTTGTCTCATCTACATTCTATCATATTATAATATCAATGACAGATTCAGTTATTCAATTATCAGATAACAAAAAAAATGACAATGCGTTTTATTATGATTCAATCAAGATATCGATGAACATACGAAAGAAGAATCTCACTTTTAAATTATCGAGAAAAAGATATGAGAGTATAAGAAGAATTTTTGACGGAGTCCTAGACATAATATTTAGACCACAAGGTAATGACGACAACAATAAGACGGTGTTGTTGGTTGAATTCAATCCAGTGATATACAGAAAATTTTTTGAAACTATTCCCGCATCACGTCTGAATTGTAATATTTTTAATAGACGCAGACCGGCAATATGGAGTTTCAAGTCTTTATCCATCATTAAAAAATCGGGTTGCAAGATAATTTCTACTAGAAGATTACTAAATGAGAAATTATGGACATTTACGGAAAACCAAAAATTACTTTTTAAAGAAAGGATGAATTCTGTTTGGGATAATGAAGATTATTTCAATTCAATTTTCTCCATAAACGGGATTACCTTTTGGAGATTTTTGAAACCGATTATGTTAGAGTTGTTCAATAAGAGATCACTAGATGCGATCTTTGAAATAGAATTAGCTAAAAAGTTATTTGAAAGACATCATTTTTCTGCAATTTTAGTGTGGTCTGAAATAGGATCTACAGAACAGATATTGATCCGAGTTGCCAAAAAACTCGGCATACCAGTAATTCTTCTTCAGCATGGATATTTTTATGATTCAGATTCATCTGGGGCGCATAATATGAATAAGTTTCAAGGAGTTTTTCCTACAGATGCTGACAGATACATAGTATGGGGTAAAATTGAAGAAGATCATCAAATCAGATGCGGAACCCCACGGGAAATAGTACATGTTTTAGGCAGCCCGCAACATGATAGAATTTTTGAGTTTGATAAAAAGCAAGAAAAATACGTCCTTTTGGCAACCTCAGGGCCTGTAAAAGAAAATGCTCTAGATCTAACAGTCGAAACCATACAAAAAAACCAAGACACCATTAGAAGAATTTGCCAAGTTGTTTCTAAAATGAATAAGAGTCTGGTAATCAAAACACATCCCTCACCAGATGAATTTGATCCTTCCAATTTAGCGCAGCAAATAGATCCCACTATCAGAGTTTTAAAGACTGGGGATATTGCTCCATTAATTAATGACTGTGAAGTATTCATTGCCATTGATGCATCAACAGTAATCTTAGATGCTCAGCTGTTTAGAAAACCAATAATTTCAGTTTCTGTAAAAGACAGCGATTATGGAATTCCTTCTATTTTGCAGAATGGATGTCTTTTTACAGATATAGACAATTTTGAGGATGCACTAAGAAAGATTTTACATGACACTCAATTCCGAAATGCAATAATAGATAAAGGGACCAACTATGTCAACGACTACTTGACAAACCAAGGCTGCGCATCAACAGCAGTTCAGAGATTCCTCAAGGAAATTTAATTGAATTTTTTAATACGAATAAATATTTAGTCAGTGTTGTCATATTGTAGTTTTTGCAGATTTCCGTTTTCGTCCCGCCATAGATTTCCGTTTTCGTCTTTTTTGAAAAGGCTTTTGTTTGCAAATTTGTCTACAATTCTATAAAATTCCTCTCGAGTTATTTCTAGATCTTTTAGAAAATTATCAAAATACTTCATTGGGATTTTTCCTTCGTATTCTTTTACTAGTTTTAGCCCCTCTTGTCTAGTGATTTTTCCTGCTCGTATGTCTATTGATGCATGATCGGTAGCGCGTCCAAATCCATACTTTATCCATTTGAAGTAATCATGCATTCCAGTATACATAGTATCAAGATTTTCCCAATCAGTGTACGTCCCTTCTTTTGGTTCAGGATTTCTGCTGAATCCTAATTTTTCTACGATTTCAAGTTGTTTGTATATGTCATATTTGATATACTGACCAAGAAATATTCCGGTAACACCAACTTGTTTTAGCTCTTCGGCGGTTGGATATATGTACGGTTTTAGATATTTTGTGTCAATCCCATATTTTGTCATGACCTGCGGTTTTACTTTGTCAAGCCAGAATCCACCATATTTTTCCAGCCACTCTTTATCAAGAACGGTGCTTTTGCCAGGTCCACCATATTCCATTTGAGGGTTCTCTCCCCATATTATGAGGGGGATTTTGTAAGCTACTGCAACTTGCACGGGCACTGTGAAAATTCCTATATGCTCTGGCCAGTTTGCATCTCCTAGCTCCACTAGTCCATATTTTTCCATTTTTCTATACACAGTTGGATTTGGGGTAAATTCGATGTAGTCTACTCCAAGTCGTTTTAGATTTTCGATGTTCTTTCTTCCTAATGGAATGAGATCAATTGGTACAAAGTTTACCAGTAGTGGGTTCAAGCCAAACTCATTTTTTATTATGTGAGCTTGAAAGTGAGAGTCTTTTCCACCGCTCACCGGAATTATGCAATCATACCTACTGCCATCTTTACTCTTGTATTTATCAAGTATTTGCGCTAGATCTTTTTTTCTAGAATCCCAATCGATTTTTTCTTTTTCTACTGCCCAATTACAAGCATCACATATTCCATTTTCATCGAGTCGTAATTGTGGTTTGGTATCAGGATAAAGACATTTTTTACAAAATCTCATGCTCAGAACTGATTTTCTGATAATAATTAACTTATTGTTTATTTATTCTATTTTGATGAATTTAATCATCGTTAATTGATTTCAGGTAGCCTTCATCCATTATGTGATTTTTGTTGATTTTAAGCAAGTCTGGTTCTTTGGACAGAACATCTAGAATGTCTGTCATCAGTATAGGCCGCTTTTGTATTTTAGAAACTAATGATCTTACCAGATCCAGATCATCTTGTCTATCAACAGTCCAGCGAAATGTCGAAAGATTCTCAGAATGTTCCACATTTGAAATTCTAAATAAATCCCGATTATTGTATATGAATGGAGTGACGTGCTCTTTTTCAGATTGTTTTTTTGCAAGTTTCCACGCGTTTTCCAATGCTTCAAACGAAAAAACTTCCACTTCATTACCCTGTGGAAATGTTCGCGGATGCACGTTACTCACATAATCAAAAGAATTAAGAAGAAATTTTTCAATCACTGCATTTATGATGTTTGGATCTACCAGAGGATCATCTGCAGAAATCCTCACTATTGGCGAGATAGAGAATTTTTTTGAGCATTGGTAATATCTGTCAAGAACGTTGAACGGATCACCTTGGAAGTAGTTTAGGCCATTTTTTATTGCATAGTCCACTATGATTTCATCTTTTTTTGACGTTGTTGTTGCAATTACAATATTTTTTGATACTTTAGAAGACATTACTTGTTTTATCACGTAATCCAATAGTGAATTTCTGTCATCAATGACCATCATGGTTTTACCAGGTAATCTGGTTGATTCCATTCTGGCCTGAATAATACAGCCAAGCAATAACAACGATATCTATTTTGATAATTAAAAGATTGACAGCATCGAAGATAATTTAAATTCTAGATTTCCCGAACGACGTTGATCATTATTGAAAATCGGCATCACTGGAGGCTCTGGATTCATAGGAACTCACGTCATAAATGCCCTCAAGACAAAACACGACATTGTTGTTTTTGATCGAGCCAAGCCAAAGATAGAGGGAATAAAATTTGTTTCAGGCAATATTATCAACGATTCAACCAAGGAGGTATTTGAGAAATGCGATGCGGTAATACACTTGGCTGCCGCAGTGGGGGTCAAAATTACAGAAGAAGATCCCGTATTAACACTTGATACAAACATACTAGGTACAAAAAATGTTTTGGAGGCATGTAGAGCAAACAAGATAAAGAAGATAATTCTTGCGTCATCATCAGAAGTATATGGCGAGCCATTAAAGACTCCAATAGAAGAATCCGATCCTGTTATACCCATAACAAACTATGGAGCTAGTAAAGTAGCGGCCGAAGAATATGTAAAAGCGTATTCTGCCAATTTTGGAATAAAGTACAGCATATTGAGATTTTTTAACGCATATGGCCCAGGACAATCCAAGGATTTTGTCATGCCAGAGTTTGTGAGTAAGGCGTCAGAAAATGAGCCGATTGTAATTCATGGAAGCGGCTCGCAGATCAGAGCATTCTGTCATGTAAGCGACATAGCAAACGGAATTTCACTTGCAATCGATAACGGAGATAATGAAATTATGAATATTGGAAATGATGCAGAGCCGATAACTATTTTTGAATTGGCAAAAAAAATTGTCAGCATAACTAATTCAAAGAGCAATATTCAGTTTGTGCCTTTTGTAGATTCCAATAGAAAAAGACGTAAAGAAATTATCAACAGGATTCCAGATATTAGAAAAGCCAGAAGGATACTTTCTTACGAGCCGAGGATTTCTCTAAACGATGGTATAATTAGCGTTTTAAAAGGAGAAAAACATGCTCTATCTGGATGAGATACAAGAATCAATACAACGCATCCATGACAAACAGATAAAAATTTGTGTAGTTGGTGTAGGCACCATAGGTTTACCGTTAGCAACTTTTTTGGCAAAAGAAGGATTTCAGGTGGTTGGATTGGACATAAGTCAAAAGCGAGTGGACGAGATCAATTCTGCCAGAGTAGTATACGAGTATACTGATATCTTAGAGGATGTAGTATTGAAGCAAAAAAAGCTACGAGCTACTGTCAATCCAAAAGATGCCTTGGACGGCGTAGAAGCAATTTTTGTTTGTGTTCCAACCCCATTGAACGATAAAATGGAGATGGATGTGAAGAACCTGATCGATGTGGCAAATAGAATAACCCCCTATTTGGTTAGAGGAATGACATTAATTTTTGAGAGCTCTGTTGCAATAGGCACCACAAATGAGATTTCAAAGACCATTGAGAAGATTTCAGGTTTAAAATTTGGAGTCGATTTGGGTCTGGCATACTGTCCTGAGAGATACAATCCAACCCCAATGAAGAAAATAAAACAAGACCTAGAATACAATGTCGCGGCCAAGGGAGAAAGCTTTACTGTAGATAAGATCAGTCGAGTTGTAGGAGGAATTGATGAAAAAAGTGCAAAAATTGCAAAAACAATCTATTCTCAGTTCATAAAAACCGATGTAACGGAACTGACATCCATAGAAGCAGCGGAAGCCACAAAGCTGCTTGAAAACATTTTCAGAGATGTCAACATAGCTCTTGTCAATGAGTTAGCTAAGGTGTACCCGAAATTCGGTTTGAATGTGTTTGAGATCATCAATGCAGCAAAGACCAAGCCTTTTGCATTCATGCCTCATTATCCAGGTGCAGGTGTTGGAGGCGAGTGTATTCCAGTAGATACCTGGTATCTAATCAGCCAAGCCGAAAAGCTTGGAATAGATACAAAGCTGATGAAAGTTGCAAGAGAAATAAACGATTCAATGCCACATCACATGATTGCGTTACTCGAAGAAGAATTAAGAGAATTCAACAGAGATCTGTCATCGGCAAAGATTACCATCCTAGGACTGTGTTATAAGAAAAATGTTCCAGACATAAGGCTCAGCCCTACCTTTACAATAATTGATCAATTAAAAGAAAAAAAGACAGACATCATTATTTGCGATCCTATTTATGAAAAAGTCGGTTCACTGGTAAAGCTGACACCTCTAACGGAGGTCTTCAAAGATTCAGATGCGATACTTTTGGTAACAGATCATGATGACTTTTCTTCTTTAGATTTTAATAAAATAAAAGCCCAGATGAGAACACCGATTCTCATAGACGGAAGAAATTTCTTCAATGCAGAAAAATTAATGTCACTCGGTTTCAAATACAGAGCAATAGGCAAACCATAATTAATTTTCTATAGACTCTAATTCATAGGTGTATTGAATTAGTTTGAATCCATTACGCGTAAAAAAACGGATTGATTTTTTATTTTTTGGACTGACATTTGCCAAAAAGCGCTTTCGTGGGTTCTTTTTCATCAAGAGTTCCAAGGTTTTTTGGCCTAATCCTTTGTCTTGCAAATTTTTTTTTATAAAGATCCCAATCTCATTTTGTTTTGTAAGATAGACCGTGCCAATTTTTTTATTTTTATAAATTACAACATACCATCTGGAATAAGGACGAGATTTAACAAATTTCACATGTTCACTATAGGTAGGCATTCTTTTGTGCGATATGTTAGCTCGAGGATCTCTTTCTTTCAAGTGTTGGTATAGAAATCTTAGATCAGATTCAGTTACAGGCTTTAAGGTTACAGTAGAATTATTAGATTTTTTCATGTGAGGTGTTTTTGTTTGGTCTATTTCAAGATTAGTTTGAAAAGAATAAATTTTTGCAATTATGACTCAAATTATGAAAGTCACAATCATAGCAGAAGCTGGTTCCAACTGGGAAGGCGATCTTGACAAGGCCAAAAGAATAATTTATGAATCCAAAAAGGCAGGAGCAGATCTAGTAAAATTTCAGATGTGGAGAGCAAAAGATCTTTACTCCAACAAACATCCTAATTGGAACGTCATTAAGAGATCCGAATTAACATTTGATATGGCAAGAGAATTAAAAAAATACGCAGACAGACTCAAAATAGAATTTTTTTGTAGTGCGTTTTATCCTGAGGCAGTGGAATTTCTAGAATCGATTGGTGTTAAAAGATACAAAGTTGCATCACGAACATGTATTTTCAAAGATCCTTATTCAAATGAAGTATTAGATAAAAAGGCACAAAGCGGAAAGCCAATCATAGTTAGTATGGGCATGGGCGGAAATGTGAGAAAAATAAAAAGAATATTTGCAGATAACAAAATCGTTTTCTGCTATTGTATTTCAAAATACCCACTTGATTTTGAGGAGATAGTTTGGAAAAAAGCTGTTCAGTATGATGGTTTTTCAGATCACACCATGGGCATAACCGCGCCGATTATTTACACGGTTTTGAAAAAACAACAGAATGCAAAACACATTC
>Ga0194120_10003332_pt1 | contig 26319 bp, 16 predicted proteins | sample TA2MahCa65mmetaG_FD_148642 | JGI IMG/M metagenome (GOLD analysis project Ga0194120, IMG submission 148642) | Freshwater microbial communities from Lake Tanganyika, Tanzania - TA2015019 Mahale Deep Cast 65m | ecosystem: Environmental > Aquatic > Freshwater > Lake | place: Tanzania: Lake... | reverse complement strand
TGTCCCTGTGCCTGTCCCTGCGCCTGTGCCTGTCCCTGTGCCTGCCCCTGCCGGCGAAGCCGGCTGACAGGACTCCCGGCCTCCTCGAAAACCCCAATCCAGCGCCGCGCCGCGACCACGCCACCACCCGTCGGGCGCGCACCCCGCGCGCCCCGGAGGCTGCCCACAAAGCCGCGTGCGGCGGGGGCGACGGTGTGTGGACGCATACCGCTGGAACGGCCCGGCATCGCCCTGCAAATACGTGGGCCAAAGCGACCTTGGACCCGCGGCACTGGCGTCGGCCGCCGGCCCGGTGTAGGCTACACCTGCGTCGCGCATGCCGCCTCTTCGCAGTCGGCTGCCGTATTGCGTCCCTCCATTCCGTGCCCAAGGCCCGCCTGCCTGTTCTGACCATGTCGCTTGGCCAACCCACCGTGCAAAGGCCCTTGCACCAGGAAATCCCGTTCCGCGTCACCGACGCGTGCGTCGCGCACTGCACGTTCTGTGCCCAACACGTGCCGCGGCGCACCCCGGACCTCGCGACCGACGAGGTCTTGGTGCGCTTGCGGCGCGCGCTGATCTCCGGGCGGGCGCGGCGCATCGTGCTGACGGGAGGCGAACCGACCCTGCACCCGCGCTTTCCCGACGTCGTCCGCCTCGCCCGGCAACTGGGGTGCGAGGAGGTGGTCGTCGAGTCGATCGGGGTGCCGCTGGCCCACCTGGGGCGGGTCCAGCAACTGGTCGAAGCGGGCCTGGACGAAGTGCGCATGACCGCGGTGGGCGAGGATGACGCGGCCGCCCTCAAGGTCTCTCGCCTGGACGGGGTGGTCACAGCACAGCGGGTTGCTGCCCAAAACTGCAAGGAAGTGGGTCTGCGCTTGGTCGCCCAGACGCCGCTGCTTGCCGGCACCGTCGAGCGCTTGGGGGCGATCGCCGGACTGGTCGCCGAACTGGGCGCCGAACGATGGATCCTCCAGCCGTACTCCAGTGGCCGCGACGGCGCTCCGGACCAACTGCATCTGGACCTACGTCAGGTCGAGGCGGTGCTGTCGTTGGCGCTCAGCCGGGCGCGCGGGGCCGGTATCGTGGTCGCCGTTCCGCCGGGCAAGGGGTACCACTGGTGCGCCTTTGCGCAGCCCCACAAGGTCGCCGTACTTTTGGCCCGGACGGGCGCCACCGGCCGGCGCTATCTGCCGCACTGCGAGGCGTGTACGGCGCGCCAGCAATGCCCGGGCATCGAGCGATCACTGGTCGAACGCCAAGGCGCCGCGGCCGTCGATCCCATCGTCAGCGCCCGGGCTGCCGCGTGGTTGCCGGTGCACGGCGCTGTCGATCGCGGCCACGGCGGCCGCCACCAAGAACTGGCCGTCGAGCGCGCCGGCAGTGACGGACTGTTGCAGGAATTGGTGCTGCGCATCGTCCACCAGTGCAACCAGCGCTGCGGGTTCTGTTGGGTCGACTTCACCCAGCCATCCATGGACCTGCCCGAGATCGAGCAGCGGATTCGCGCGACCATGCGCGCGGGCAAGGCGTCGCGTGTGGCCTTCACCGGCGGCGAGCCGACCCTGCACCCGAGGCTGGGCGAGGCCGTGGCCCTGGCCAAGGTGCTGGGCGCGCCTGCCGTCACGCTGCAGACCAATGCGACCCGGGTGGATGCGGCCCTTGCGGCCCGATTGGCGAGGGCTGGCTTGAACGAGGCCTTGGTGTCGCTGCACAGCGCCAACCCCAACGAATCCGATGCGCTGACCGCTGCGCCCGGCACGTGGCAGAAGTCGGTCGACGGCATCAAGGCGCTGTGCGACGCCGGCATCGACGTCAAGATCAACCACGTGATCACGCACTATACGGCGGTGCGTTTTGTCCATTTCGTGCGCTTCGTCGCCGAGTCGCTGGTGCACCCCAGGCTCAAGGTAACGGTGGCGGTGGCCGGCCACATCGACGGCGGGCCCATCGACCCGCGCGCGTTGCCCCGCCATTCGACCATCGGTCCGCATGTCGCCGACGGGTTGCGGCTGGCGCGGGCGCTGGGCGTGCCGATGGTCGGCCTGACCCACCCGTGCGGTCTGGTGCCGTGCACGGTGCCCGGTGCCATCGACGCCTTCGCCGGGCACGAACTGGGCCGGCCGGTGGCGGAGGCGCAGGGCAGCGAGGCCCGCAGCCGTGACGGCAATATCAAGGTGCCTGAGTGTGTGGGCTGTACCTTCAACGACCGCTGCTTTGGACTGCGCAGAGAGTATGCCCAAAGCTACGGAACAGGCGAACTCGCGCCGCTGCGCGAGCCGTTGGCGGAGGACTGATGGGGCCGCGCGTCGTCGTCGTGGGCACCGGGCCGATGGGCGCCCGCCACGCTCTCGCATTTTGCCAGGCCGTAGGTGCCGGCCAAGTGGCTGTGGCATGCCGCGACGCTGGCGACCAGGCGCGCGTGGCGCAGTGGGGACTCGGGCAGGGCGTCAAGACGGTCCCATTCGGCCCAGAGCTGGCCGAGCTTTTCGACCTCGGCGTCGTCGCCGTGCAGACGGCCCGGCACCACGAGGTGGCGATGGCGCTGCCGATGCCGTTGCTGGTTGAAAAGCCCTTGGCGCAGACGCCCGCCCAGGCCGAAGCCCTTGCCAACCGCCCCTACCGTACGTTCGTCGGGCACAGCAGTTGCATGGAGGCTGGCGCCGCGCCCTTCCACGCGCTGGTGCGACAGGGCCGGGCGGGAGCGCTGCGCGAAGTGCTGGTGTCGGTTTCGGAGCCGGCACTGTGCCGTGGCGAGGCGCCGTTGCCCATGGTAGCGGGCCGGCTGTACGATGTCGCTGTCCATGCAGTGGCGCTGGTGGCCGATCTGTTTCCCAGCGAACCGCCCCTGTATGCGGTCGGCTCGCTGACGGCACGTTGGGGCGGCGTGACCGGGTTGCGCGGCGAGGCGGTGTGGTGGGAGCAACCCCACCTGACGCTCGACATTGGCACTGAACTTGGCGAGTCGCGCTCGGTCATGGCCAGCGGCGCTGCGGGTCGCGTGCTCTGGCAAGTCCATCCTGGCGCAACCATCGTCGGGTTCCGCAGCCCAGACGGGCAGTTCGAGTCGGTCCCGGTGGGCGGTCCCGACCCGCAAGTGGCGCTGGCGCGCGAGGTCTTGCAGGCGCTGCGCACGGGCGAGCCGTCGATGCTCGATGCCCCCCACGGGCTGCGGACCATGGAGACCGCTGGCGCACTCGTGGCCGCAGCCGTTCGCGCGGCGGGCGAGCAGTGGGACTGGGGGTGGGTGGGGTAGCGGGTGTGCGTTGGGGCTATTGTCCCAACACCTTGCCCCGCAAGACGTCGAGAACCGCCTGTCGCGTCCTCGGCAAGAGCAGTGCAACCTCGTTCATCGCCGCATCGCTGACCGCCGTGACCGCGCCATCGGCCCCCGCTGCCCCGGGGTCTGGGGTCGCGACCTTGCCCTGGTCCACCCAGGTCTCGACCCAGGTCTCGCACCCTTCGGGTGAGGGACAGTGGCCGTCGCGCTCTACCGAGACGACCTGGACCACCGGGCCGACTCCCGCTGCCCACCACCAGTGCGCCACCTGCACCTGGACCTCGCCCTCGTCGCCAATCCAGGTCCGTGACCCGCGCAGGTGCCAGGCGTCGCGGTACGTCACCCCGGACACGATCACGTCGGCGAGCCCGACCGGTTGCACCCGCTCGGCGGCGCGCGCGCCACCCGGCAGCGCCCGACCGCGTTGCCAGGCCGCACCGGTCAGCAAGGGCTCCGGTGGTTCGAGCGGCAGCAGCGGACCCGTGGCGGATTCGGCGCGCGCGACGACTGCCCAGGCCAGGTCGCCGCGACTGCCCGCGACGTGACGGCTGCGCACACCGACCTCCCCCTCGCCCTTGGGGTTCGGCGCCCGGCCGATGCGCGCCTCGGTGTGGTCGCCGCCGGGTTCCGCAGCCAGGTTCAGGCGCACGTCCATCGAGGCGCCCTGTCCCGCGGGCGCCCGGTCGTCGCGGCGTTCGATGATGTGCGTGGCGTAGCGGCGCCAGGTGGCGGGGGTGGTAGCAGGCGCGAGCGCGGCGCCGTCCATCGCCGGCAGTGGCCGATCCGGGCCGAGGTGCAATCCGGGCACGGCGGCTACGACCGAACCCACCCAACCTTCGGCGTGGGCGACCGTCGCCGTGGGCGGAGGCGCCAGCGGAACGACGGCCGCAGATGCCGGTGGCGCGACGGCCGGTGGGTCCTGCACAGCGGCCGGGGTGACCCGAACGGCGACAGGCACCGGCTGTGCGCGGTCCGCGCTGTGACTTTGCCAGGCCCATGCCGCTCCCAGGCCAAGGGCCGCCAGCCAACCCGCGGCGGCAGCCCACCGCGCGCCGCCGGTGCGCGCATCCTTGGGCGCCGGCAACGGCACATCGGCGATCGGGTTGTCGCGGACCGCGCGCGCTGCGGTGGGCGGCCGCTCCTGAGGCTGCTTTCTGCGCCGCGCCGCATCGGCCTGCGCCAGTCGCACTGCGATTTCGTCCAGGTCCGCCTCGGCCGTGCGCACCGCGTCGGGCGAAGCCATGGGCGGCGGCGGCTTGCGCGGCGCTGCGTTGCGCTGGACCAGTTTGCGGAAGTGGCCGCTGCTGGTGGCATGGCGGGCTCGGTTGCGTCCGGTGCGCTGGTCCGGGCCGACGTCATCCGGCGTCGTGTCCACGTCGCGCACTTCGGTGGCAAGCAGCAGCGCAATCTCGGCGATGGAGCTGGCCTGCACCCAGTCCGACTCATCCTTGCGCCACACCAAGGTCGCGCCCGTCAAGCTGCCGTCGCGGATCGCTGCCTGTACCTCGGCGCGCGACAGCAGCGAGCACCGCCGCACCGACGGCAGGGCGACGGTCCAGGTCGAAGGGGTCTCTGGGCGGTGCGTCACGCGGGCCTCGCCAGCAAGCGGGCGGCGATGGTGTCACGCAACCGCGGAGGCGGCAAGGTGGGCGGCCATGCGGGGGCGAGGATCCGAAACAGGGGTCCACAAGATCCGGCCGACGATCACGCATTTTTGGCGGTGCGAACCGCCGCCTGCTGTGAGCCGGCGCCAAACCGCTACTGGCAGGGTTGCCCCAAGTTGGCGGGGGACCGGCCCTGGGACGGGCCCACGGCCAGGGCAGGTCAAACCCGGCGGACCTGCGGCAAAATCCGAGCCTGCGCGTATGCCTGGGCCTGCACCTGTCTGGCGCAGCCGGCTGATTCTGAGCGCCCTGCATGGTCGCGATGGCCGTGGTACCCGGGGGCCGTCCGCACGCAGATCCCCGAATTGCTGGTGCCCCCAGTTCCTCGCAGGCCCGTTCCTCGCCTGGCGCTCAGGGTCAGCCGGCGCCCGCTCGGCCGTGGCGGGGTGCCCGAGTGTGGCGCCGGGCAGGGTCGGTGACAGGCACAGGATCGGGGCAGGGCAACGACTGCCGGTCGTTCGTCCCCGCCGTTCCCCCGACCCGAAAACTCTGCTAGGGTCGCCGGCCCGACCGGCGGCGCCCGCCAGTCCGGCGTACCACCTGGACGCAAACCGCGCGCGCAAGGGACTGGGCATGAAAATCCTCGAAACCCGCGTGTACCAGGGCCCGAACCTGTACGCCCACTTTCCGTGCATCCGCCTGACCCTGCAGTTGGGCGCGCTGGAGCAGTGGCCGTCGGCGCGCCTGCCGGGGTTCGTGGACGGACTGCTGGCGGCGTTGCCGACCTTGCACGAGCACACCTGCAGCCCCGGCGTGCCCGGCGGCTTCGTGCAGCGGCTCCGCGAGAACGGCGAAGGCACCTGGATGGGCCACGTGCTCGAACACGTCGCCATCGAGTTGCAGAATCTGTCGGGCGCCAAGGTCACGTTCGGCAAGACCCGTGGCACGGGCAAGGTCGGCGAATATCATGTGGTGTTCGAGTACGAGGACGCCCGCGCCGGCCAGGCGGCGACCGACTTGGCGATGCGCCTGTTGCACCACCTGGTGGCCGTCGACATCGACCTGGGCGTGGCGCGCGAGGCCGGCTTTGCGTTCGACCAGGAGTTGACGTCGCTCATCCGCCAGGTGCAGCGCCGGGCGCTCGGACCGTCCACCTTGAGCCTGGTGCGCGCCGCGGAATCCCGCAATATCCCATGGTTGCGCCTCAATGACTACTCGCTCGTGCAGTTCGGCCACGGCAAGTGGCAGCGCCGCATCCAGGCGACCGTGACCAGTGAGACCCGCCACATCGCCGTGGAGCTCGCCAGCGACAAGCAGGAGACCAACAAGATCCTGGGCGACCTCGGCCTGCCCGTGCCCAAGCAGGAGATGGTGTACACCGTGCAGGAAGCACTGCGCGCGGCGCGCTCGGTCGGTTTCCCGTTGGTGGTCAAGCCGCTCAACGCCAACCACGGCCGCGGCGTGTCGGTCAACTTGCGCAGCAACGACCAGGTCGAGGTCGCCTTCGAGAAGGCAAAGGAGCACAGCCGCGCGGTGCTGCTGGAGTCGTTCATCACCGGCGACGACCACCGCATGCTGGTCATCGCTGGCGAGCTGGTAGCGGTGGCCAAGCGGGTGCCGGGCCACGTCGTGGGCGACGGCGAGCACACGGTCGCCCATCTCGTGGACCTCGCCAACCAGGATCCGCGGCGCGGCGTCGGCCACGAAAAGGTGCTGACCAGGCTCGAGCTCGACCACCAGGCGGACCGCTTGCTCGCCGCGGCGGGCATTGAGCGCGACAGTGTCCCAGCCAAGGACCAGGTGGTGTACCTGCGGTCGACCGGCAACCTGAGCACAGGCGGCACCGCCATCGATCTCACCGACCAGGTTCACCCCGACAACGTCGAGATGGCGCAGCGGGTGGCGCAGGCCATCGGCTTGGACGTCATCGGCGTGGACTTCCTGACGCCCGACATCACCAAGAGCTATCGCGAAGTCGGTGGCGGTATTTGCGAAGTCAACGCCGCGCCCGGGTTCCGGATGCATGTGGCGCCGAGCGAGGGCAAACCGCGCGACGTGGCCGGCAAGGTCATCGACATGCTGTTCGCGCCTGGGTCGCCGTCGCGCATCCCGATTGCGGCCATCACCGGCACCAACGGCAAGACCACCACCACCCGCATGCTCGGCCACATCTTCAAGATGCGCGGCGAAGTGGTGGGCATGACGACCACCGACGGCGTGTACATCGACGGCCGCCGCACGGTCGAAGGCGACATGACCGGTCCGGCGTCGGCGCAGATGGTTTTGCGCGACCCCAGCGTCTCGGTCGCGGTCCTCGAAACGGCGCGCGGCGGCATGTTGCGGGCGGGCTTGGGCTACCGCTATCCCGACGTGGCGTGCTGCCTCAACGTGTCGGGCGACCACCTGGGCCTGGGCGGCATCGAAACGCTGGACCAGTTGGCCGCAGTCAAGCGCATCCCCATCGAGGTGGCGCGCGACGCCGTCGTGCTCAATGCCGACGATCCGCTGTGCCTGGCGATGGCGGATCACAGCCAGGCGCGCCACATCTGGTACGTGACACAGAACCCCAAGAATGCCCTGGTGCGCGAACACATCCGCGCCGGCGGCAAGGCGGTGGCGCTCGAGGAGGGCATCAACGGCCAGATGATTGCGCTGTACGACAAGGGCGCGCACCTGCCGCTGTTGTGGACGCATCTAATCCCGGCGACGCTCGAAGGCAAGGCGCTGCACAATGTACAGAACGCGATGTTCGCGGCGGCCATGGCGGCGGCGATGGGTTGCAAGCTCGACGACATCCGCCAAGGACTGCGCACCTTCGACACGACGTATTTCCAGGCCCCGGGCCGCATGAACATCTTCGACGGCTTGGGCTTTCGCGTCATCTTGGACTACGGCCACAACCCGGCGGCGGTGCAGGCCATGTGCACGCTGGTCGACCGGCTCGTCCAGGGTGGCCAACTTGGCCCCAAGGGCAAGCGGGTCTGCGTGTTGGCCGCGCCCGGGGACCGTCGAGACGAGGACATCCGCGAGATGGCCACCCTTTCGGCTGCGCACTTCGACCTGTTCATCTGCCGCCGCGACGACCACGCCCGCGGTCGCGATGCCGACGAAGTGCCGCGCATCTTGCAGAAAGCGCTGCATGCCGCTGGCGTGGGCAATGACCGCATCATCGTGGAACCCGGCGAGGTCGAGGCCCTGGACAAGGCGTTGGCGATCTGCCAGCCGGGCGACCTGCTGCTGGCGTTCTGCGACAAGATTTCGCGGTCCTGGAAGCAAATCATCTACCACCACCAGCAGCGCGGGGGGGCTGCGCCCGCGACCACGCCTGCTCCAGTGCTCACCGAAGACGAGGACGGACACGCAGCACAACTCGCAGCGGGCCTCGTGCGCGACGAGCGCGGCGTCCGCATCGCCAAGGACACCGAGGAGGACTAGCCATGCGGGTCGTCGAAGGCCGTCGTCTGACCGGGCCGAATTGGCTGCTGCGCACCCACGGGGCGGCCGTGCAGGTCGCCTACGATCCGGGCGAGGTCCACGCCACGCTGAGCAAGACCTGGAAGGCCCGGGTGATGTCCATGACCACCGCGCTTGGCTGGCCGCAGCAGGCGCGGTTGCGCGTGCACCAGGGCGGCGCCACCTTTGCGCTGGCGGCGCCCATCGACCTTTTGAACACCGCCGTGGACGTCGCCGAATGGGCGGTTGAACCCGAGCGGTTTGACCGCACAGCCGACGCCCGCCGGACGTTTCGCGAGGCGGCAAAGGCCGAGGCCAACCCCGCGTTCGCCGCGCTGGCCGAATTCGCCTGGGAACTCGACCTGCCGTTCCTGTGGGACGAAAAGGTGGTGTCGCTCGGCTTTGGTGCGTCGTGCCTGTGTTGGCCCATAGGCGACCTGCCTGAACCGAGCGAACTGTACGACCGGCCGTTCCAGACCATTCCTGTGGCGCTGGTGACCGGCACCAACGGCAAGACCACGACCAGCAGGCTGTTGGCGCACATGGCGCGGTGCGAAGGGCTGCACGTCGGCAACACCTCGACCGACGGGTGGAGCGTCGACGAACACACCGTCGAAGAGGGCGACTGGACCGGCCCTGGCGCCGCCCGCAAGGTGCTGCGCGACCCTCGGGTCGAAGTTGCGGTGCTCGAAACGGCGCGCGGCGGCCTGCTGCGGCGCGGGCTCGCGACCAACCTCGCGTCGGTCGCCGTGGTCACCAATGTCAGCAACGACCACCTGGGCGAATGGGGCGTCGACGACCTGGACGACATGGCCAGCGCCAAGCTCAGCATCCGCCGCGGCTTGCGACCGGGCGGCAAACTGGTGCTCAACGCCGGCAATTCGCCCCTGGTCCGGGTCGCGCGCGACGAGGACATCTTCGTGCCGACGTTGAACACCGCATGGTTCTGCGCGGACCCGCGGGACCGCACGTTCGACGAGTTCTTGAGGTCCGGCGCGGAGACCGCCTGCGTGCGCGACGGCGTGCTGGTGTACCAGTGTGGCCCGCACCGCGAATACGTGCTCGCGCTGTCTGAGGCAGCCTTTACGTTCGGCGGTCAGGCCCGCCACAACGTCGAGAACGCGCTGGCGGCGGTCCTGGCCGCCCGCGGCCTGGGTCTGGGCTGGCCGGCGATTCGCGATGGGCTGCGGAGCTTTGCCAGCAACCCGGCCGACAACCCGGGCCGCGCCAATGTCCTCGCCCTGAACGGCGGCAAGGTGATGCTCGATTTCGCCCACAACGCGGACGGCGTGCGCAGCATCGTGCAACTCGCCCGGGCGCTGCCTGCAACGCGGCGGCTGATCACGCTGGGCCAGGCCGGCGACCGCAGCGACGAGGCCATCGCTGAACTTGCGCTCATCGCCCGCGAACTGGACGCTGACCGCTATCTGCTCAAGGAGACCGAACACTACCTGCGGGGACGCACGCTGGGCGAGGTCACGGGGCTGATGCGCAAGGCCCTGATGGGCGCTGGCGTGGACGAGGCGCGGATCGGCGTACACATGGACGAAGCGACCGCGGTCGAGGCGGCAGCAGCGTGGGTACAGGCGGGCGACCTCGCCGTAGTGCTGGTCCACGACAGCTTTTCGGCCGCGCTCAAGGCGCTGCAGGCCCGCGGAGCCACCCCGGCGTGACCACGACAGCGGCCGACAGGGGCCCCAGCCGGTCGGCGCTCGGGGTCGTGTTCTCGATCGTCTTCCTCGACCTGGTCGGGTTCGGGCTCATCATCCCCGTCCAGGCGTTCTACGCGCAGAGTTTCGGCGCCCGGCCGGCGGTCATCACCCTGCTCGGCGCGTCGTACTCGCTGATGCAGTTTCTTTTCATGCCGTTCTGGGGTCGGCTGTCCGACCGCATCGGCCGACGGCCGGTGGTGCTGAGTTCGGTGGCCCTCTCGACGCTGGGCTTCCTGTTGTTTGCCCTGGGCACGGAACTGTGGGTGCTTTTCGCAGCGCGCATGCTCGCCGGCTTCGGCAACGCCAACATCGGCGCGGCGCAAGCCGTGATCGCCGACAGCACGGCTCCGCAGGACCGCGCCAAAGGCATGGGCTTGATCGGCATGGCCTTCGGGCTGGGCTTTGTTATCGGTCCTGCGGTCGGCGGGACGTTGGCGCAATGGGGCCTGGCCGTGCCGGCCTTCGCGGCCGCCGGGTTGTGTGCACTCAACTGGGTGTCGGCATTCTTGTTTTTGCCCGAGACGCGCCAACCCCAGGGCAATGGCGCGCCACCCCAGAACCGGCAGGAGGTTCGCGCCGCCGTGCTGGCCCAGCCTGGCGTGCGGCCGCTGCTGTCGCTGTCGCTGGTGATGACCACCGGCTTTGCGCTGATGGAGCAGATCGTCGCCCTTTTCATCGAGCACTTCTGGGTGCCCGAAGCGTTGGTGGCAGCCACGGCAGCCGAGGGGCACCGGCGCGCCGCGCGGCTGACCACGGTCGCGATGCTGACGGTGGGCGTCACCATGGCCGTCGTACAGGGCGGCTTTACGGGCAACCTCGCGCGGCGGTTTGGCGAGCGCAACCTGGTGCGCACCGGGGGGCTGGTCATCCTGGTCGGCCTCGTCACGGTTCCACTGGTCGGCGAGTATGGCTCGTTTGGCCTATTCGTGGTGAGTTGCGCGTGGCTTGCGGCAGGCCAGGGTCTGGTCACGCCATCGATGACGGGGATGTTGTCGCGCTTCGTCGGCCCTGATCAGCAGGGCGCAGCGCTGGGGCTTGGCCAGTCGATGTCCAGCTTGGCGCGGGTCATCGGCCCGGCCTGCGCCGGGTCGCTGCTGGAACTGCACACGCGAGCGCCGTACTGGACGGGCGCTGGGCTGGTGCTCGTGGGCCTGTGGGTGATGCGGGGGTTGCCGGATTTGGCGCGGCGGGATTGAGGGATTGCGCGGAGACGGATTGAGGGGTGAGATCGAGCTTGTCGAAACACAGGGCCGCCACACGGCATTTCGGTGGTTCTACACCGATCGCCTCCTTGAACTCGTCCACCGCGGGCAACTTCGGCAGCGCCGCAGGATCGCGCGCCATGTGCAGCAAGGCCGGATCAGCACTGGTTGGGGGGCCCTTGCCGGGGCTGGGCACACCTACACTGCGACCGGCTCAAACTCCGCCGTGAACGCGCGCAGCACAGCCCGCTGCTTGACGATGCGATACCCCGGCAGCTCGGCACGGTTGCGCCACACCTCAGCGATGACTTCGATGAGGTAGTCGACGTGACTTTGGGTGTAGGTGCGGCGCGGAAACGTCAATCGCACCAGTTCAAGCGGCGCGCACTCGTCCAGTTCGCCCGGCCGCGCCTTGCCAAACATGACGGTGCCGACCTCGACGCCGCGCACGCCGCCCTCGAGGTACAGCGCGTTGGTGAGCGCAAGCCCTGGGTACTGGTGGGCCGGGATGTGCGGGCAGAACGCCCCGGCGTCGAGGTACACCGCATGGCCGCCGGGCGGGCGCATCATCGGGACGCCCAGGCTGTCCAGGTGGTCAAAAAGGTAACGAATCGAAGCCTGCCGGTAGGCGAGGTAGGCTTCGTCGAGCACCTCTTCCAGGCCCACTGCCAGCGCTTCGAGGTCGCGGCCCGCCAGGCCTCCGTAGGTCGGAAAGCCCTCGGTCAGAATCAGGCGCGTGCGGCAACCGTCGGCCAGCGCGTCGTCGTCCAGGCACAGCAGGCCGCCGATGTTCACCAGACCGTCTTTCTTGGCGCTCATGGTCAGGCCGTCGCACAGGCTGAACACTTCGCGCGCGATGTCGCGGGCCGTGCGGTGCCCCTGGCCGGGTTCGCGTTGCTTGATGAACCAAGCGTTCTCGGCAAAGCGCGCGGCATCCAGGTACAGGGGAACGCCGAACTGCCGGCAAAGCGCGTGCACTGCGTGCAGGTTTGCCAGACTCACTGGCTGGCCACCGCCGCGGTTGTTGGTGACCGTCACCAGCACGCATGGCACATCGCCACGGTGCGACGCCAGGACCAGGCGCAGCTTGTCGATGTCGACATTGCCTTTGAAAGGCAGGTCGGCGCGCGGATCGAGCGCCTCGTCGCACAGCAAGTCGAGCGCCTCGCCGCCAAAAAACTCACAGTTGGCCCGGGTCGTGTCAAAGAAGCTGTTCGACGGAATCACCAGGCCTGGCCGGTCGATGAGCGCGCCGAACAGGATGTGCTCGGCAGCGCGCCCCTGGTGGGTCGGGATGACGTGACGCTTGCCGGTCAGCGCCTGCACGACGGATTCCAGGCGGTAGAACGACTTGCTGCCCGCGTAGGTCTCGTCGCCGATCATCATGGCGGCCCACTGTGCCGCGCTCATCGCGCCGGTGCCCGAATCGGTCAACAGGTCGATGAGGATGTCTTCGGCCCGCAGCAGAAACGGGTTCCACTTCGCGGCCGACAGCGCAAAGTGGCGCCGTTCGGCCGTGATGTGGGGCAGGGCCTCCACGGCCTTGATTCGAAACGGTTCGATGATGGTACGGGCGTGAAGCGGCGGGTGCGTGGACATGGGCAGCAGGCGGCGCCAACCGGGCGCGGAGCCAGATTGTCGCCCGCCGAACACCAATCGGCCTAGCCGTTTGCGTGCACGTGTGACGAGATCATGACGCGGTCAGGCGGCCGGTCCCGGCTGGTCGAGCGGCCCGGGCTTCAGGGTCGGCGTGAAGCACTGGGGCACGAGCGGCGGAAGCACCTTGGCCTCCATGACTGCGGCGTTTTGCCGCACGAAGGCGAGGTAGAGCATGTCGCGAAACGTTGCCTGCACCTGCATGTACGCGAACGCGAAGGTGACCACGCAGGCCACGAAGTAGCCGGTCCCGTACCACGGTTCGCCCATGCGCACCGACACCCACGACAGCAGTGCGTTGGCCGACAAGAACACCACGTTGATGCGCAAGACCGCGCGCCGCGAGTCGAAATAGTGCAGCACGATGGTCAGCATCAGCACGGCCGACTGGAACGCAGCACCCATTGCGCAAAACCGCAGGACGAACACCGCCGACTGCGGCATGCCGACAGCGCCGAGCACCACCGTGGGCAAGAGCAACACGAACAGCGTGACCCCCATCTGCACCAGACCCACGTCTCGGGCCGAGGCCACGAAAGCCTCCAGGATGCGTCCTCGAGCCGCCTGCAGGCGCAGGTGGTCGCCGTGGTCCTGGATGGTGCGGTAGAGCGCCTCGCAGCGTTCGGCGAGCGTGGTTTCGGCCTTGACGATGAACAGCGCGAGCGCCGGCACGGTGGTCACGTAGGCGACGAACACGGCGGTGTCGTAGGTCGGGTACGCGACAAGACCGCCGCGCACCGTTGCGTGTTCGGGCGCCGTCCACATCAGCCACTTGTCGACCCAGATGCCGACGCCGTAGACCAGGCCGCTCAACGACAACTCCCAGTATTTCAAGGCGCTGGTGAAAAGGCCGCGCACCGGACCTGCTGGCCCGGCAAAGTTGTGCAGGATGAGCGCGCACACCATCGCGTTGGTCGCCGCCATGCCGACGTTGAAGCCAACCAGCAGTTGCGCCGCTGTCTGGTGGCGGTTGCCGGCAATCATCGCGTAGAACACCAGGGTGCCGACGCCGAACGCCGCGGTGAGCAAGCGGAACTGCCGCACGGTGGACAACATCGGCGCCGCAATCCAGTTGGTGGTCACGAGCGCGTACGCGGTGAGCGCGTGCGGGACCCATTCGCCAGGCAGGTCGAGCCAGGTGTCAGCCGCCCACGCTACCGGAACGACCGTGGCGAGGCTCACGGCCAAGGCAGCCACAAAGCTCGGGGCGATTTCGGCCTCGCGCTTCTGGTACAGGCAGTCGCTGACGTGGCGCGTGAGCGCGATCGCAATCGGACTCGACAGGGTCAGCGACACCGAGAAGACGTAGAGCAGCAGTGTGACGAATTCCGCGGTCGCGGCCTCGCCGGTGCGCGGGTCGAGCAGCAGCGACGGCAACGCCATGGCGACGATGGTGAAGAACCACGGCCCGGCCACCGCCACCACGCCGTGCAGTTGACTCTCGATGAGCGACCACAGGCCGTCCTTGCGCATCAGGTCGCGCAGCGCAAAGCCTATGCCGGCCATTGGCGCTCCTGACGAGAAACCTCTGTGAGTTCATGGTCCTGAACAGTGGGGGGGCTGTTCCGGCACGCCCCCAGGGCGATCCAATGAAAACAAGGGGTTGAACAAAGGGGGGGATCATTCAACTCCTGAGAGTAAAGCGTTTTTGTCGTCGGTGGCGTAGTCTGGTTCCGTCAGCGCCAGCAGTTCGTCGTACAACTGGGCGTACCGCAGACGCAGCGAAACGATGTCGTAGTAGCGGATCACCCGCTGGCGCATGGTCTCGCCGCACGCCTTGCGCAGCTCGGCGTTGAGCAACAGTTCAGCGATGCCGTCGGCGACCGCGCCAGGGTTGCCAATCTGCGCCACGCGGCCGCCACTGCCGAGCGGGGGCGACTCGTCGCTGCGCCCCTGGATGATCTCGCGGCACGCCCCGACGTCGGTCGCCACGCTGGGCACGCCCGCCGCGCCGGCCTCGAGGATGACCAGCGGCTGGGCCTCGCTGATGCTGGTCAGCACCATGACGTCGATCTTGCCGTACCATTGGACCAGGTTGACCATGCCGGCGAAGACCAACCGTTCACCGAGACCCAGTTGTGCGGCCAGCGCTTGACAGGCTTGGGCGTACTCGGGGTCTTCGTCCATCGGCCCCAGGATGTAGCACACGACGTTGGGCACCTTCTTGACCAGCAGCGCGCAGGCCCGGACGTAGGTCTTGATGTCCTTGATGGGCACAACGCGGCCGACCAAGCCAATCGCGAGCTGTGGCTTGCCGTTGGTTTCGGGGCGCTCGCCAGGGACGATGCGGCTGTACTTCTCGACGTCGATGCCGTTGGGGATGATGCACAGCCGGTCCGGCGAGGCACCATCCTCGACCTGCAGCGCGTAGTTGCCCTCGAAGAGCGAGATGACGTAGGTGCAGGCCTGGTAACACGCTCGGCTGTACGACACGAAGGTGTTGATCCACATCTCCTTGATCTTGTTTGTTTCTCCGTCGACGGCCAGCGCGGTCGAGTCGTCCACCGCCAGCCACGGCGCCGCCAGGATTTCGAGCCTGCGCTCGTTGGTGTACACGCCGTGCTCGGTGACCAGCGCTGGCCGACCGGTCTCAAACGCCGCGCGCGCCGCAAACAGCCCCGCGTAGCCGGTCGAGATGCAGTGATAGATGCGGGCCGGCGGCAGCTCGCTGAGGATGGTCCCGTACAGGCCGCCGAGCAGGGTGCGAAAGCCCCAGAATGCATTGATGAACGAGGCGCCCTGGCACATCGCGTCGTACACGTCGCAAAACGACCGCCACGCCTCGGGCGAATCGAGCAGCAGGTGGCGGCCGACCTTGTCGCGGTGTGGCCGAAGAAGTCGAATAATCTCCACAAGATCCTTTGCGTCGCCCTGCGCCATCACCCGCGACACCGGGCCGTGCAGGGCGTCGAGCAGCTTCTTGTCGCCGCGCAGCGAGCGCGCACCTGGCGGCAGGTACGCAGCGTAGATGTTGGTGATGCCCGACACATTGGGCGGCAGCTTGTAGCGCACCTTGAGTTCGGCGCCGGGCGCGACGATGACCACGAGGTGGAAGGTGAGGTGGCACTGCGACTGGATGAGATCCTGGCACCACGACGACACGCCGCCGGTCACGTACGGGTAGGCGCCCTCGATGACCAAGCACACGTCCGCTTCGATGGGCTCGGGCGCAAAGTCAGCCAACCGGCGCCTCCGCGGGGGCCTCGTCGAGCGGCGGCGGTGGACGGCGCGGAGCCGAAGCGGCCTGCCACAGTTGCAAGAAACCGTGGATCTTTGCGTCGGCCGGCAGTTCGCCGATCAGCCGTGAACCCGTCCGGTCCAGGACCTCGCGGACCAGCGCAAAGCGCCCACACAGGTACAGGGCCTCGACATACCAGATGAGGATGGCCGAGGTATCACGCCCCTGCGCAACCTGTTCGCCCAGCCAATCGGCGGCCAACTGCGCCTGATCGGCGCGCACCAGCATTCGCCCGACGGCCGCCACAGCCTCAAGGTCGTCGGGGTGGTTGGCGAGGTACGCGCGATAGGCGCGCAAGGCATTGATTTGCGCGGTGCGCGTCCGGCTGGCGTCGAACAGCCCGCACCACGCCTGCATGTCATAGAATCTCGCCAGTTCGAGCTGCGCGTCGTCGGCCCAGAACCCCTGGAGCCCAGCGCCAGCGTCGCTGCCCTGCTCCAACTGCACCTGCCTGCGGTCAAACTCGTCCTCGAGCTGCATCAGCACCATGCCGGCCTGCACGCGAATCGAATTGTGCTCGTCGGTCAGCGCCATGCGCAACGCCTCGGTCAGTTGCGGCGTGAAGTTTGCGCCGATGAGCGAGACCGCGGTGCGCCGCTGGGCCAGCGTGCCGTGGCGGAATACGTCACAGAACGACTGCTGCGCGCCGGGTTGCAGACGTTTGGGCTGCGCGACGATGCGTACGGGCTGCGGCTCCACCTCGGCGCCTTCGCCCTTGGCTGCCGCGAGCGGATCACCTTGGACACCGAACGAACGGGGAAGCACCAAGAGCAAAGTGGTGGCCAGGACCGCAGCCAGGGCGCCGAGCGGCCCGCCAAACAAGTGCAGCAGCAGGGCGAGCGGCGTTGCCGGCGTGCGCGAAAAGCCAAACTCCGGTCGCAGCCACAGCGCGAACAGCAGGCCGCTCACGATGACGTGGGCCACCAGCGGCTCAGCCTCGAAGGCGTCGCCGATCAGCACCGTCAACTGGGGCCGCCCCTGCCATTTGGGCCACGTGGCGCCAACCGCAATGGCCCCATCGAGGACCAGCCCCGCGCAGGCAAAACCCAGGGGACTCCACGGCCGCCGCGTGTCGGGCATCGGCTGTGCGGATCAGCTCGGCGCGACGCGGCGCAAGATGGGCCTGTGCCAGGGCTTGACGTCGTCGGCGGTCGGCACGTAGAGCGTCTCGAACGTCACCGAGACCCGCGCGGCGTGGCCGAGTTCGGCAAGATGCGCGCGCATCATTTCGCGAATGCGGTCGGCGACTGCCTGGCAGTGCTCGGCAGGCGTCATCGGCAGCAAGATGAGGAATTCGCCGCGCTCTTGCTGGTAGTCGAACGCAAGGTCGGTCACCCGCAGCCCCTTGGCGACGGAGCTGCGCACCACCTCGGCCAGAGGCCGCGCGCTGCCCACGGGGCCGGTCTTGCGCAGTGCATCATGGGTCACCCGCACCGTCAGTTGCGACACCTCGAACCGCGCACGCGCCGCAAGCGACAACACGAACGCCGACACGTCGCGGTAGTACGCGTCGGTGTACAGTTGGCTGTCGGTGTGGACCATGCGCGACTGGTTGGCCTCCTCATAGCGCTGGGCGTTGCGGTAGGCGGCGCCGATCCACTCGCACAAGGCCTTGAACGCTTGTAGGATGTCCTGGCGCAACAGCGTCATCGGCAGGCCCTCGATCTTGAGCATGCCGACCGCGGTCCCGGTGTCCACGTCCATCAACGGTCCCGCGATGATGCCGTCGCTGCCCAGCACCTGCTGGCCGCGCGGGTCGGCCACGTGCAGGACCAGATGTTCGGTCACGACGGCGCGGTAGAGCGCCGAATCCGCTGCATAGTGGCCGAGCGCGTTCGGTGCCTTGCCGTCGTTGGTCTGGACCACGAGGTCGAGGCGGTCGCCGATGTGCAGGTAGATCGAATACGCCGTCGGCGTCAGGATCGAATGGACCAGGCCGTCGACGCTGGCAAACACGCTGCTCGGGGTGCGGGTTTCTACGGATCGCGCCGCCTAGACCAGCGAAAGCGCAGTCTGGATCTGGCCCGCAGCCGCTTTGCGAAGTCGGTCGCAACTGGTTTCGAGTTCGGCATTGGCGGCCGACAGCACTTCGTTCTGCGCCTGAAGTTCTTCGGCACGCTGGCGGTGGCCCTCGCACACCCGTTCGCGGCGCGTGCGGATTTCACCGATGACGACGGCGCTGCCCAGCCAAAGGGCGGGCTTGCCGATGACGGCCAGCAGGTACACGCTCTCGTTGTCGAGCGGGTTGCGCTGGGGCAGGTTGCCGAGGAAGGCCAGCAGCGTGCCCAGTACGGCGGCAAACACGCCAGCGGACGTGCCATAGAAGGCCGCGACGACGAGCACGAAAAGCCAGAACGGATGCGGATCGATTCCGGCGAAGCGGGCACCGTCGAGCAGGACGGCGTCGACCACCAGCGCGGCGCCGAAAAACACCACGATTTCGGTGGCGGCGGTGCGCGGCACGCCAAGTACCGCCGCTTCTGGCGATTCGGCGCGGGCCTGCCCGGGCTCGCTCATGCGCACCCCCGTATGCGTGAGGCCGCGCGCTCATGCGACAGTCGGCCAAGGACGGCCCGTACGGTCATGCGGGAACACCTTGGGCGCCGGCCGGGTGCCGACGGTGGCGGCATGATAGCCGCGGACAGCGCGCACGTACAACAAAATCTGCGTTTTCGCCCGGATTGCGGGCGGCGCCCGGCGGCTACCATGCGTGCCCCACCTGGGCGAAAAGCGCCGTCGAGGTGCTGCCCACCGCCGCGGGCACGAGCCCCTGCTGCACGCGGAGGTTGGCTTGGACACCGGACGCTGGCGCCCAAGCGATTCCACCGCCAAACTGGAGAGCATTCGGCCCCCACAAGCTGAGGCCATAGCCGCCGTAGGCATCTATCGTCAACCATTGCCACAGGTTCCACTGCACACCCGCCACCAGGTTGTGCAGGTGGAACCGGGGCAGCACCTGCGCCAGTGCGCCCGGACCCGAGTCGCCTGTCGGCTGGAAGTGCTGGAACGTCCACGCCGCGGTCCATCGCGGCCGCGCCCGCCACGACACGTACTGCAAGAGGCCCTGCGCCGCGAACCCTGCCAGCGCAGCGCCCGCGCGCCACGACTCAAGGCCGACCCCAAGGCGGCCCGTGACCTCACCAGCCACGCTTCGGCTCACGCTGCCCAGGCTGCGGATGCTCTGCGACAATTGCACGCCGCGCCGCACGACCCCGAGGCCGGCGAAAACGGGCAGATCCCAGCGCGGCTCGTCCCATGCGGCCGAAAGGGTCGAGGCTCCCAGAATGGACCATACCGCGCACTCCGCGCCGAGGGTCGGGCTCGCCTCCGCAACCCCAGCGCGCGCACTGCACCAGTGCCCGTTGAGCGCGTCGAAGCGCAGGTGCACCTGGCCCTGGTGGCGTTGTCGGTCCGAGAACCCTGCCTGCGAGAGCCATTGCCCCGGGGCAGCCCGCACCGCGGCTCCCTCGTAGGTCGCACCGGCGCGCAGGCCGTCGGTCCACAGCGTGTGACCCGCCGCGCGCACCCCAGCGCGGTCGCCCACGCCCGCCTGGGTGTCGGCCAGTGCCGTGACCGTCAGCCGGGGAGCGTGCTCGTTGCCGCGCAACGGCCAATGGCGCGGTCGGGCCTTGGCGGCCGGTTGTGCATCGGCGACCAGCCCAGCCGCCAAGCGCCACAGGTCCAGTCGCGTCGCCACCATGCCGCGGGCTGCCAGCAGTTCTTTGTCGTCTGGATAGTCGCGCAACAGGTCGGCGAGCAGGTCCAGGGCCGCTGCGGCATCGCCCTTGGACCACAGCAGGTTGGCCTTGAGTTGGCGCAGCCGCTTGCGGGCCTCGTCGCTGGGCGGAGGCGACACCGGCCCGGCCTCGGCGCGCCACAACCGCACGTGCACCTTGCCGTCGCGGGACTCCGCGCTGGCTGCAGCCCCTGGCACCAGCGTCAGCACCAACGAGTCATAGCCGAAGAAGGCGCCAGCCACCCACGCCGACACGCGCGGCAGCGCCGCAGCGAATGCGTCGAACTGCACCGGCTGGTCGAAGCGCAGCGCAATCTCGCGGTCCGTGCGGGCCACCTCGACGGTCGCGGGCTGCGGCCAGCCCAGCGTCAACGCTGCCTCGCACTCGGTCACGGCGACCCCCACAACCTGCGCCCAGGCCGGCACGGCAAGGCACACGCCCGTCAACACCCATGCGGCAACGGCGCTGCGCATCTACCTGCCCCCGGCGCGGTTGCAACTGGCCGGCACGTCCACCCACTGCTGGGCCTTGTCGAGCAGGTCCAGCCCCATGAGCAACGCCACCAGATCCGCGCGCAGCGCGTCGTCGCACGGGGCCGCCAGCAGGGCCCGCTCCAAACTCGGCACGGCCTCGGCTTGCCGGCCCAGGCGGATCAGCAGCCGTCCACGTTCGCGATCGCGCGTCTTGACGGCTTCGGCGTCACTGTCGAGCAGGCGCAGCGCAATCTGCAGTTGGGCGCGGCCCTCGGCCTTGCGGTCGGCGGTCGCCAGCAACAGGTCCCCGTAGGCCATCCGGTCCTGCCATGCCGGCGGCTGCTGTCGGGCTGCGGGCAGATCGAAATACGCCGACCACCACCGCAGCGCCGCCGGCTTGCCGTGGTGCGCCTGGGCGAGCCAACGCAGTGCCGCGCCATCTTGGGAATCGAGGTGCACCAGCCTGGCGTAGGCGGTTTCGGCCGCAGACCGCTGCCCGTGCGCCGCGCAGTGTTCGGCCAGTCGCCGCAAAGTCGCGGGTTGGTAGAGCAGGTCGGCGCGCCGCTCCACCAGCCCAGCGACCGCCTTGTGCTGGCGGGCGTGCGCGGCCGCGTCCATCCACAGGTCCAACAGCGGTCCTTCGCCCGCATCGGAGCCGGCAAGGACGAGCACCTCTTCGGCCGCGCCCGCCCACAGCAGGTGCTTGAGCCAACCGACCCGGTCCGGGCCAACCGCGGTCCGCGCGCGCTGCACCAGCCATTGGATGGCAACCGCGCCCGGCCGCGGTCCCCACAAGTAGAGGATCTGCTTGACCGTCGCCCCATCGGGTCCTTCGCTGGCGGCGACCTGCAGGTACACCAAGAGCGCGCCGCCGCGGTCGCCACTTTTCATCAGTTGCTGGGCGGCTTCCAAGCGTTCCGCAGCCGGCAGCGCGGGGTCGGCCCCGCGGGTCCGCCACTCGGCCGCGACCTGGCCGTGCTCTCCCAGGCTCGCGAGCAACTCGACATGGCGTGCCGCCCACGCGCCGCGCTGTGTCCGGGCCAGATGTGCGACGAAGGGCAGGGCCTCGCGCCGAGCGCCCAGGTCGAGCAACAGGTGGAGCCACGACTGCGGCTCCGCCGCGCGCAGGTCGGCGCTGGCCAGGTACGCGACGCAGTTCCGCACCAATTCGTCGCGCACATCGTGGCCGGCTCGAAACGCGGCGAGCAAGCCGCTGCGCACGGCCGCCGCATCCGAACTCGGCAGGGCCTGGAACGCCGCGAGCGCATCGGGCACGTGGCCGGCCGCCAGCAGCGCCTGCGCGAGGGCAAGAGGCACGCCCGCCGGCTGTGGGCGGACCAGCAGCAATTGACGCAACGCCCAGATGTGCAACTCGGCGTGGCGATGGTCGCTGGCCGCCTGCGCCATGGCATACAGCCACGCCTTGCCGTCCAGCGGCGCATCGGCCGGCAGCGACTCGGTCAACTCCAGCCACAGGCCCGGGCGATCCACCAGGGCCAATGCCTCGCCGCCACGGCCAGCGGCCGCCAGCAGCAGCGCCCGTGCGGCTCGGCCCTCCGCGGAATCCGGCCAGCCGCCCGGGAAGCCAAGGCCGCGCGACGCCGCGCCAGCGCGTACAAGAAGTGCCGCGACCCGCAAGGCCAGGCCCGGCCGATCGCGCTGCAGGGAGGTCCGCGACAGCACCTCGGCCGCTTGGGCATTGCGGTCGAGTTGCAGGTCGAGCTCGACCAACCACAGTTGGTGCGCATGCGACAACTGTGCCGTCTGCTCGGCAGTGTGCGCCCACATCGCCGCCAATTCGCGGCGACCGAGCGCCAACCACACCGCAACCGCCGTGACCGGATCGCCCGCCAGCGCTTCGTCGTCCGTCCGACCCATGGCCGCGCGCGCCCTGACCAGGTCTTTGGCATGGACCAGCGCGCTCGCCATCCACAACGCGACCCGCCCGCCAATCCCACGCCATTGGGCTTGCTCTGCGAACTGGACAGCCGCCTGCAACTCACCCTCGCCCAGCGCAGCCTCGCACAACAGCGTCGCGACGCTCCCTGGGACGGTGCTCTGCGCCAGCCGAGGCCGCAGCGTCGCCATCGCCTGACGGGTGTGGTCCGTGGCCACCGCGGCGCGCGCCCAGCGCAAGATGTCGTCGTCGTCCGCGCTGCTATCAGCGACAAGAGGATCGAGCAGCGACCGCACGTGGGCAAGGCGGCCTGCCGCCTCAAAGTGCCTGGCGAGCGCTTGCGGCGAAGTACCCTTTGCATACCGATCGCGCTGCGCAGCGGCCAATTCGAGCGCAACGGACGGCGGTGCGCGCGCGGCGGACAGCGCCAGGAGTTGTTCGAAATCGCCCTCTGTGAACACGTCGGGCCGCAAGCGCCACACGCGGCCGAGCGCGGCAAGGGCACCGTCGAGGTCGCCTAACTGGCGCAGCGCCGCGACCAGCCGCAGTTGCACGGCGACATCGCCGGGGTCGCGCGCGGCCAGTTCAGCCAGCGTCCGCGCCAAGGGTTCGACCAGGCCGATGCCGTCGTACACTTCGGCCAGTTCACGCAGCGCCGCCCCCTCACCTCGCCGCCGGGCCTGGTCGAGGTCGGCCACGAGATCGCCGGGGCGGCCCGCCCCGCGCAGGGCCGCACGGACCATCGTCCGGACTTCGGTGGCGGTGTCGGTCGGGGGCAGTCCGCGCAACATGGCCGCGGCGGCGCCGAACTCGCCCGCATCCAAGGCGAGTCGTGCCAGCGGCACCACGAGGTCGCGGGTTGCCCCGCGCCCATGGTCCGCGCGGCGCAGGTGCGTCCTGGCCTTGGCGGTATCGCGGTCGCTCAAGGAGTGCGAGCCCAACTGTGCGTGGGTCGGCACCAGCACGGGCACCAGGGCCAGCGACCCGACGACCAGCAGGGCGACCACCGCGTGGAGCTGGCGCAAGGCCGGCAGGTCACTCACGGCGCGGCGCTCCTGAGTGCGCTCGCCGTAGCCGCGCCAGGCTCGGGCACGATGCGATCGAGTTCGATGGTGGCGACGTAGGGCACCAGCCCCGCCTCGCGCTGCTTGCGGTAGATGGCCCGCACACCGTCGCGATCCGCAGCGTCCCAATAGTCGAGTGTGAAGATCAGCAGGTTGGGTTGGTCGATTCGCGCCTTCGCCAGCCGGCCCGCGGCCCACTGGCGCTCGTCGTCGGTGCGCCACCGCGCCTTCTTGGTTGTGAAGTCCCAGTCGGTCAGCGACGACTCGACCGCAAACCACTGCACCGCTGGCGCGACGCGCCCGGCCAAGGGCACCGCGCCATTGACCAGCAGGCGCGCGGCCGGGTGCCGTCGGTGCAGGTGCAGCAGCATCGCCACCGCGGCGTCGGTCATGCCTTGGAATTGCTTGGGGTCGGTCGCCTCCAGGTGCAAAGCGGAGTCCAGTGTATCGAGAAAAAGCCCGTCGAATCCGCGGGCCAGGATCGCGTCGGCCATCTCGTCGATCACCAGCCGCTGCCATCCGGGCTTGCGGATGTCGGCGAACCACGCGCCCTTCCAGTTGGGGTTTTCCCGCAGGAGCAGTCCCTGGTCGCGCGCCGGCGCGAACTGAGGGCGTTGGTCGTTCAGCTCGCCGAGGCTCAAGTAGCCCAAGGCCATGGTGCGCTTGGCCTTGACGATGGCGAGGTCGCCGGCATAGCTGGGATCCACGACGGCCACGTCGAACCCCTGCAGCAGTTCAGGCGGCGCGTCGGTGCCGTAGTATGCGACCCAGGTTTGCGGAGGACGCGGCTGCGCCGGCTTGTCGCACGCCGCCAACCCCGCAACCGCGAGCAGCAGCCAGGCGAACCAGCGATGACCAATCTGTGGGTGGATACCGCTATCCATGTCGCGCAGCCATCGCGCGATCGGCAAAAAGGCGGCCGGCGCCTAGAACGTGGTCTGCACGGCCAGGGTCTTGGTGGTGTTGGCCGCGAGCCACACCCACGCCGAGCGCTGACCGCCGTAGAGCGTGCCAGTGGTGGTGCCGGTGACAGGTGCGTACACGCCGACGGGGCTCTTGAGGTAGATGTACCCGCCCTGATAGTACGCGCTCGCCATGCCCGGCATCGCGGTAGCCCAGGCCGATTGGCGCCCAAGCTGCTTGCCCGCATCGCGGAAATAAGGCTGAACGATCGGCGCCTTGACATACTGCTTGAAGCGCGCCACCAACGTGTCGAGCACCGGGTACGCGGTGCCGTCTTCCGCCAGATTGGCCTGGTGGATGTAGTGCGGCCGCGGATCGTTGGTCAACACGTGGCGGAACATGATCGCAGCCTCGCTCTCGGTGTACTGCGCCCAGGTGGCCGGCGCCGAGAAACAGGTCGTCACCGCCGTGTTGGTGCAGTTCTCGAAGTAGATGTAGTTGTACTCGTCGAGCTGCTCCGCGACAGTGCCGACGTTGTAGTACAAGTTCGACGGGTGCCGCGGGATGGTGGTCGCTTGCCCGATGGTGTACGGCGTCGGCTGCTTGCTGTTGTCGGAGGCCAGCCACTTGACCTGCGTCCCCGCGAGCGCGACGGGCAGTTCGGGGTTGCCGAGGCCACTGTGCTCGCCGGTCACCAACTCGGTCTTGTTGACCGCGATCTTCTTGGCGCTCGCCCAGCTGAAGTTCTTCTTGATTTCATCGGCGATTTGGGCCGCCGTGAACGTATCGAGGTTGTGGTGGGCGTAGGTGTGGTTGATCCAATAGAACTTGCTCTTGTTGGCCAGGAACTTGGTGGTCAGCGGGTCGCTGCCGTTGGCCGCCACCGCCTCGTCGCTGCCGGACCCGTTGTAGACCATGTCGAGCTTGATGCCTGTGCTGTTTTGCCACGCCATCAACCGGTCGACGTCGCTCGGGACCATGCGGATCAACGGGTTGGTCAACCCGTCGTCTTCGTAGGTAAAGTTGGCGACCATGTCCCAGCGGTCGTCGGGCAGGAAGATGTCGTCGATGTGCATGGTGAAGTAGTAGCGCAGATGGCCGAGTTGGATGCCGCGCGTCGCCCACGAAATGAACCCGTGGATCGGCAGCAGGTGGTGGCTCTGGTAGGCGTTGGACGATGCGGTGATGACCAATTCCTCAAAGCCGTCCGGTCGAGCGTACACGCCTGCAACCGAGGCCGCGGTACCTCCCGGGCCCACCGGTCCGGCGACGAGCGTCGTGAACGGATTGACGGCGCCTGCCGCGACGGGCAGGGGCTCAGCGTAGTAACCCCACGTGCCCACATCGTAGGGCACAGTGCCTACCAGATACGGCATCGCCGTCGCGCCCGCCGCGGTCAACGTGCCCGTGGCCCCCGAGATGTCGCCCGATTGGAACGGGTAGTTGAGTCCGTAGGCCGGGTTCGGCCAAGCGTAGGCCGTCACGCGCCGCACGCCGAACTTGGCCTGGTAGCTGTTGAGCACGCCCCACTCGGTCGCGTCGAGCGCCGAATAGCAGCCGCCCGCGTCGCAGTACACGAGATCGCCGGTCGCCAGCACCACCGCCTGATACTTGCCTTGGTCTGCCACCGGTTCCAGTTGTGCCGCAGTCAGCGGATCGGCGCTGTTCGCGACGAACGTATCGTAGGGGATGCCCTCGCGGGCCAGCGCCGTCGTCTAGGCCTGCAACGTGGACTCTGCGCCGGTCGCGCTCATGACCAGAACCCGGAGGCCCAGTTGCTGGCTTGCGCCGAGCGCGTGGACTGGCTGGGCCGCGACAAGGCCGCACGTGACGCTGCCCAGGAGGGCGAGCACAGCCGCACGGACTGTTCGAGCGTGCAGGAGAGGGGACATGGAGGCTCCTGGCGGTCGGGCTGCGACGCGGACGTACCCAGCGAAGGGGCGCGTCCACATCTGTGGTCGGGTGGGCGATGCGTGGCGAAATGAACCCGGCAAAGTGTGCGGCTTCTAGGAGCCTGTCGGCGAAACGCCAGAATCGGCAGATTCTGGTCGACAGGCTCCTAGGCAGGCCGCGGCTGCGGCCTGCCAGCGACCGAAACTGGCTGAAAACACTTCAGGCAGT
>Ga0194120_10003327_pt1 | contig 26351 bp, 18 predicted proteins | sample TA2MahCa65mmetaG_FD_148642 | JGI IMG/M metagenome (GOLD analysis project Ga0194120, IMG submission 148642) | Freshwater microbial communities from Lake Tanganyika, Tanzania - TA2015019 Mahale Deep Cast 65m | ecosystem: Environmental > Aquatic > Freshwater > Lake | place: Tanzania: Lake... | reverse complement strand
CCATCGTTGCCCACAAGCACCCGGAGGCATGCGGTTCCATGCAGGACCTCCTGCGGGCGTACGGGGCGGTCACGCCGCACTTCGCCCTGACCGCTGAGAACCTACGAGAGCGCGTCCGACACGACACGACGATTCTCGAAGACACGGAACACCTACGGCGATTCATTCAGTTGGGCGATCTCGACCTTCTGCGCGCCGCACTCGAAGCCTACCCGCGACTCGGCGAGCGGATCGAACCGCATTCCGACTGGCCCAGCGACGAGTACCCTGAGACCGTTGCCCAGTTCGAGTTGCTGATGCGGCACGGACTTGACATTAGGCGGCGCGACTGGTTGGGCAAGACGTTCCTGCACACGGCGGCTCAGCGCGGGGACGTCGAGATGGCGCGCTTCTTCCTCGACGCGGGAATCGACGTGAACAGCATCGAGTTGTGGGAGTTCAAGACGCCCCTCGCTGAGGCGGCGCTTCAGGGCAGACAGGAGATGGCGGCGTTTCTCATCGAGCAGGGGGCGGACGTGGACTTCCCGCGCGAGGTGCCCCCCGCTCGCCCGCTGGCTCGCGCCATCGCGGCTGGACACGATGAGATCGCCGACATGTTGAGGACGTACGGCGCAGAGGGCTAGTCGGAGCGGATCGCTTCGACCGGTGTGAGCCGCGCGGCTCGGTTGGCGGGATATACGCCGGAGACGACCCCGACGACGAACGCGACGCCCATCGCAACGACGATGGAGTTCATCGACACCACCGAGGGCCACTGGCTGCCGGAGAGGATGTACTTCTCGAGCAGGCTTGCGGCTCCGCGTCCCAGACCAACCCCGGCGGCAGTGCCCAGCAAGCCTCCGACGAGGCTGAGCACGGAGGTCTCGATCAGGAACTGGAACATGATGTCTCGGCGCTTCGCCCCGATCGCCTTGCGCAAGCCGATCTCCCGCGTGCGTTCGGTGACCGAGACGAGCATGATGTTCATGATCCCGATGCCCGCGACGACCAGGGCAATGCCCGCAATGACGCCCATCAACAGCTTCAGGATGGTTCCCAGGCGTTCCGCCGTCGCGATCTCCTCCACGGCCGTCCAGTACTGGAACGCATTCACGTCCTCGTGACGGCGTCCCAGGACGAGTTTGGCTTCCTCGACGGTCGCCGTCACGTCGTCGACGCTCGTCGCCTTGATCCGCATCCGCTCGATTTCGTCATTGCCTGTGATGCGCGAATGGTAGGCGGTCAGCGGCATCATGACGCGTTCGTCCCAGCCTTGCGTCGCGGTCGTGTCGCCCTTCTCGGACATGACGCCGATCACTTGGAGGCGGATCTCGAAGCTCTGCCATCCGCCGGGTCTGCGGCAGCGGATCTCAAACCCGATGGGGTCCGTCGATCCGAAGATGTCCCGCGCAATCTTGGCGCCGATCACAGCAACTCGCTCGGCATTGGCGAGGTCGGTCTCGCTGATGAACCTGCCCTTTTCGACGGGCCAGTCGTGGGTCTCCTCGTACTGCTCGGTCGTCCCGATGAGGGACGTCTCCTTCTCGCGCCCGCCAAACTGGACGCTGACGCCACGCCCGAAGTCGTCTTCGGCACTGATGGCGGTCATGCTGGTCAGGAACATCCGGAGGTTCTGGAAGTCGCGATAGTCGACCGGCTTGGCGCGGTTCCGCCCCCACCGTCCCCATCGCCGCGACCGCGTTCGGGCCGTCACCGTGCTGCCGCCCTGGCGATCCCACTCGTCGCGGTAGATCTCGATCAGGCTGGTTCCGCCGGTCTTCGCCACCTCGTCGACGACCATCTGTCGAGCGCCGTCGCCCATCGATATGACGCCGACGACGGCTCCTACGCCGAGGACGATACCGATCATCGTCAGCAGGGTACGCAGCACGCTGCGTCGAAGGTTCTGAATGCCCATTCCGAGGGCTTCACGTCCCGCGCGGGTGATCAGCACATACCCGATCAGCACGGGGATGACGACCAGCAACAGGATCGCCAGAGCGGCAAAGGCGCCTGACAGAATCGACTTCGGGTCGAATGGCATCTTCGTCGGCATGCGCGATCCTTACTGGTGCCTCAGCGCTTCGATCGGAGTGAGCCGGGCTGCCTTCCAAGCCGGATACAAGCCGAAGAAGACCCCCACTGCCAGGGCGACACCCATCGAGATGAAGATCCACACGACCGGAACCGACCAGGGCCAAGCCACCCACTTCCCCTGGAACCCCAGAAGCCCGCCGACGAATCCCCCGATCTGCGGGCTCGACATGACCGTGGCGGAACCCCATCCGAACAGGATTCCCAGGATCAGCCCCAGCACGCCTCCCGTGATGCAGAGCGTCGACGCCTCGATGAGGAACTGCGTCAGGATGTCGCGACGCCGCGCCCCAATCGCCTTGCGCAGCCCGATCTCCTTCGTCCGCTCCGTTACCGTAACCAGCATGATGTTCATGATTCCGACGCCGCCGATGAAGAGCGAGAACCCGGCGATACCGCCAAGTACCCACCGGAGCATTCGAGTCAGCTTCGTCACGAACTCGAGGTTCTGCCCCCCTGGGAGCCACGTGTTGAAGAAGTCGTCGGAGCCGTGACGGCGCTTCAGCAGCCGCTGAACCTCTTCGACGGCTTTAGGAATCTTCTCCGTGCTGACCGCCTGAACGGTCAGCATAGGAACCTGGTCGTTCCCGTTGAACCGGCGCTGCGCGGTGCTGAGGGGAATGATCGTCGTCCGGTCGAGCTCGAAGCCGAACTGAATGCTGGTGCCCCGAGGCTCCATGACGCCGACGACGGTGAACCGGTCGTTGCCGATCTTCATCTCCGCCCCGAGCGGGTCGGCGTCTCCGAAGAGTTCCTCAGCGACCGTGCTCCCGACGACGACGACCTTGTCCCAGTCGATGTTGTCATCCTCGGTGATGAAGCGACCTTCTTCGGGACGCCACTTCATGCCTTCCATGAACGTCTCGGTCGTCGCCTGGTAGCCCGCCATGGTCTCGGTGGCGGCCGCGCCGCTGCCTGCCGTCATCCGCACGCCGCCGAACCTAGGAACGCGCGGAATGACGCGCAGCACCGACTTGCACTCGCGCTCGATGGCGAGCACGTCGTCGTACGTGAAATACTCCGAGCTCGTGTTCCGCTGCCAACGGCCGTTCTTCTCGACCCAATCGGAGCGGAAGAGACCGAACTGGTTGTTACCGCCCAGCTTCTCGAGGTCGTCGAGGATGATGCGTTCTGCCCCGTCGCTGATGCTCACCATCGAGAGCACGGCGGCGATCCCGATGGTGATGCCCAGCGTGGTCAGCCCGGAGCGCAGCTTGTTCTCGAAGATGCCCCGGAAACCCTGGAGCACACCCTCCAACGAACGCATTGTCAGCCACCTCGTCCGAATGACGGTCGCTGCGGTTGTGCTGCGACGGGCGGCTTCACGAGGATGCTCGTCCCCGGGGACAGCCCAGACACGATCTCGTAGAACGCCTCGTTCTTCATGCCCACCTGGACCGGTACGCGATCCGTCGGAGGAGGAGGTTCTTCTGCTTCGCCCTTGTTCCCGCCGGTTCCGCCCGGAGCGCCGCCGGGTCGACCGCCGCCAGGTCCACCACCTGGGGGTCCTCCGCCCGGACGCCCTCCGCCCGCAGGCGGACCCTCAGATACCTCTGGCTCTGGCTTCTTCTTCTCGCCCTTCTCGCCGCCGGGCTTGACGACCTCGACAAACCGGCTCTTCGTCTGCGTCGCGCGTCCTGACAGGCTTGGCAGACGCTCGCCCGGGCCGGTTACGAGCGTGAACTCGACCGGTCCCGGACGCCAGCCCTGAGTCGAACCGAGGAGCGACAACTGCACGAGGTCGCCCAGCGAGTCGACACGGGCTTCGACCGACTTGCCTAGGCGCATCTCCAGCGTCACCTTGTCGCCGACGGCGACCTTCGCCTGTTCCTCGGGCTTCATCGACATCTGGATGCCGAACGAGTCCTCTTCCTGAACCGCCTCGATGGGAACCTGGAGCACGTCCTCGCGATCGATCACGAAGATATCGACGTCCGCCGTCATGCCCGGCATCAATTCCTGCGGCGAACCCACCACCTCGATCTCGAGCTCGAACCGGACGACGTTGTCCACCGTCCGCCCGCTGGGCGCGATGGCTCGCACGCGTCCGTCGAACTTCTTGTTGGGGAAAGCGCTGACCGAGATCTCCGCCCGCTGATCGAGCGATACCTGACCCATATCGACTTCGTTGATCGCTGCTTTGACGATCATCTGCGACAGGTCGGCGACCGTCATGATCGCTGGGCCCTGAGAGAACGCGGAACGACCCGACGTGATGATCTCGCCCTCTTCAAGCTCGAGGTTGGTGACTGTCCCGCTCTTGGGAGCGCGGACGACGGTCCATCCCAGTCGCTGGTTCGCGTTCTTCAAGGCGCTCTGCGCCCGGAGGACGTTCGCCTCGGCGCTCGCCTCGGAGAACTGCGCCATCTTCTTCTCGGCGTCGATGGTCTCGCGAATCTCGTTCAGGCGCGACTGCGCCGATGCGAGGTTGGCGGCAGCCTGGCGCTCGGACGCATCACGGGACGCCTTGAGCGTCTCGAGGTTGGCTCGCTGGAACTTGAGCGTCGTCTCGCGCGAACTGATGACTCGTTTCTGCGCGGCGATGGTCGCCTTCTGCGATTCGATGCTCTTCGCCTGGGCATCGACGTTCTTCTGGGCGCTCTCATAGGAGCTCTCGGCTGACGCCAGCGCCTGTTGCGAGTCTTCCAGCGCCTTACGGCTCAGGTACTTCTTGTCGAAGAGCTCTTGGCTTCGCGCCAGCTCGCGCTGAGCGTTGTCGCGCGAGATCTTTGCGCTGTTGAGCTGCGCCTTGAGCTGCGTGTCGGCGATGTCGAGCTGTTGGAGTTGAATCTCTGCCTGGGTCAGGGCGATCCTGTCCCGCTCCAGCGAGTCCGTCGCCGTGAGGATGTCGGTTTCAGCCTGCCCGGTCTGCTGGATGGTCGTCTGCTTCGCCGACTCCAGCGCAGCCCGTGAGGACTGCACCGATTCGACGGCTTGGGCGAGCTCGGAATCGCGGCGTTTCGTCGTCACGACCGTCTGTTCGCGGGCGCTGTCGCGCTGCGCGACGGCGGCGTTGTAGTTCGCCTGCGCCTGCTTCATCTCCTCGCGGATCTACTCATCGTCGATGCGCAAGAGCAACTGCCCTTGTTCGACGTGGTCGCCTTCCTTCACCGCGAGCTCGACGCATTCACCTTCGACGTTCGACTTGATGTCCACCGAAAGGGGGGCTTCCAGCGTCCCGGATTCCTGAACACGGACGACGAAAGATCCCACTCGGGCTTGCTCGATGCGGAAGCGCGACGTCTGGGCGACACCCTTACGGCTGCACCCCATGAAGCGGGTCGCGCCCCAGCCCAGCCCAGCCACAACGGCGAGGAGGATGACGATCCGTAACACCAATCCCAGTTTCTTGCGCACTAACTCGCTCCTGTTCGAGCCCGAGGCACGTCGCATACCTTTCATTATAGACGCGAGGCGCTACCGAATGTTTAGGCTCAGGGCGTCTCGCAGCCGTATCGCGCCGCTTCGTCCGCCAACTGCGACCACGTCGTCGCGTCGATCTCGATCCCCGACGCACTCCGACGCCGCCGTGTCTCCGCCTCGGGTTCCCCCGGCATGATGACCCGTTGGAACCCTTCTGCCGGCGGGCAGCTTCGGACGTACTCAGCGAGCCGTGTTGCAGCCGACTCGAAGTCGCCAAGCGGACGGAACGCCTCGACATCCATCAGCAGGCAGAAAACCCCATTGCCGATCTGTCCCTCGCGTTCGCCGACGTTCCCGGCGCCTGTGAGCGTCCCGCTGAGCAGTTCGACGAGGATGCTGAGCGCGAACCCCTTGTGCGCGACCTCCCCGCCGAACGGCAGAATGGCTCCGCGCGGCGGTCCGTAGAAGTCCGCCGGATCGTTGCTAGGGTTCCCCTGCCGGTCCAGAATCCAGCCGTCCGGGAGCTTTTCGCCCCGGTTCCTCTTCACGCGTATCTTTCCTTCGGCGACGATGCTCGACGTCATATCGACGAGGATCGGGTCGCGGCCCGTCGGGAACGCCATGCAGAACGGGTTGGTTCCCAGGCGTCCTTCCCGACCGCCGTACGGCGCGACGGCGGCTCCCATGCCCGTGCTGTTCACCGTGACGATCGATACGAACCCGTTCGCCGCCGCGACTTCGGCGTAGTGCCCCAGCCGACCGATGTGGTTGCACTGCCGGATGCCGAACGAGAAGAGTCTGACATCCCGCGCGAGGCGCATGCTCTCGTCCAGCGCCCGCGTCATGGCGACCTGCCCCAGCCCCCAGTGCGCGTCGTAGATGCGCGTCGTCGGCGTCGAGTGAACCACGTCGAGCGCGGCTCCGGGCACGTAGACGCCGGCGCGAATCGACCCGCAGTATTGCGGGATTCGGATGACGCCGTGAGAGTCGTGACCCGACAGGTTCGCGCGGACGAGCACCTCGGTGACGATCTCCGCCTCGTCACGAGGCACGCCGGACGCCTCGAAGATCGCGCGCGCGAAGCCCCGAAGCGCGCCCTCGCTCAACGTGCGAGCGCCGCTCACTGCCATGTCATGCCCCCCTCTGCCGAACCCGAATATCGAACCACACCGCCAGAACCAGCACCCCGCCGCGCACCATATCCTGCCAAAAGACACCCATGTTCGCCAGACTCATTCCGTTGTTCAGGCTCTCCATCACGAGAGCGCCCAGCAGCGCTCCGGGAATGCCGCCCCTGCCTCCCATCAGGCTCGTGCCGCCGATGACGCACGCCGCGATGGCGTCCAGCTCCAACAGCCTGCCCGCCTCCGGGCTCGCGCTCCCGACACGCGCCGTGAGCACGCTTCCGGCGATCCCCGACAGCGCGCCCATCAGGACGAAGACGAGGAACGCGACGCCTCGCGTGTTGACGCCGGATAGATGCGCGGCTTCGGCGTTCCCTCCCGTCGCGTAGACGTGCCTGCCGAACCGCGTCAGCGACGATACGAACAGGAAGGCTCCCGCAACGACCGCCACACACAGCAGCGGAACCGGCAAGCCCCACGCGGCATCCGGAACGCTGCCGCTCCCGATGGCTCGCATCCACGAGCCGATCGGCAGAGGGATCGTCTCGCCCTGCGTCACGGCGAGCATGCCGCCTCGATAGACCATCAACCCGCCGAGCGTCACGATGAACGCAGGAACCCGCTGGTACGCGATCAGAACGCCGTGCAGTGCCCCGATGATCGCTCCCAGGCACACCGCCATCGCCAAGGCGACTGTCGCCGGTACGCCCCACGAGGCGTGGAGGATCGCCATGCACGCTCCCAGGAACCCCGACAGCGATCCCACCGACAGGTCGATGTTCCCGCTCACGATGACCAGCACCATGCCAACCGCAAGAATCGCCGTCACCGATGCCTGGCGCGTCAGGTTCGCCAGGTTCCGCCCCGAAAGGAAGACCCCATCTGTCATCGCGGCGAAGGCGACCCAGATCACCACCAGCGCGACGACCATCGCGTAGGTGCGCAGGTGATGGCGCAGCACGTCAACGACCTCCGTTGGTCTGGAATGCCAGCGACATGACGTCCGTCTGTGCCAGCCCCTCGACTTCGTCGAACGACCCGACGAGCCGCCCACGGTGTAGAACGATGATCCGGTCGCTCATGCCCAGGATCTCGGGGAGCTCGGACGACACCATGACGACCGCCGCCCCATCGCGGGCGAGCCGGTCGATGAGCGCATGAATCTCGGCTTTCGCGCCGACGTCGATGCCACGCGTCGGCTCATCGAGCAGCAGGATGCGCGGCGACCGGCTCGTCCACTTGCCGAGGACGACCTTCTGCTGGTTCCCGCCGCTCAGCGTTCTCACCGGCGCGTCGAGACCCGACGCCCGGATGTCGAGAGCGCGGACGGCGCGATCTGCCAACTCGCGTTCCCTCGCCCGGTCGATGACCAGCCATCGGCGCAGGTCTGCGAGGCTCGGAAGGCTGATGTTGCGGTCGAGCGCCCAATCGAGCAGGACGCCGTAGCGCTTGCGATCCTCGGCGACGAGGGCGATCCCGTGGACGATGGCATCGCGAGGGCTCTTGATCGCCGACGGTCGCCCGTCGATGCGCAGCGAGCCCCGTACCTCGTCTTGCCGCCAGCCGAACAGGCTCATCAGCAGTTCCGTCCGGCCTGCCCCGACGAGCCCTGCGACGCCCAGCACCTCGCCGTACCGCGCCTCGAACGACACGTCCTCCACCAGCGGCTTCCCGTCCGGCGAACGGACCGACCATCGCTCCACGCGCAGAGCGGGCGGGGGGCCGTTCGGATCGGCGGTTCCGACCCGACGCCGCGGCGGGTAGAGCCGATCCAGATCGCGCCCAACCATGTGAGCGATGAGGGTATCGCGTGTGAGCTCCGCCACGGGCCAGGTCTCGACGACGCTCCCATCGCGCAGAACCGTGACTCGGTCAGCGATGTCGAACACCTCCTCGAGCTTGTGCGAGATGTAGACGATGGTGGCGCCTCGCTCCCTGAGCCGTCGGAGGATGTCGAGCAGCCGACCGCATTCAGAGGGCGTCAGCGCAGCGGTGGGTTCGTCGAGAATCAGCAGTCGCGCGTTCCGCAGCAGCGCCTTGGCGATCTCGACGAGCTGCTGGGCTCCTCCGCCCAGGTCGCCCAGCCGCGTTCGCGGATCGGCGTCGAGCCCCACTTGGCGAAGCTGCTCGCGCGAGAGCTCGACCATCTCTCGGCGACTCAGAACGCCCCGGCGTGTCCGTTCGTTGCCCAGGAACAGGTTCTCGGCGATGGAGAGGTCAGGAACCAAGGCGAGCTCTTGGTGGATGACCGCGATCCCGGCTAGCTCGGCATCGCGGATGGAGTCGAGGCGGATCGGCGCGCCATCGAGGACGACTTCCCCGGCGTACGTTCCATACCGCCAGACGCCCGAGAAGACACGGATGAGCGTCGACTTGCCCGCGCCGTTCTCACCGCAGAGCGCATGAATCTCACCGGACTCGATCCGCAGCGAGACGCAGTCCAGCGCGCGGACGCCGGCGAAGTCTTTCGTGATGGCTCGCGCTTCGAGCGTCGGCACGGCGTCTCCTAGTGCGGCAGGCCCCAGTAGCTGACTCGCGTGAACAAGCCGATGAAGCTCCATATAGCCGTCATGAAGTACTCGCCCAGGATCAAGCCCAGGAACAGCGGCCGCCAGCGTCGGTACAGCCCGAATCCGCCGAACCGCAGGATCAGCAGCTTCGCCGTCCATCCGACGAGCGTCGAGAACCACAGATGGAACGGAGCCCACGTGATGCCCAGCGCGTACCCGAGAGGATGCAGGGGCCACCACAAAAACTGATGGCGCATGATCAGCAGGAACGCCATCACGGCCGCTCCGACTCCCACGCTCAGGATGCCGGGCACGTTCGGCGGAATGGGATTCTGGACGGCGCGCGCGGCGTTGTCGAGCCCATTCCTGCCAACGCCGACGTACACCCACGGCTCCAGGTTCAGCGCCCCCTGTCGGTAGATGAACGTCAGCGATGCGACGAACGCCACGGCAACCGCCAGCACGATGCTCACGCCCATCAGCAGCGGCAGGCGCAATCGGCGCGACGGCAGTCCGTGCATGTCCACTAGCCGGAAGCTCTGGAGCGCGTAGGGCATCAGCGACTCGGACGTCCAGTGCGGGATCGACGACCGGTCGAACCCCATCAGGACGAGGTTCCGGGACCCGACGGTGCGCGTTCCGAGAACCGTCGTGAAGAGCTGGTAAGGGCTGAATCCGACGTTCACCAGCAGCAAGCCCGCGTTAGACACGTGCCAGCCGACGACGGTCGCCATCAGCCACAGCAGCGCCGTGAACGCGAGAACCATCCGCCACTCCATACCCATCGCCAGGCAGAGCGTCGCGAAGGCGATGGCTCCCACGATCACGCCTGCGATGGCAACGGCGTAGGGCATCGGTTCGCCTGCATCATCCGATCCGCGTCCCTCCGACAGCCCTCGCAGAACCGAACCGAGATGGCGTCGGGCGTTCCACAGCAGCGTCACACCCAAGACGAGCACCGCACCCATCACCTGCTGCTGCGTACCGACCTGAGTGATGGAAAACGCCGAGAAGAACACCTCCTGGAACTTGTACATCGCAAAGAAGAACCACAGGCTCATCGCGACGTCCAGGTGCAGGAAGTAGGTGACGCCAACGACCGAGAAGTAGACGTGGAACCACAGAGGCCATGACTGTACGAGCATGTTCCAGGGCTTGTTGGGGAACAGCGGCGCGATGTCGAGATCCACGGGAACCGAGGGAACCGACGGAAAGTAGCCGTGCAGGCCGCGCAGCAGGTGGATGACGAACATCACGCCCATCGCGCCCCACAGGAGCGGATCGCGGAGCGTCTCGTTGAAGAACCCCGCGCCCCGTTCGCGCGTCACCAGGTGCGCGACGTGGACAATCGGGAACGCGTACCGCTCACGCTCCACCCATTGGCGACGGATCAGAACACTCCAGCACAGCACGAGTCCGAAGAACGTCAACGAGAGCGCGATGGCGAACGCCGCCGGACGCGCCCACGCCGCCCACGGGATCGGGTCATTGGGCCCGATACCTCGGAAGAACCCCGTGACCGCGTCGGGGTCGGACACGTAGAGCCATGGTTTCAGATGCGGCAGGACGACCTCGCGCCACTGGCTCTCCGGCGTTGCGAAGTAGAGCGGAGCCGCCAAGTACGGAAAGAGGAACTCCATCATCCCGTATCCCGGCACCGACGATCCCGCCGTAACCATCACCCATGCGATCGTGAGCTCGACGGTTCCGAACGGCAGGCGCGGTGAGATCGTCCGAAGGATGGGGTTCACCGCGAACACGACGACAACCAGGAAGAACACGCTCCCCATCGGCAGGTGGTTCGCGATGAGCTGCCCGATGGAGTTGCCGTGCATGTAGCCGCCGATGGCGCTCTGAAGGGCGATCCACAGCAGTGACAGGGGCACGATCCGCGCGAAACGGACGCGGTCTTCTGCGGGCCTCACGCCGACGCCCTCCGAGAGACGGGCTTACGAGCGCTTGGCGAGGCGGTCGATATGTGCCGTGGACGGTGTCCGTCGGACGAAGCCTGGCGAGAGGGCCCGACGCTCACACGCAGCAGATGAACGGCTGCGTCCAAGCGACCCGGCCGCCGGAGCCATAGCACTCCGCGCGGACGTACGACAGACGCTGGGCGTCCTCCGGAGTCGTGGGAAGCGCAAACGTTGCGGAACGCCCTTCGGAGGTCTGGAGGAACACGCCGTGCTTGCCGATGAACCGTATCCGCTCTGCGTTCTCGGTATCGATGCGAAGCAGGCTGTCAGCCACAGCGATGTCGCGAACCACGACGCCCGTCGAGGCGTAGCAGTTGCCCGTCCGAAGCGCATCGAGAACGGCTCCGGGGCTCCGCTCAGAGACGCGGACGACCGTCCAGGCGAGCTCGACATCGCATGGCAGATGGGCGTCGTCGTTGCCGTATCCCCACACCTGGCGACCCGCCGACAATAATCGGTCCCATCGATCCGTCGCCAGCGACGTGCCTTCGAGCCGCTCGATGACGCCGTTGTAGACCTCGATGCCGTCGTAGCCCGTGAGGGACTCCATCAACTCGTGTGGGAAGTGGTTGAACGTCCTGCCCCAGTTCGGGTGATTCAGAATGGCGATGGCGCCCTGAGCCTTGATCCCGTCGACGACGACCTGGCGGTCGGGGTCGGGCTCCAGCAGTGCGCTCGCGCCGATGTGGAGGATGTGCGGGCCCCGGGCGGACACTTCGACGCCGGGAATCAACACCAGCGACCTGTCGGCGACGTGCGGTTGCGGGTCGAGCAGGCGGTCGTGATCCGAGATGGCGAGGAACCCGTATCCGCGCTCTTCGTAGTCCGCGATGACGGCGGCGGCATCGCGCGATCCGTCGCTCAGCGTCGTATGCGTGTGCAGATTGCCCCGCAGCCACTCTCCCTCGGCGGCGTAGGGGTTGGTCAGAAGCTCTGCCATGTCGTCGAAGTCCTCCGAATGGAAGGGCGTAGCACGTCCGCGCCGAGACGGCTCACCGGATCGTAAGGAGCGGAGCGGGCACAGGCATCGCCGGCTCAGATTGCCACACCGTCCGTCAGGGAGCAACGGGCGAGCATGGGCGGCGGGGCCGCGCACGGATCCCTCACCCAATCTCCCCGTGAAGGGACTCCGTAATGGGACGCCAACCCTGATGGCTCCTTCGCCTTCAGGGATAAGGTCGGGATGAGGGCGCGCACGGGAGGGCTACTTGGCGATCAGCACACGGCGGGGAGGAGCGCTGATCGAATCGGCGATGACGCGCACCCAGTAGACCCCGCTGGCGACCGGCTCGCCCAGATCGTTCCGGCCGTCCCAGTGCGCCGCCTTCGCCCGCGTCGAGTAAGAGCCCGGCTCGCGCGCTCCAACCTCGACCTGACGCACGAGCTCACCCGAAGCGTCGTGGATCGTGATAGTGACGTGACTGGCCTCTCCGAGCGCGTAGGGAATCCACACCTCCGGGTTCGCCGGGATCGGATAAGGAGCCATCGCAACGACCTTCTTGAGACGACCCCATTGCGTCGCCAGCGTCGACTCCGCGCGCGACTTGAGCTCGATCGTCGCAGCAGACGCCTGCCGACCCATCGTCCCGACGTTGACGATCTCGTAACGGTACGCCTGTAACGGATCCGAAGTCGAGTCGTCCAGGGTGTAATCCGCCGACGCCGACCCGTTCACGCTCTTCGCGCGGATGAGGACGTCGGTGACGGGCGTCGCGGGACCGCCGTCACGCGGGGATCGCAGCACACGATAGCCCAGGTTCCCACGATTGTCAGACGCCGACCAGGTGATGCGCGCCTTCCCCTTGCGCCAAGACGCCTGCGCCTTGCTGACGACACTGGGAACCGGCAGTCCGAACCGAGCGACGCCCGAACGCGCAGGACCTCCTCGGTCGGACGCGTAGTCGGCGCGAGAGACGCCTACCGGCAGCTCCCAGGCGAACACGCGCCCGCCCAACGCCGGAGTCGCGGCTGGATCGTCCTCGTCCGCCTGCCTGCGCAGCGTCGTCGCGACCAGATCGACGCGACCGTTCCCGTCGATGTCCGCCAGCGCGGGCGTCGCCACGACATTCACATCCAAGACGGCGACGTAACGCGCCAAGCCGTCGGGGTTCAGCACGTACACGACGCATCCCTCGCCCCGTCGTTCGTTCGCGATGGCGACGATCTCCGACCTGCCGTCGCCGTCCAGGTCGGCAACCAGAGGCGTCGCCGGACACGTGTCCAGCAGGGCGACCGGGAACCCTTCGACCGGTTCCCCGTTGGCGTGCCACGCATGGATGAAGCCGATCCCGTCGGCGGCGAGGATCTCGGGTACCCCGTCGCCGTCCAAGTCGCCTGTGCTCACGGGGGCGTCCGTGTCGGTCATCATGGGAACCGGGAAGCCGGACGCGACTTCGCCCTTAGGCGAATAGGCGACCACGCCAGCGTCGCTGCCGGTGAATAGCATCGAGAGCGTCTGCCCGCCAAGCATCGCGGCGGTCGGTGACGCGTGTTCCCGCACTCCGCCTTCCGGAAATGCCGGATAGCCCTGGCGCGCCTTCCCGTCGATCCCCCAGCCGTAGATGGGTCCGCGAACCGTCGTCGCGTAGACCTCCATCGCGCCGTCGAAGTCCGTATCGGCGATCAGCGGCGATGTGTACGAATACTCATTGTCACCGAAACGCAGCGGGAACCCGGCGAGCTCTTTCCCGCTGGCGTCCCATCCGTAGACGCCGGACGCGCCTTCCGCGACGCACGCGAACACCCCCATCGTGCGGTCCGCGCCGATGCTGGCAAGCACCGCCCCGGACCGGATGACGTTCGGCGCAGTCACCGGATAGCCGCGCAGCCGCGTTCCCTGCCAAGTCCACGCCAGCACGCGCCTGCCCGACGCGACGACGACATCCATGGTTCCGTCGGCGTCCATGTCGCCAATGGCGACCCCGCCGACGACCGGATCGCCCGCCGTCTGGGGCCATCCGACGAGCGGCGTGCCGTTTGACCGCCACGCGTAGACCTTCCCGTCGAACCCGCCGACGAATACCTCGAGCTTCCCGTCTCCGTCCACGTCCGCGACGGTCGGCGAGGCGAAGATGTCGCCCGTGAGCTCGATGGGGAATCCGGCTCTCTCAGTCAGCTTGGGAACCGAGAGCGCCAGCGGAGAGTGCGGCGATCCGCTAACCTCCGGCGACGCGGGGCTCTCGTTGCCAGCGGCATCGACCGCTGCAACGACGAGATAGTAGATGGAGCCGTTCGTCAGAGCCGCAAGAGGCGCGCTGGTGTCTCGGGACTCCGCGATGTTGGGTCGGTCGCCCGGACGAACGCCCCAGTGAACGCGATAGGACACGGCGTTTGGCACAGCGTTCCAGGTGACGAACAGACGGCGATCCAGGGACGCGATCCGCACCCCGGAAGGCGCAGGAACCGTGGCGTTCGGGCGCAGCATCAGCGGCTCCGAAGGCGCGCTCGACCTGCCGGCTCCGTTGACCGCCGAGACGCGAATCGAGGTTCCCGCCGCCGATACGGCGATGCCGTCGAGACGCGTCGCGCCGCGCACATCGCGCGCCGTCCCGTCGACGATCACGCGGTAGTACGCGATGTCCGACTCGGCGTTGGGAGCCCATGAGACGGAAGCCGTACCGGCGCCGACTTCGGTGCGAACGCCGGTCGGGGTCGCCGGGATACCGAGCAGACGACGCGCGTCGGGCATGCCGACGCCTACCAGCGGGTTCCAAGCCGCTCCCGATGCCGCCGCCGCGAGCCGCGACTTGGCGGCATCCGATGTCAGCGTCGGGTTCTGCTGTAGCAGCAGCGCGACCAGCCCCGTCGCGTACGCGCAGGACATGCTCGTACCGCGGAACACGATGTGCCTGCCGTCCGGCGTGATCCTCGACGGCGTCACCAGGGAGACGAGATCACTCGAGAGCGGCGCGATGGCGTACTCGCCCGGCGTGGCGATATCGGGCTTGCGGGCGTCGTCGCGGCGCGGGCCCGCGCTGGAGAAGGCGGAGCGCTCGCCGATGACGACGGCGCTGCGGGTCTGCACTTGCCCGGAAGCGTCGAGCCAGGAGTTACGCGTCGCAACGGAGCCGACGCCGATCACCGCATCGGCTTCCGCAGGCGCGCCGACGCTACGCAGCCCGTCTGGTTTGACCGAATCGGCGTCCGACGGCTTGGCGACGAAGTGCCCCTGATGGATGTAGACATCCACGGTGCCCTCACCGGAGAACTCGAGGGCGAAGTCGTAGGCGTCGATGGGCACGACGTAGTCGCCCGCGCGCGACAGCGCGACGAAGAGCGTCTCCTGGTCGGGCTGCTCCGGCGGGCTCTGGACGTAGTTGAGGAACCATTCGAGGCTCTTGGTCGGTCCTCCAGCCAGGATCCCGCCGCCGATCTGTCCCGGCGCGATATCGCCGATGCCGAAATCCGTCAAGTCGCCCGCCGCGTTGCGCGGATACAGCGCTTTCACCAACACGTCCGATCCCAGCGCCTGCCACGTCTCTACGAAGACCTCTTCGCTGGCGAACTCGGATCGGAAGTAGACGCGCTTCGGGGCGGCGCCAGGCTGAAGCACGACCCGAGCGTGCGTGTTCTGGTCACCTTCATTTCCGGCAGCCGCGACGATGATGGAACCCGGCATGCCGGATGTCAGCAGGTTCAGCGCCTCGTTGAAGAGCCCGCGTCCGTCGTGCGAGCCCCACGTGTTTCCGAAGCTCATGTTGACGACGGCAGGCAAGCCCAACTGACGCGCTCGCAGAAAGATGTACGCCGCTCCGTCGAGGATGTCCGGCGTCAGCAGCGAGCTGCGCACGACGATGAGGTCGGCGTCGGGTGCGACGCCCGTGTAACGAACGGCTGCGTCGTTCGCTCGCGCCGCATCGCGGGTCCACCGTCCGTTCCCGGCTGCGATGCCGCCTACGTGCGTCCCGTGACCGTATGGGTCGGTGACGGACCACGCCCGACCGGCGTCGATGTCGGCGGCTGACCACTCCGTCCCGTAGGTCGCCTCGACCGGGGTGCCCCCCGGAGTCGTCACGATCTGATCCCACAACGACACGATCCGTGTTCTGCCAGCCTCGGTGCGGAACGCTGGGTGGTCGAAGTCGATCCCGATATCCACCAAGCCGACGACGACTCTGCGTCCCGTATACGACGGGCTCGACGCGTGAACCTCCAGAACGCCCGTCAGTTCGGCGGTGGCGTCCTGAGCCGGAGCCGATGGAGTCGCGCGCCTCGCGCCTTCGATGGCGACGATCTGCGGCGACAACACCAAGCCGCGCAACGCATCGGGTGGAATCTCCACCGACGCGATGTCTCGCACGACCGTGTTGACACGAACGCCGTATTGAGAGAGTGAGCGCGGATCGCCAATCGTCCGGACGAGCGCGACGATCCGCCCATTCCGCATGAGGGGCTGCACGTACGGAACCTGTTCGACGGATCGGCTGAGAAGAGGAACCAGGAGGGGATCCAGCTTGCCGTATGACGCCGACTGCGCCGCCGCGCCTGACGCACAGGCGAGCAAAGCGATGACCAAGATCGAGCCGCACCGGAGATGCCGCATGCGCATCACACGACGGGTCCCTTCTATTCTCGACTGGTAGGGCGGACGGACGTGTTCGACGCAGCTCCGGCTTCGTCAGTTTACCCGAACCAGCGCCGGGCAACAAAACGACCCGGTGAGACGTGACGATTTCGTTGCTCGAATGCTTGGCTTGCGTTACGCTACCTGGACACTCGCGACGGTATGCCAGACCGCGCGGCATCTGGTCACGCGGCGGCGATAACAGTCCCGAGCGGAGGAGGTGGCGCCATGCGTAGGTCTGCTCTCGTCGTGTCGATTCTGGCTCTTGCTGCGTTGCCCCTGGGTCTCCTGGCAAAGGATGGACCCGACACAGCGAAGCGGCTGGTGCAGAAAGTCCCTGCGGACAGCAAGCACCAGCACCTCGATTACTACACCGGCAAGTACGGGTTCATGAGCGACGTCGACCTCGGCGGAGAGGGACCCCTCAAGAAGGGGTTCTACCTGATGAGCTGGCTCGTCCTCGATCCGCCCATCATCCTGGGCGCAGGCGGCGGCGTCGCGTCGATGGCGAAGGATTTGCTCAAGGACTACATGGGCGTCTCCGAGCTGGAGGTGACGACCAAGAACGCCAAGAGCTACCCAGTCGCAGGGATGAAGTCGAAGAAGAACTCGGAGGGCATCGGCAAGGACGGCAGTTGGTGGATCCCCATCAACTTCCAGGACCTCGTCGACGCGAAACAGGGAAACCTCTTCGCCAGCGGGAATCAGTTCGACTGGGTGGAATGGGGCGGCACCGGCTTGAACCAGTTCCATCAGTACCTGTTCTGCTTGGCAAAATGGAGCAAGGGCGGCAAGATCAGTTTCAAGGCTGGGAGCGACGACCCGGAGACGACCTGGGTGAACGGAGTCAAGACGACCGAAGGGCTCGCTGACCGCAACTGGGCAATGGACACCGATGCCGGAGAGGCGACCGTGCCGGCAGGCGAGTGGGTTCCCATTCTCGCCGAAGTCGGCGAGAATGGCGGTGAATGCGGCTACACGTTGCGCGTCGAGCCCCCGCCCGACGACGTCACGCTCGACACCGAAGCCGTGCTGGCGGTGTCCCCGCACAGCAAGGCGCCCATCGCATGGGGGTATCTGAAGACGCGATAGACGGCTACGGAGTGCGAGATGGCAATGCCCGGGCCCCTCAGGAGCCCGGGCATTCGTCGGTCTTTGCTCCGTCGGACGGTTCCTGCGCTACACGCGCGAGTAGTAGGAAACCGTCTGCTGCACGTCGATATCGCCGATGGGCACCTGATCCATGTTGGGAAGCGCGGTCAGCCAAACGGAGCCTTGCTGCGCGTTCCCCTGCAGGTAAGGAACCGGCAGGTTGTCGAGGTGCGCCACGCCGATGTCAGCCCAATCCTGGCTGCGCGACTTCGGACGGATCGAGATGACCTGTCCCGGCTTGATCACCATCGAAGGAATCGTGACCCGATGCCCATCGAGCAGGAAATGCCCGTGAGCGACGAGCTGGCGCGCATGGAACGGAGACGCCGCCAACCCGGAACGAAACACGATCGAGTCGAGCCGTGTCTCTAGCAGCCGAAGCAGATTCTCCGCCGTGACTCCCGCCATCCGCTTCGCCTTGTCGAAGCTGTTGCGGAACTGACGCTCCGTCACGTTGAACGTGTATCGGAGCTTCTGCTTCTCGAAAAGCATCCGCGAGTAGTCCGACCGCCGATACTGCTTCTGCCCGTGCTCACCGGATGCGTAGGGACGCTTGAGCGAGGGACAGCGCGGGTCGCCCCACAGGCAATAGCCCGCCTTCCGGCAGATTTTGTGCTTGGGCCTGCCAGCTCGAATCATGAAGCCCGATCCTCCGTCCGAACGTGTGTGTCGTAGGATCCGTGTTCTGTCTGCAATCCAGCCCGCTGTTCCTGTCGATAGGCGCAGGGCGGCTCTCCAGCGCCATGACGCCGTAGCGTATGTTAGTGCAGCCAACGGGCTAAGGCAAACCGAACAGGCGCGGCGACCGCTTCGGAACCGTCCACGTCCTGCCTGCATCGAGCCGCCTGCCTCACGGTTCGCCCGCTCGGCGCAACTCCCATCGGCGGAGTGCGGCGTACGCCATCGGCTCCTTGTTCTCCTGATCCAGCGACGCGCTGAGAACCCGAACGCGGCGCCAGAGCTCGGGATACGGCAACGCCGATGCCGGGTCGGGATCGACGGCGAGCCGCGTCTTGGGGCAGCACGAAACGCTATCGCCCGTCGAAAGCGGTACGCCCCACGTCCGGCAGATGATCGGACGGTGTTCGTAGACGGAGCACACGCCGCCGATCAGGAACGCACACGCCGAGACGCGCCTATCGTCCAGCGCAGCATCGGCAGCCGCCGTGGGGTCCTGCATGATCGCGTCCGCGTCCAGCCCAGCCGCTCGTAACCGAGCCACAGAAGCCTGCGCCTTGCCCAGAATGAACGCCTGAAGGGCCGGCGGGAAGGCTTCCAGCGCGTTGAGCATGTGCTCCATCTCGACCGCGCCGACGGGCAGAACGGCGCCCGAGTGGCAGCAGTCGTGGCACGTCGGAGGGCATCCGACGTGACCTGGACGCTTGCGCGCGACAGCGACCATCGCGTCCGCGTCCGCAATCACCGTCAAGTAGCGGCTCATCGCGATCTCACGTCGAACCGATCCGGGCATCTGCCGACCTCGTTCAGCCAGCGGCAGCACGCAGCAGCGCGACATCCTCGGCGGCGAGTCGGAGCACGCCCTCTGTCTCCTCGGTGACCGAGTACTCGCCGTGGACGCTGAAAGGACCCTCGAACCCGGACCGCGCGAACGTCTGGACCGCGCCGCCCCAATCAACCAGCCCGTCGGCGAGCGTCGTCCAGACGGTTCGCCATTTTCCGCCGTCGGCGCGTTCGTGGCGCGCGTTCTTCGCTCCGACCATCTTCAGGTGGGAACCCACCATCGCGAGCGCCATCGGTAGGGGTTCCCCGCACAACGCGAGGTGCCCGGGGTCGAGGTACACGCCCACATGCTTCGGGTCGAAGTCGTGCGCCAGGTGCATCGCCGCCGATGCGTTCAGCCCGAAGCAACTCCCGCTGTGCGTATGGATCAGGCTGCAGACGCCCGTTCGCTCTCCCAGCTTCGTGAACCCCTCCAAAGCGCGGCGGATCGACGCGACGCCCTCCCAATACGGCTGGGAGCCGCCCCAGTGCCAGTAGCCCAGCTTGATGAGCCCGATGCCCTCGGCTCCGCACGCTTCGAAGATCGCGATGAGGGTCGGGTCCGACGGATCGGTCGCGCCGCCTTCGAGGGTCACCATCGGCACAGTGACGCCCTGCGACCGCCAGGTGCGCATCGCCGGAGCCAGCGCCGTCGAGACGTTCGACGGGTTCACCGCGTACCCGTCTCGGACCGCCAGATCGACCCCGTCGACGCCGATGCGCTTCGCCGCTTCGCCGATCTGCTGAGGGTTCAGACTCTTGAGGAACTTCGTGAAGAAGATGAGCTCCATGACACGTTCTCCTCGGGATCCGCCGGACAGCACGCGCGTTGGGTCGGGCCGTTGCCGCCATGACGCCGCGCAATGCAGCGGCTTCGATGGTACCACAGCGGCGCGATGCCGTGGAACGCGAACACGTTCGCTTGAGCCCGCGCGAACTGCAGGACATCCTTGCGGCAGCTTCCGTTTGCAGCTGGGTATGCCCTCGCCCTTGACAAGTGCAATTATTATGGTTAGCATACTCATGATTCTTCGCTATGAGGAGGAATGCCCGTTGGCTGTAACAAGGAAGATCTCGATCACCGTATCTCTAGAACCCGACCAGGTAGCGCAACTCGACACCATATCCGAAACGACGAGGGTTCCGAAGAGCGTGCTTGTGAGGGAAGCCGTAGCTCGAGTTCTCAAGGACTACCAAGCTCTCCTTAATCCTCACGATGGCGCCAGAGGTGACCAGACCAGCAAGAGTAGGACCAATGACTAGCCCACAGATTGGGGACCGCCTCATTGTAGCCCTCGACGTTCCGTCGGTTGAGCGAGCGCGAGAGATCGTCGATGGTTTGGATGGGGTCGTATCCTTCTTCAAGATAGGGCTCCATCTCCATATGGCCTCTGGGCTAGAGGAGTTCGTCTCGTGGCTTATCACCTCGGACCGCAAGGTGTTCCTGGATTTCAAGTACAATGATGTGGACGAGACGGTAAGGAACGGCCTGCGCAACGCCGCGAAGGCGGGCATTGACTTTCTTACCGTTCATTCCGAGAACGGATCGACTATCCGGGCGGCCATCGAGGGTCGGGGGAACTACGATCGCCCTAAGATACTCATCGTCACCGTGCTTACCAGTCTCGACTCGGATGATCTGATGGATCTCGGCTACAGGCTCCCGCTTGACCAGTTGGTGCTCAACAGGGCCCAAAAGGCGCTGGACGCGGGATGCGATGGCGTGATCGCCTCTGGACGCGAAGTGCGGGCGATCAGGAGCTTACCTGGTGGGGATTCGCTGCTGATCGTTACGCCAGGCATTCGCCCGTCGGACTCCCCGTTGAATGACCACAAGAGGTTCACGACCCCTGGTGACGCCATCGCTTGGGGTGCCGACTACCTCGTGGTAGGCCGTCCGATCGTGCGTGCCGAAGACCCACGGCGCGCCGCCCTCGACATTCTGGCGGAAATGGAAACGGCGGCAGTGGGAATGTCGACTCGGCAGAGATGAGACTCACGCCGCCCCGCGCTCTCGCAGCATCTCGACAATCTCCGCGTGTCCGCCCTTCTGCGCGACGAACAGCGGCTTCGCCCAGTCCGGCGCGGACGCGTTGGGGTCAGCTCCCTTGCCCAGGAAGTACTCGACCAGCAGCGGATAGCCTTCGCGCGATGCGTTCGCCAGCGGCGTGAAGCCTTCCTCGTCGCGGCAGTCTACATCGGCTCCGCACTCCTCGACGAGGAACCGAATCGTCCGAAGCTGGTGCTCCGGATCGGTCCAGCGGCGCTTCAGGTCGCCGGAGATGCCGAGAATCTGGACGTTGGGGTCCGCGCCGTGCTCCTGCAGCAGCTTGAACACCCTCGGGTACTGCTTCACCGTCCAGCGCAGGTTCCACCCGGACGCGTTCTCGAAGCGAGCTCCGTACCGAATCGCCAGCTTCATGATGTTGTAGGCGAGTTCCTCGCTCCCGTCGTCGCCCCAGCCGTACGGCAGCACGCCGTTCGCCTGCGACGGGTCGAGCCGCAGAATCTCCGCGATGACATCGATCCGGTAGTTGTGGGCGTAGACCTGGAGCTCCATCGTCGCGCCGTGCGCGTAGAGCAGGTTGAGAATCTCCGGATACTTCTGCGCGGCGAAGACGGCGTCGCCGCTGGAATCGAGCCAGTGGTTCGGTTCCGCGCCATAGTCCAGCAGCATACGGACGATCTCCGTATTGCCCTTCCATGCTGCATGCCATAGCGACATTCCACCCTGGCAGGTCGCTTCTTTCGCGTTCGGGTTCGCGCCGTTCTCCAGCAGCAGTCGGACGATGTGGGCATGCCCCGCCGTCGTCGCGGCGGAGACTGGACGGCGTCGGCAGGGATCCGCCGCGTTTGCCAGGGACGGGTCTTGGCGAAGCAGCTCGCGGATACGCGCTTCGTCGCCCCGCGCGGCGGCGATGAGCATCGTGTACGCCGCGCCGTTGGCGAGCAGATAGTCGATGATCTCCGGCTTCGGTTCGTCGCGAAAACCGTAGTGAAGGCTGTAGAACGCGGCGACGAGGGGCGTCCGAAGCGCGCCGTTGCGGGGGTCGATCGGGCTCCCGTTCTCGACGAGCACGCGCACGAGCTCCAGGTTGTTCACGGCGACAGCGTGATGCAGCGCCGTGCTTCCGGCGTGGTCCACCTGACGGACGCGCTCCGGGTTCTCGGCGATCAGGGCGCGGACGCGTTCCATGTCGCCCTCGCGCACAGACCTCCAGAGCTCCGGCGTGTCCATCAGGGGCCCGTAGCGCTCCTCGATGGCGCGTTCGATGGCGTCGGCGATGCCGTCGTAGTGGCGGTCGCGCAGCTCGTCGATCCAGCTCGCATAGGTGAAGTGGTGGTACTGCATGCCACGCTCGATGGGCACCGGGTTCGCCCCCATGTCGAGCAGGAGCCGCGCCAACGCCTCGTGGCCATGCATCGCCGCGATTCCCAGCGGCGACCAGATGCACGATCCCGGATAGGGGAACCGCTCGTCCCAGTCTGGCGTGTCGAGGACGTCGGGGTGCTTGTCCAGAAGCGCCGTCGCGCGGGCGATGTCGCCCCGCTTGCACGCCTCGGCGAGCTCCTGGATCTCGGCGTACCATTCCTGGATGTTGGGAACGCCTTCGTTCAAGACCTGCTGCGCCATGGCGAGCATTCCTCCCGCGAGTTTCCGGCGCGCCGAGCGCAGCCGGTTCTTGATCGTATCGACACGGACATTCAGGAACTCGGCGACCTCACGCTGGCGGTAGTCGTGGACGCAGCAGAGGACAACAACAGCCCGCTCGCCGTCGGAAAGGATGTCGAGAGCCGCGCGCAACTGCCGCCGTCGATCGTCGAGCAGCGTAGCGGCATCGGGCAACGGGCTGCCGTCCGCGATGATCATCGCCTCGTCCAGCGGAACCGTCCAAGCCTTCCGTCGGCGCAGACGGTCGCACTGCTTGAACACGATCCGCCGGAGCCAGGCTGTCCACGCCTTCGGCTCGCGGAGCGCCCCGACGCTGCGGTAGGCATGGAGCATCGCCTCCTGCGCCGCGTCCTGGGCGAGATGGAAGTCGCCCAATAAGGCGTAGGCATACCCGAACGCCATGCCCTGGTAGCGACGGACGAGCTCTCCGAACGCATCGGCGCTGCCCGCCTGGGCGTCTGTGACAAGTTGAGCGATCCGCACGGGTCACCTCACGCTATAGAGACCCGTACAGGAGCCAAACGGTGTACGTTCCCTGCGACCTGCCGGACGTCATCCCCGCGCACGGTGTTCCAGCAGGAGCTCGGCGACTTCGGCGTGACCGTGCTTCTCGGCGAGATGGATGGGCTGCATCCACTCGACGACGTCCGGCTCGACGACGGCTCCGTGTTCCAACAGGTATCCAGCAACATCGGCCTTCCCGGCAGATGCCGCGAACGACAGCGGCGTCCAGACCTCCGCGTTCTTTGGGACCGATTCGTCTGCGTAGCGCCACGACTCCGAGTTCTCGGCGGCGGCGAAGTTGACGTCCGCCCCGCACTCCTCTACGAGGAACCGGGCCGTCTCCAGCGTCGCGCCGTGGAATCCATTGGCGGCTTGGAGCAACGGCAGCGATGCGTTTCCGCCGTGCTCGAACAACAGCTTCGCCACGCGTGGGTAGTGCAACGTCGTGTTGAGGAGCTTGTACCAGCCCTCCGACTCGAACCGCGCGCCGCGTCGGATCGCCAGCCGGATAATGTTGAGCGCCGTCTTTTCGTCGCCGTGGTCCGACCACTGATAGGGCAGCGCGTCCTGCGCTCTCGACGGATCGAGGCGGAGTATCTCGGCGACTGTGTCGATGCGGTGGTTGGACGCGTAGTAGCCGATCTCCGCCGTCGCCCCGTGGGCGTGAAGGAGTTGCACGATCTCGCCGTGCTTGCCGTGCGCCGCTCCGATGATGGCATCGCCTGACGAATCGACCCAGTGCTCCGGGATGGCACCGTGTTCCAGCAGCAGGCGGACGACCTCGATATGCCCCCTGCCTGCCGCGTCTCGGAGCGACAGACCTCCCTGACAGATCGCCTCCTTCGCGTTGGGGTCCGCGCCATTCTCGAGCAGGAACCGGACGACTTCCGTATGCCCCTTCCCAGCGGCTCCGGACAAGGGACGCCGGAAGCAGGGATCGGCGGCGTTCGCCCGCGACGGGTCCTCCGCGACGAGCCGCATCACGCCATCCACATCCCCGACGGTCGCCGCGATGAGCGTCGTGTACACGGCACCGTGATTCAGCAGGTCGCGCAGGATGTCCAGCTTCTCCTCGTACCGCCAATAGCGGTGGAACCCCAACAGCGCGACGACGCTCGGCGTCCGCCCGTCGCCGTTGAGGGCGTCCACGTCCGCGCCAGCCTCGATCAGCAGGTGCGCGATCTCCGGCTGGTTCCGTGCCGCTGCCCAATGGAGCGCCGTGTTCCCGATCCGATCCACCTGGCGCACGCGCTCCGGCTTCTTGCGGATGAGGGCATCGACTCGCGCCGCGTCGCCGTCCCGTACGGCTTGGTGGATATCGCCGTCGTCGACAAGGGGCCCGTAGCGCCGCTCGATGGCGGCTTCGATCCGCGCCACGATGCCGCCGTAGCCTCGCTCGTAGAGGTCGTTCATCCAGTCGGCGTAGGTGAATTCGTGGTACTGGCAGGCAGCTTCGTGGGGAACCGGGTTCGCGCCCATGTCGAGCAGCAGGCGCACGAGCTCCTCGTGGCCATGCGTCGCCGCGATGCTCAAGGGTGACCAGGGGCAGGAGGCTTGGTAGGGGAACCGCGTATCGCGGTCGGGGCTGTCGAGGACGTCCGGGTGTTTCCGCAGGACCGCGAGGGCGCCGGGGATGTCGCCGCGAGCGCACAGGTCCCGCAATCGGTCGATCTCGGCGAACCAGTCCGCGTGCGTCACCTCACGAGTCATGACTACGCCCTCCTTCGCGGCATTCGTCGCGCGTGCCTCTGCGTGAGTCAACGACGTGTCGATGTCAACGGTTGCGGATGGCGTTGCCCGCGGCGCCTCACGCTATAATGTACGCCAGGATACGATGCACGTGCTGAGCGTACCGTAGGGAGGAAGCACGATGCTCGAACCGCCGCCGCACCGGCAGCGGTCAGACTTCATCGTGAGATGGATCGGAAAACATCTCCATCCTGCTGAACCTCCCGTCTTCGATCCAGATACGCTCTGCGCACCACGATAGGAGGTCCTCGATGGTGCGAGCCTTACACGCAGCTACTGCCCTTGTCTGCGTGGCATCGCTGGCACTCGCACTGTCCGGCTGCGGCGAGGACGAGCCCGAGATTGTCCTCGACGCCCAACCCTACGACCCCGTCATCCGCGCCGCCGACTTCGCCTCTGGCGTCGAGAATCCCTACTTCCCGCTCCGTGTCGGAACCATCTGGGTTTACGAAGGGGACACCGACGACGGCCGCGAGAAGGTCCAGGTCGAAGTCACCGACCAGACGCGCGACATTCTCGGCGTCGCGTGCATCGTCGTGCGCGACCGCGTCTGGATCGACGGCGAGCTCGAGGAGGACACGCTCGACTGGTACGCCGTGGACAACGACGGCAACATCTGGTACTTCGGCGAGGACTCCAAGGAGATGCGCGGCGGCAAGGTCGTCGGAACCGGCGGGTCGTGGGAAGCTGGCGTCGGCGGAGCCAAGCCCGGCATCGTCATGAAAGCGCAGCCCCACGTCGGCGACGCCTACCGGCAAGAGTACCTGAAGGGCGAAGCCGAGGACATGGCGGAAGTGCTCAGCCTGAGCGCGTCCGCGACGGTCAAGTTCGGTTCCTACAAGGACACGCTCCAGACGAAGGAATGGACGCCCCTGGAGCCCGATGTCGTCGAGCACAAGTTCTACGCGAAGGGCGTCGGGCTCGTCCTGGAGACCGTCGAGAAGGGCGGCGAGGGACGGGTCGAGCTCATCAGCGTCACACAGCCAGAGTGAGGGTACGCCATGCCTGCGAACACGGCTCACGGCGCGCAATCCGCGCGAGGACCCCTGACCGTCCATCCGACGAATCCGCGCTACTTCACCGACGGATCGGTCTCGCCCGACGGCTCGCCCAGAGCCGTCTACCTGACCGGCGCGCACACCTGGAACAACCTCGTCGACATGGGCA
>Ga0194120_10003321_pt1 | contig 26365 bp, 32 predicted proteins | sample TA2MahCa65mmetaG_FD_148642 | JGI IMG/M metagenome (GOLD analysis project Ga0194120, IMG submission 148642) | Freshwater microbial communities from Lake Tanganyika, Tanzania - TA2015019 Mahale Deep Cast 65m | ecosystem: Environmental > Aquatic > Freshwater > Lake | place: Tanzania: Lake... | reverse complement strand
CTCGCTAGCCGATTCACCCGCCGGGTTCGTCATCGCCGCCTCGCTCAAACGAGCCTAACCTTCTGAAAATGATGCCATAAATGCCGAAATTGTACAGCAAAATCAGAGTTCATCCGGCGAATGCGGGTTTATTGGCCTTCGACGGAACAGGCCAGGCGTCAAGCTGTCGGCGCGGATGCAAAATAGCTGTTTATTCTCCATTAGTTGCGCCGCTGCTCACGCTTGCCTATGATCTTTGCGGCTTGAGCGAGTCGGCGCTGGCCGCGCACGCCTCATCGACAGTGTAGTTGATTGTAATTCAGTTGTTTGACCGATTCTGGCTGAGGAGTGCTCGACATGGCTGAGCGCGCGTTCATTCGTCGATCCATATTTTTCATTGCGCTTTTCTGCTTGATCGCCCCAAGCCTTTCCGGCTGCCTCATTCCGGAAGCCGCGCCCTTGCTCGGGCATGAAAGAAAGAAGCGCATTCTCTACGACGTGATTAGAGGCGTGCAGTGCGAAATCAGCAACGCGGTCAGGTATCAGATCGATCTTGATCGGGCCGGCAAGTGGGGCGCGCGCAAGCTCGAATGGCTGGAGACCTGGAACGCTTTGATCGATTTGAACGTCAAGGTCGACGATTCGGTTGCTTTCAATCCCGGGATTTCCTTTCTCACCCCCAATTTGCCCGATGCGGTCGTGTGGCTGGCGAACACCACGAGGCACACCGTACCGCAGACCTATCGATTCGGCGTCGGCGCAGGCGTCCAATATAATCCCAGTCGAGAAGACATGGTTCAGTTCGTTTACCCGTTCGAACTGTTCCTGAATGAAAGAAGAGAATTTGTCGAACCTTCCGATTCAAGACCATGCTATTCGATCGCCGGCATTACCATCGAGGCAGATCTTAAACTGCACGATTGGCTCGACGATGTGCTGGAGCCGGTCAAGAAATGCGCCTTTTTGGGATTTCCGCTCGATGTCGAGCAAGCGGAAAGAATGACGCTGTTCGCCGGCGAAGCCGAGCAGAGCGCAGCCTGCTATAAGACGGACTTCAGAAAAATCCTTATGGGAAATCCGATTTCGACGCTCACCCATCAAGTGCAATTCGCGCTGCGATTCAACGTCAACGCCACGCCCTCATGGAGCCTTGTGCGCGTCTCCACTCCCTCAAGCCCATCGCTGTTCGATGCCAGCAGAAGGGACACAAGCACCCTGCTGATCACCATCGGCCCGCCTTCTGGCAGAACGGCGCTGACGAAGGTCGTCTACCCGAAAAACTCCCGGATTGGCCGAGCCCCGCCGCCGATTACGTCGTCGTTGTCGCTATTGTCGCCGGAAATGCTCTTCACCCATCAAGCCTATGAGATTCGAGCGTTTGGACTGTCGGGCGCCCAATAAGACTCATGGTCGGAAATAGCGCTCCAGCACGTTGAGATACACCGCGCAGAGCCCGTCGATATCGGCGAGGCGGGCGTTTTCGTCGAAGGCGTGAATCGTCTCATTGGTCAGGCCGAACTCCAGCACCGGACAATAATTGACGATGAAGCGCGCGTCGGAGGTGCCGCCGGTCGTCGAAAGTTCGGGAGTCAGGCCCGTCACCTGCCGCACGGCCTCGATCACGAGTTCGGTGAAGGGGCCGGGCCTGGTGATGAAGGAGTGAGCGTTCGACGGCGGGAATTCGACTTCGACATTGGCGTTCGGCGCCGCCGCCTTGATCACTTGCAGAATACGTTCCTTCAGCGTGTCATGCGTCCAGACGTCGTTGAAGCGGACGTTGAACTGCGCGCGCGCCTCGCCCGGAATGACATTGACCGCCTTATTGCCGATGTCGATGGTGGAAAATTCGAGATTGGAGCGCTCGAAATGGCTCGTGCCCTTGTCGAGCTCATGTCCCGAAAGCGCGTCAACGATGCGCGCAATGATCGGCGCCGGATTTTCCGCGCGCTGCGGATAGGCGACATGGCCCTGCTTGCCGATGACGCGAATGCGCCCGTTGAGCGAACCGCGCCGGCCGATCTTGATCATGTCGCCGAGCGTCGAGACATTGCTCGGCTCGCCGACGATGCAATGATCGAAGCACTCGCCGCGCGAACGCGCCCATTCGAGGAGCTTCACCGTGCCGTTGATCGAAACGCCTTCCTCATCGCCGGTGATGAGCAGCGACAGCGTGCCCCAAGATTTTACATTCGGCGCGCCATGCCGTTCGACATAGGCGAGCGCCGCCGCGACAAACGCCGCGATCGCGCCCTTCATATCCGAAGCGCCGCGGCCATAGACGCGCCCGTCCGAGACTTCCGCCGCAAACGGATCGAAGCGCCAGCGCGCGGGATCGCCAGGCGGTACGACGTCGGTATGGCCGGCGAAAGCAAGATGCGGCGCGTCCGCGCCGATCCTGGCGAAGAGATTGTCGATGTCAGGCGTGCCCGGCGCGGAGAAGACGATTCGATGCGTCTCGAACCCAGCTGACTTCAGCGCCTTCTCGACAACGTCGAGCGCGCCGGCGTCGGCCGGAGTCACGGACGGACAGCGGATGAGTTCGCGGGTAAGCGCGACAGCGCGGGACTCCGACATTCTAATTTCGTTTCGTTCTGTTCAAACGGTTCAGCGCGCGTTCACCCTCCCCTTGAGGGGGAGGGTCGCCTTGCGCAGCAAGGCGGGGTGGGGTGACAACCTTATCACCCCCTCCCGGCAGGCTTCGCCTGCCAACCTCCCCCATCAAGGGGGAGGTGAAGCGCGGTGCGTCCTCGACTCCTCCCGCCAGCCCAATTCGTAGATGGTCCAGAGCGCGGCGGCGACAAAGAGCGCGTCGACGCCCCAGACATACCAGCGGGACATGACTTCGGCGACGTAAGGCTGCACAAAATGCGCGGCGCCGGCGATGAGCGCTAGGAGCGGCGCGATGCTCGCGAGGCCGAGCGGCGGCTCAAGGCCGCGGTCGCGAAAGCGCTTGGCCGAAAGATTGATGAAGCTCACGACGCAGAGCATGACGGCGAAGGCGTAGAAGATGACATAGGCGTAGGCGAGGATGGTCATCGGCGCGAAGAATGGCGTCGTCGCCAGATCATGGGCCGAATAGGGCGCAAGCGCGAACCAGATCAGCGTCAGGGGCGCGAGCGCCGCGAGAAGCGCGCCCGCGCCGCGCCGCCAGGTCGCGCGGTCGATGCGGCCCTGTTCGGTCTGGTAGAGAAAGCGCAGGCGCGCAGCGTCCATCAGTCCCTCAGAAGTTCGTTGATGCCGGTCTTGCTGCGCGTCTGCGCATCGACCGTCTTGACGATCACCGCGCAATAGAGCGAGGGGCCGGGCTCGCCGTTCGGCAGCGGCTTGCCGGGCAGGCTCCCCGATACGACCACCGAATAGGGCGGCACATAGCCGACATGGATCTTGCCGGTGGCGCGGTCGACAATTTTGGTCGAGGCGCCGATGAACACGCCCATCGACAGCACCGAGCCCTTGCCGACGACGACGCCTTCGACGACCTCGGAGCGCGCGCCGACGAAGCAATCATCCTCGATGATGGTCGGGTTCGCCTGCAGCGGCTCCAGCACGCCGCCAATGCCGACGCCGCCGGACAGATGCACATTCTTGCCGATCTGCGCGCAGGAGCCCACCGTGACCCAGGTGTCGACCATGGTCCCGCTGTCGACATGGGCGCCGAGATTGACGAAGGACGGCATCAATATCGCGCCCGGCGCGACATAGGCCGAATGGCGCACGATCGCGCCGGGCACGGAGCGAAAGCCCGCCGCCGCATGCTCGCCTGCGCCCCAGCCGACGAATTTCGAGGGGACCTTGTCCCACCAGGTCGCGCCGCCGGGCCCGCCGGCGATCACCGCCATGTCATTGAGGCGGAAGGACAGCAGCACGGCCTTTTTCAGCCATTGATTGACCGTCCAGCTTTCCGGACCTTCCTGGCCTTCGATCTTCTCGGCGACGCGCAGCTTGCCGGCGTCGAGCAGACGCAGCGCGCTGTCGACGGCGCGACGGATGTCGCCCTGCGTCTCGGCGGTGATATTGGCGCGATCCTCGAAAGCGGCGGTGATGAGCGTCTCAAGTCCGGTGTGCGGCATGAAATTCCCGAGATGATGCGTGGAAGCTGGCGCGGTTGTAAGGCTATGGCGAGGGGAGTTCAACAAGGGGCGATGCGCTATAGCGACGGCCGGGCGCATTGAAGACAAGCATGGCGCGCCCTCTCCACGTCATGCCCGGCCTTGTGCCGGGCATCCACGCGTCGCCGTGACGCATGCCGGCGGCGGTGATCGAGGAAGCCCGGCTTGAAACCGACCAGCCGGTCGACGTTCGCGTCGAAGACGGGCGCGTGGTGATCGAGCCGCTCGTGGCGCCAGAATTCACGCTCGACGCGCTGCTCGCAGGCGTCACACGCGACAATTTGCATGAAGAGGAAGACTTCGGCGCGCCCAAGGGCCAAAACATACTGTGGTAGCGACCTCAGTTGATCCAATTATTTCGTTTTTATTCGGTCGGAGCGCATCTTGCAGAATCGATCATCTCTAATTACTTTGAATTCGCCACGTCGTGATGACGCTGTGTCCCACAGAAGGATCGAGGATATGGTTACGGATTTTCCCGGGCAGCGAGCCAAAGCCGACACGCCAACGCTAACTGAATTTGCAGTTGCGGCCGATGATCCTCTCAAATTGCACGACTATACGGCGGGACTTGGCGTGTCGCTCCAATGTTTCGATGGTAATCAAATTGTGTTTGCTTTCCTTCCTCACGTCACCATCGAACATTTCGGGCGAAGGAAGCTAACGGAGGAGCAGGCGAATTCGCTCGTCCAAGCTAACCTCGAATCAATCAAAAAGATTTTCCTTAAGAACTATGCCGAGGGGCGAGTTATGCAATATCTGTCGAACGACGGCGGACGTAGTTACCCACTCGTGCCCATACCAAGTTGGCCGCGAGAACGTCCGTGACGAAATCCACATGCGGCGCGACGCCGGTGGCGTTCCCAGATTTCGCGCTCAGGGCCTTCGTAATGGGTTGGCGACACCAGCACCGTCGTCATGTGCCGTGCGCATGCGCATGCTTCGCGGCCTTGGCGCAACGTCCCGGCGTGGATGGCCGGGACAAGCCCGGCCATGACGCGGAAACCATTGGCAAGTGCTGCGGCGAAAAGCCTATCCATTTGAAGTTGCGCTCGCCGACGCGAAACCTTCCGCCGCGCTGGCGGATCAGGTGAAGAGCCTCGACTGGCGCGCGCGCAAGGCGAAGAAGAAAGGCGCCGCGACAAAGGCGGAAACGGCGTTGGCTTTGGCTAAGGCAAGGGCGCTGCTGCAATAGGCGGACAGAAACAAGATAAACATATGATACGCTCCACATTTGTACAGACCATGGCGCGCTATAATCGCTCGCAAAACGCCGGCCTTTACGCCGCCGCCGACGGCCTGTCGGACGAAGAGCGGCGCAGGGACCGCGGCGCTTTCTTCAAATCAATTCACGCGACCCTCAACCATCTTCTCTGGGCGGACCATATCTGGCTAAGCCGCATTTCCGACGCCCCCAGGCCTTCCACGCCGCTGAGCGAATCGGCCTCCTATCGCGACGATTGGGACTGCTTGAAACAGGACCGTCTCGCCTGCGACGACAGGCTGCTCGCCTGGGCGGACGCCGTCACCGACGACTGGCTCGCCGGCGATCTCATCTGGCGTTCAAGCCTAATGCAATTAGATGTCGCCACGCCGAAGTGGCTCGTCGTCAGCCACATGTTCAATCACCAGACCCATCATCGGGGCCAGATTCATGCGATGTTGACGGCCGCCGGCGCCAAGCCGCAAGACACCGATCTGATCTTGATGCAACAGCTCACGACTTAATCCCCGATCAATCCCTCCAAAAACCCCACCAGATCATCGGTCACGAAATCCACATGCGGCTCGTCGCCGGTGGCGATTTCCCAAGCCTCACGCTCTGGGCCCTCGTCATGGGCCGGCAGCACCAAGACCGTCGCCATGCCGCGCGCATGCGGCACGACGAGATTGCGGACGATGTCTTCGAAAATCGCGGCGCGCTTCGGGTCGATCTTCAGCTTGTCGAAAAAGCGCATATAGGCGCCCTCATCGGGCTTGGCGATGAAGTCGGCGGCGATGATGTCGAAAATATCTTCGAAGACGTGATCGATGCCGAGCTGCTTCGCGGTCTCTATCGCGTGATGGCGCGAGCCATTGGTGAGGATGAGCTTGCGTCCGGGCAGCGCCGTGATCGCCTCCGCCAGCGAATGATTATGCGCCAGCGACGAGCGGTCGATGTCATGCACATAGGTCAGATAGGCTTCGGCGTCGACCCCGTGCTCGGTCATCAGACCGCGCAGCGTCGTGCCGTATTGGCGATAATAGTGTTTCTGCAGCGCGCGCAGCGAAATGGCGTCGAGGCCGAAGAGCCGCATCATGAACAAAGTGATGCGCGCGTCGATCTTCGGCCAGAGATCGGCGGTCTGCGGATAGAGCGTATTGTCGAGATCGAACACCCATGTGTCGATTCGGGCGAAGCGCGATTTCTGTGGCGGGAGTTTCGTCATCGCATCTGTCGCGGCATGTCATTCCCGCGAAAGCGGGAATCCAGAGCAACGTCAGCAATCGGCGAGGTTGCTTTGGATTCCCGATCGCGCTTCGTGCGTCGGGAATGACACTTGAACGGATTCACTGTTCCAATATCTCCTCCACCCATGACGGGACGATCTCGCTTGCGGGACCATAGCGCCTGTCGTCGAATTCCGCCGCGTTGTCGGATGGCTCGAGGTTGAGTTCGCAGCAGCGCATACCCTTCGCCCGCGCCTCGCGCACAAAGCCCGCCGCCGGATAGACCGCGCCCGACGTGCCGACGGCGACGAAAAGATCCGCCAGTTCGAGCGCGGCATAGATCTCGTCCATATAGAGCGGCGTTTCGCCGAACCAGACGACATGCGGCCGCAGCGCGCCGGCGCAGCCGCAGCGCGAGTCGACGCCAAGATCGTTCCGGCAGTCGCTCACCGCGCCGCATGACGCGCAACGCGCCTTCAGCAATTCGCCATGCATGTGAATGGCGCGGCTTGAGCCGGCGCGCTCATGCAGATCGTCGATGTTCTGCGTCACGAGAGTGAGCGCGCCGCCGAGTTGCGCGAGACCGGCCTCCAGCCGCGCCAGCGCGACATGCGCGGCGTTTGGCGACGCGGCGATGAGATTGCGCCGCCGCGCATTGTAAAACTCATGCACCAGCGCCGGATCGCGCGAGAAGGCTTGCGGCGTCGCGAGCTGCATCGGATCATAGCGCTTCCACAGCGCCGCGCCTTGCCCGCGAAACACGCCAAGGCCGCTTTCGGCGGAAACCCCGGCGCCAGTGAGGATGAAGACGTTCATTGAATGGCCCTCATCCGACCCTCGCTACGCGAGGGCCACCTTCTCCCGCAAGCGGGAGAAGGGCAAGCGCCAATCATCGCCGCAAACGCAATGGCGAAGCGTCGCCGTTCTTCCTTCTCCCGCAAGCGGGAGAAGGTGTCGCCACGCAGTGGCGACGGATGAGGGCTTCGTTCGTCACCTCGTGATCAGCGTGCCGGCGCCGTGATCGGTGAGCAGTTCGATCAGCACGGCGTGCGGCAGTTTCCCGTCGAGGATCACGACGCCTTCGACCCCGCGCTCGATGGCGTACATGCAGGTCTCGACCTTGGGGATCATGCCCCCGGTGATCACGCCCTCGGCGATGAGGCCGGGAATGTCGTCGACCTTCAGCTCCTCGATGATGTTCTTGTCCTTGTCGAGCACGCCTGGCACGTCGGTGAGGAAGATGAGGCGCTTGGCGTGAAGCGCGCCGGCGATGGCCCCGGCGAAAGTGTCGGCGTTGACATTATAGCTCGCGCCGTCGGGGCCCTGCGCCACCGGCGCCAGCACCGGAATGAGCTCGCGGCCCAACACCTGGTCGAGCACCGTCGTATCGACCTTGTCGGGTTCGCCGACGAAGCCGAGATCGACGCCGTCGGGGCGCTCGAGCTTTGTGGCCGTGACCATGCGGCCGTCCTTGCCGGTGAGGCCGATGGCGCGCCCGCCTTCCGAATTGATGTAGCCGACGATCTGCTTGTTGATGGCGCCGGCGAGCACCATTTCGACGACGTCCATCGTCTCTTCGTCGGTGATGCGCAACCCGTCGGCGAAGCGCGACTCGACGCCGAGCCGCTTCAGCATCGCGCCGATCTGCGGCCCGCCGCCATGCACCACGACGGGATTGACCCCGGACTGTTCGAGCAGAACCATGTCGCGCGAGAAATCGCGCGCCACCTGATCGTCGCCCATGGCGTGGCCGCCGTACTTCACCACGACGATGGCGTCGTCATAGCGCAGCATATGCGGCAGCGCCTGCATGAGAATGCGGGCCTGCTGGAGCGCGGTGTCGGCGGCGTCGGTCTTCATGGAGCCTCTCAGGCAAGCTCTCAGGGCGATCGGGTGGAGGGCTTCCTCATCCTGAGGAGCGTGCGCAGCACGCGTCTCGAAGGACGAGGAAGCCTGATTTCGCGTATTTTTCCTCACCCTCGTCCTTCGAGACGCCGCCTGCGGCGGCTCCTCAGGATGAGGGTGAGGAAAAACGATTCTTCACCCGATGCCCCTGGCGTCGCTGCCCTCTTCTATGGTTGGCGCGCCCTACTAGCCCGCCGCGCCTGTCGCATTCAAGCGTTTCGTTCGGACAGCAGTCGCGCCACGGCGCCGCGCAGTTCGGCAATCCCCTCGCCGCTTTGCGCCGAGGTGAATATCAGCTCGGGAAACGCCGCCGGCCGTTTCGCCAGCGCCGTCATCGTCGCAGCGCGGACCTCGTCCCGCTCGGCATACTTCAACTCGTCATGCTTGGTGAGAACGACCTGATAAGAAACGGCCGACTGATCGAGAAGATCGAACATTTCTTCGTCCAGGGGCTTCACGCCGCGGCGCCCGTCGACGAGCACGAAGACGCGGGCGAGGCTTGCCCTGCCCTTCAGATAATCGCGCATCAGCTGCGACCAGTTCGCGACCTTCTCCTTGCCGACGGCGGCGTAGCCATAGCCTGGCATGTCGACGAGGCGGAGGCGCTCCGCGTCCGGCGCGCCGCCGAGCGCAAAGAAATTGAGCTGCTGCGTGCGGCCCGGCGTGTTGGAGACCCGCGCCAGCGTCTTGCGGTTCGTCAAGGCGTTGAGCAGCGACGATTTGCCGACGTTGGAGCGCCCCGCGAAGGCGACCTCCGGCGGGCCGATCGGCGGCAGATCGCCCGCCTTGGCGCTCGCGAAGATGAAGTCGCAGGGGCCGGCGAAGAGAAGGCGTCCCTGCTCCGCGAAATCTGTCTGTGCTGGTTCATGCATGAGATCGGCAGTCGGCGGTCGGCAATCGGCAGTCGGCTTGTTTGTTTACTGCCGACTGCCTAAGCCCGACTGCCGTCCCTAGGCTCGCTGGAACGTCTTGCGCAGATTGTCCCAGAACTCGAATTTCACCCCGGCGCGCTTCATGATGACGCCCTGCTGGACGATCGACAGCAGATTGTTCCATGTCCAATAGATCAACAGGCCCGAGGCGAAGCCGCCCATGGTGAAGGTGAAGATCACCGGCATCCAGGCGAACATCGTCTTTTGAATCTCGTCGGCGGGCTCCGGATTCATCTTCATCTGCAGCCACATCGAGCACCCCATGAGCAGCGGCCAGACGCCGAGCGCGAGATAGGGGCCGAAAATCGCGATATGAGTCGGATCGATGGGCAGCAGGCCGAACAGATTGAAGACATTGGTCGGATCGGGCGCCGACAGATCCTTGATCCAGCCGAAGAAGGGCGCGTGACGCATTTCGATCGTCACCACGAGAACCTTATAGAGCGAGAAGAAGACAGGAATTTGCACGATCACCGGCAGGCAGCCGCTGGCGGGATTGACCTTTTCCCGCTTGAACAGCTCCATCTGCTCCATGTTGAACTTGTGTTTGTCGTCGCCGTATTTTTCCTTCAGCTCTTTAATTCTTGGCTGAATCGCCTTCATTTTGGCGATCGACTGATAGCTTTTGTTGGCGAGCGGCAGGAAGGCGAGCTTGACGATCACGGTCACCGCCAGAATGGCGAGGCCGAAATTGCCCAGGAGCTTGTAAAGGAAGTCGATCAGCCGGAACATCGGCCTCGTGATGAAGTAGAACCATCCCCAGTCGATCAGCAGATCGAAGCGTTTGAGGCCGGGATTCTGCTTATAGGCGTCAAGCACGTCGACGACTTTGGCGCCGGCGAAGACATATGTCGTCGCCTCAGCGGATTTCCCGGGCTCGACCGTGGCGGGGTCGCTGACCGTATCCGCCTGATAGGTTTTTACCGCGCCGCCCATTGCGGCGAAGCGCGCCTCCATCGACGCATTCTGATTGGGAGCGACGACGGCGGCCCAATATTTGTCGGTCAATCCGACCCAGCCGCCGACGCCCTTGAAGGTCTTGGCCGCATCGGTCTCCTTCTCGATCTTATCGTAGGTGACTTCCTGTCCGGCGTCCCCGACGACGCCGACGAAGCCCTCATGCAAGGCGGCATAGCCCGCGGACGGCGGATGGCCGACGCGGCTCACGCGCGCGTAATTATAGAGCGTGACCGGCTTGTCCGCCTTGTTTGCGACGCTGTCCTTGACCGTGAAAAGATATTCGTCGTCGATCGAGATGACGCGTTTGAAGACGAGGCCCTGGCCGTTGTCCCAGGAGAGCGTCACCGGGTTCGTCGTCGTCAGCCTGTCGGAATCGGCCGTCCATAGCGTCTCGGTGGTCGGCAGAAGCGGCGCGTTCTGCGTTTCGGCGGTCAGATAGCCGAGCTCGGCGTAATAGGCGCCGGGCGCATCCTCGGGCGAAAGCAGGGTGATGATCGGGCTCGAGGGGTCGACGGTCTCGTGATAATTCTTCAAGGAGACGTCGTCGATGCGCCCGCCCTTCAGCGCGATCGAGCCGGAAATCGACCTTGAGTCAATGTCGATGCGGGGGCTGAGCGCCAACGCTTCAGCGCGGGTCTTGACCGCCGCCGTCGCGGGAGGCGCCGCCGTCGCCTTCTTCTCGGGCGCCCCAAGCTTGGGAACCTGCGCGAGCCGCGCCTGCTCCGTCTGCGCCCGGCGCTGCTTGTCCATCTCCGGGAAGGCGTAGAAATAATCCCACAGGCCGATGAAGATCATCGACACGGCCGCGGCGAGGAGCATGTTTCTGGTGTTCTCGGTCATGGCCGCGTCAGCCTGTCTTCCTGTTTGCGTCTTGGACTTTGGGTCTTGGACCCGCAGCGCCGCGATCGTTCAATCTGGCGAGTCCCTCCGTCATCTGCGCGAGCAGTTCGGGAAACGGCGCTGTCAGAGCGGCGCGGCGCGCGACGAAGACGTAGTCCCGTCCGGCCTTTGCGCCAAGGGCGCCGCCGAGTCGCAGAGCCTCGCGAAGCCTGCGGCGGATGCGGTTGCGATCCACCGCTCCGGCGACCTTCCGCGTGACGGTGAGGCCGAACCGGGCCGGCGCTGTCGAGTCCACTGGCTCCCGCGGCGCCATCTGCACCGTGAAGGCCGGCAGGGCGACCCGCGCGCCGTGCGACGCCCGCACGAAATCGCCGCGCCGGCGCAGAATCTCCGGGCGCGGGGATTTCTCATATATGGCGGGGACTTGCGCCTTCATGCAGCCATCCGCCTCGCCCGCACAGCGCCAGATCAGGCCGAGAGGCGTTTGCGTCCACGTGCGCGGCGCGCGGCGATGACGTTGCGGCCGCCGACCGTGGCCATGCGGGCGCGAAAGCCGTGACGCCGCTTGCGCACAATCTTGCTGGGCTGAAATGTCCGTTTCACCGTTCTTCTCCGCTGGCGAAAGGGACGTCATTGCCCGCTCCCGCGCTCGACTTGCCGATCGCCGGCGGCGGCGGCGCCGCAGACGGCTCAAAAATGGTTCGGCGTCCGTGACGACGCGAAGCCGCCACAAAACATTCGCCGCCCCTTTTGGAGCGGCGCCGATCGCAGGCATATAGGAGAAAGGGCGCGTTCAAGTCAATGTTTGTCGCGGGCGGTTTTGGGGCCGGAGCCGCGCAAAACGGCCAAGCGCGGCGCGGCCGACGACCTGCCAGTTCCGGCGCGGCGGTCTCAATTCAAAGCGCCTCGAGGAAGGCGACGATCGCCGCCTTTTCTTCGGCGGTCAGATTCAGCGGCCGGATCTTCGTGTCGAGCGACGGATTAGCGCCTCCGCCGCGGTCGTAAAATTCGACCACCTTGGCGAGCGTGGTCAAGCTTCCGTCGTGCATATAGGGCGAGCTCTCGCTTACGCCGCGCAGCATCGGGGTGGCGTACGCCCAGCGATCGGCGGGCGCATTGGTGATCTCGAAACGGCCGACGTCGTTCGGCGCTCCGGGTTGATCGAGGCCCACCGCAGCGATATCGACATTTTGGAATATGCCGGGCGCGAGTTGCACCAGCCGTTTGCCAACCGTCGCCTCGAACCCAAACGCGACGCCGGTGTTATGCCAGGACTGGTCGGTGAACAGCGCCGTCTCGGGTCCGATCAAATGGCAGACGGCGCAACCCGCCTTGCCGATGAAAAGCTCATAGCCCCGCCATTCCTCAGGCGTCAGCGCCGCGCGCTCGCCGCCATAGACCGCGCGATCGAAGCGCCCGCCGCCGCGCAGGAACGACGCCTCATAGGCGGCGACGGCGCGCCCGAGCGTCATCATTGTCGCGCCTTCGCCCGGAAAGGCCGCTTCGAACAGCGGTCCATAATCCGCGTCGGCGCGGAGGCGGGCGATGAGCGGGCCGATCCCGGAATTACCCATCTCGTCGGCGGCGAGCAGCGGCCCCCAGACCTGTGCGGCGAGATCGGTCTCGCGACCGTCGTGGAAGAGGAATTTCTTGAAGACAACGTTATAGAGCGAGGGCGCGTTACGCCGCAGCGACCGCCCCTCCATGCCGATCGAGCGCGCGCTTTGATTGGAGGCTAAGCCCTGCGCGGGAATGTGGCACATGGCGCAGGACAGCGCGCCATTCGCGGACAGGCCGCGATCGAAGAAGAGCTTTTCGCCGAGTTTGCGCATCGCAGGCGTTCCCGCGACCGCGGCGGGAACCGGAGGAAGCCCCAGCGGCGGTTCGATGGCCTCCGCTGCGGCGCTGTTGATGCAGCCCAGCACAGAGAGAATCTTCAGAAAGCGCTCCAGGCCCCCTCCCTGCGGAGAGGTTGCGACGCATGGCGTCGCGGACGGGGGCGGCGCGACGCTCATTTCACGGCGACCGAGTTGCTCGCGTCCGGATATTCCATCGCGAGCGTCCGCAGATCGTTCAGCAGGCCTTCTGGCGTCAGGAACGCCGTGCTGTAGATCTCGCGGACCCATCCTTCGGGATCGATCAGAAACACTTTCAGCATATGATTGATCGCGCCGGCGCGTTTTCCGGCGCGATCCGTCTCATAGGCGATATCCTGTCCCATGGCGGCGAGCAGCGGCGTCATCTCCGCTTCGCTCGCGCCAGTAAGAAAGACCCAGGGCACGTCGCCGCCCCGCTCCTGCGCCTCCAGCATGCGCATGACGGAAGGCGTGTCGCGGGCGGGATCGAGGCTGACGAAGACGAGACGCAGCCTGCCCTTCAGGAGCGGATCGGTTTCCGCCTGCTTCCGCGTCTCTTCGAACGTGGACCAGGCGACCGGGCAGCCGAGAGGATCGGCGCAGCGCGAATAGAAGAAGCCGAGCGCCGTCACCGCTTTCCGCGTATAGGCGGAGAGCGGCGTCCGCCTGCCCTGCGCATCGAGCAGCGACGCGACCGGCATGCGCTGGATCGGATGCAGCGCATAGCTTCCCGGCGCCGGCAGTCTCAAGACCGCCGGCTCCATTGCGAAAGCCGTCGCCGCGAACGCGAGCGCCAGAGCGCCCGCGACGCGCGCGAAATTTCGGCTTGCGCTCACGGCAGCTCCGCCTTCTGGGCGCGCGCGGTGAATTTCATATGATGCGCGCGGCCAAGGCCTTCCTTATGGAAGTCGACGACGAAATCCTCTTTCAGCTCTTTGCCGTCCCAGGAATAGCCCTTGAGGAACTGCTCGTTTTCGGCGCCCTTCTTGTCCCAATTGGCCAGCAGCGAGGTCGTGAAATAGACGCGCCTCCCGTCCCAGCTTTGCGAGACCATGTTCACCTGCGCCCCGATCCTTTTCGCATAGACCTGTTTCGGCGCTTCCGGATTGGAAAGATCGAATAGGCGCGCCGTTCCGTCCATGAATGTGTTGACCCAGAGCGACGAGGCGTCTGACGAAATCGAAATGTCGACAGGCAGCGGAATTTTCGACGGATCGCCGACGTCGGCGACGGCCTTCGCCTGCCACTCGTTCTTGTCGTCTTGCTTGATCAGGTAGAGTTTCGAGGTGAGCGCGCCGGCGGTGATCGCCCAATTGGCGCCGGGCTTCAGCGCCCAGCGTATTTCAAGCGGCGCGCCGGGAACTGAGAACGCCTCCAAAGGCTTCATCGCCTTCAGATCCCACAGCACCATCGTGTTCCCGAAGTTCTTCATCGCGGAATCGTCTTGGATGAGCTGGGAAAGATCCATCATGTAATTGGTCCAGCCGGTGAAGCTCGACGTCAGCATGCGGTTCTGGGCCGGATTGATGGCGATGTCATAGCCATAGCCGTCGCCGCCGTCATTGAGCGGCATCGGCGTCGTCGTCACGAGATCGCCGGCGTTGTTGTAGGTGATCAACCCGGTAACGCCGCCGTGATCCTTCTTGTTGGAGAGCGCCTGCACCAGCATGCGGCCGGGCAGCGCGTAGAACGTGTGCGGCCCGACATAGCCCGTGCTCTCGGCGAGATTGTCGATGGTTTTGACGAGCTTCGGCGTCGAAGGGTCGGAACCGACGTCGAAGATGAAAATCTTGCTGTCGTCGAGACGTCCCGCCCAGAGATATTTGCGATCGTCGGTGAAGCCCATGTGATGCGCTTCGCCGCGGCCGCCGACGGAAATCGTATGGATCACCTTTCCGTAGGTCGCGGAACCGGGAACGACGTCGATCGTGACGAGCTTGTCCGAACCGTCGCCGACGCCTTTCTCGCCGAGCGTCCAGACATGGAGATATTGTTCCTGTCCCTTGATCAGTCCGGTCATGAACGGCGAGTTGCAGGTCTCGTCCGCGACAGCAGGCGCCAGCGCCCAAGCGAAGGCAAGCGCGCAGGCTGCAGCGCGCAACGGCAAGCTTTTCATTAGAACCGCTCTCCTTGTTTGGTCGGCGTCCGGTTAGACGGTCGCAGGGTCTATGATCGCCCTGACTTCGCTGATCCGGTTGGCCGGAAAGCCTCCTTGCTCCGCATGTTCCTTGATCGCTTCCACGTCGTCCGCGATATAGATGCAGTAGATCTTGTCGTCGGCGACATAGCTTTCGATCCACTGCGCCCGCGGGCCAATCGCGCGCAGCACGGCGCAAGAGCGCTGCGCGATCGCCTGAAGTTCGGCCGGCGTCATCTGGCCGGCGCCGGGAATATCCCGTTCGATGATGAATTTCGGCATCGTCATTCTTCCTACTTAGAGCCCAAGGCAATATGACCGGTCGTCTCATTTCACGACAAATGAGTTACGCTTTAAAGTAGCCGTTGAGCAGCATGTCGCAGAACTGCGTCAGCGGACGCACCGAGCGTTCGATCTTCATCCGCAGCAACGCCCCCTGCCAGACGTTGACGAGAAAATCGGCCATCTCTTTCGCCTCCATGTCCATGCGGAAATCGCCCTCGCGCTGGGCGCGGGCGATTCCCTCGCGCAGCTTGTCGCGATAGCGATGCACCGCCTGACGCAGCGACGTCTGGCAGAGTTCGCTCGTGTCGCCGATCTCGCCGATGAGATTGCCAAGGAGACATCCGCCCTTGAAATCACGGCGCTCCGTCTCCTCGATCAGCTCCTCGAAATACCTCTTGAGCGCGACTTCCGCTGTGACGCCTGATCCGCGCAGATGCGCGTCGAGCCGCTGGATGAACGGCTCGATGTAATGTTTGACCACCTCCGCGCTGAAGGCTTCCTTGCTCTCGAAATAATTGTAGAAGGAGCCCTTCGGCACGCCGACGCTCTGCACCAGCTCCTGCAGCCCGGTGCCGTGGTAGCCCTGCTCCATCAGAAGGGCGACTCCACGGTCCAGGAGCGCCTCTCTCAGCTCTTTTACGTCGCGTCGGCTCATGGCCAGATAATATGACCAGTCGTCTCAATTTGGCAAGCGCGGCGCAACGCGAGCGCCGGCGCGCCGATTCGAATGGATGAGGAGCGCGAAGAACGGAGTTTGCCGAGGCCGTGCGCTTCTTCCGCCGCGCTCATCGCAGCCATTTCATGGCGTCGCGTCATTCACGCCGCGCATTTGGCCAGATGACGACTCATGTGGCGAGAATCGCCCATGCGAATCCTTCGCATCAGCCCCGCATGTGCGTCGCGCATTTTGTCATTTGCCCACCTGACTCGCGACGGCGTATAGATTGGAAACGACGTGATTCGCGTCGCTGTCGGTGTCCTTCCAGACGTAGCGTGACGCGTCCGCCTCGCTTGGCTCCCATGATTAAGACTTTGGGCCGCGTTTGAGGCGTAAGTGAAGGTTTATTAACCAATTCCGCTTACCTTCGTGGAAGGTCGGTCAGGTCGCAGGGGCGAAGACTCGCCGGCCCGCCGGCGCGCGTCCTTCGCGCGTGCCGGTCGCGGACGATTGAGCTCGGTGGGGAACCAAAATGCGCGTTTTATTGATCGAGGATGACAGCGCGACGGCTCAAAGCATCGAGCTGATGCTCAAATCCGAGAATTTCAACGTCTATACGACCGATCTCGGCGAAGAGGGCATCGATCTCGGCAAGCTCTACGACTATGACATCATCCTTCTCGACCTCAATCTGCCCGACATGTCCGGCTATGAGGTTTTGCGCACGCTGCGCGTCGCCAAGGTGAAGACCCCGATCCTCATTCTCTCCGGACTCGCCGGGATCGAAGACAAGGTGAAGGGCCTGGGATTCGGCGCCGACGACTATCTGACCAAGCCCTTCCACAAGGACGAACTCGTCGCGCGCATCCACGCCATCGTGCGCCGCTCCAAGGGCCACGCCCAATCGGTCATCATCACCGGCGAACTCGTCGTCAATCTCGACCAGAAGACGGTGGAGGTCAGCGGCGCCCGCGTGCATCTCACCGGCAAGGAATATCAGATGCTGGAGCTGCTCTCGCTGCGCAAGGGCACGACGCTGACCAAGGAAATGTTTCTCAACCATCTCTATGGCGGGATGGACGAGCCGGAACTGAAAATCATCGACGTCTTCATCTGCAAATTGCGCAAGAAACTCGCCAACGCCAGCGAAGGCCGCAATTACATCGAAACCGTCTGGGGCCGCGGCTATGTGCTGCGCGAGCCGAGCGAAGCCGCTGAGCGAATCACGGCGTAAGCGCGCGGGCGCCGGTCACCTTCGGCATGACCAGATACATCGCATTGTTGCGGGCGGTGAACGTCGGAGGAACCGGCAAGCTCTCGATGACTGACTTGAAGGCGATTTGTGGCGAAGCCGGCTTCGATCATGTCGAAACATATATTGCCAGCGGAAACGTCGTCTTCGAGGCCGAAGACCCTCCTGCAAAAGTGAAATCGGCGCTTGAGGCGCGGCTGCTCGCCCATGGCGGAAAGCCTGTGGGGGTTCTGGTCCGCCGCCGCTGAGATGAAAGCCGTTTTGGAAGGCAACCCCTTCCCTAAACATCCGCCAAATTTCACCGTCGTCATTTTTCTCGACGGAAAGCCGCCGTCAGATGCGTTGGATCACGCTGTCGGCAAATCAGACGAGGAAATGCGATTGGGCGCGCGGGAAATTTATGTCCGCTATGGCGCCGGCATGGGCCGTTCAAGATTGAGAATTCCAGCAGCAAAGCAGGGTACCGCACGAAATATGAATACGGTCGCGAGGCTCGTCGCCATGGCGCAAAACTGACCGCCGCGCGCGCACAGATTTTTTCGAGCGCCGCGTCTGCTGTCGGCAATCCTGCTTCGCGGCGGGCGTGTTGAGGCGGCTTGGGTTCATGCCCTTGGCGGCGGCGGGAGCCGCTCCGGCGAGAAGCAGCGCAGTGGCGGCGGCGGCCGTCGAGGCGGAGGCGATCGAGATTTTCATTCTACATCTCCGTGTTTCTAAAATCCGAAAAACGGGCGTCGCGCGAACGCGCGCTTGCCACGTCCAGGGCCAGGCTTAGCTTGACGGCGATTTAGAGTTCCCCATTATGGCGCGACGCGCGGCTATGGGCTGCCGCGGGTCGGGAAATTTCTTGATGGCGTTCGAATTTCCCAGCATCTTCCTGCTCGCCGTCGACGACCGGCATTTCCTCCATGCGCCGCTCGCCGAACTGACGATCGAGGTTGATAAGGCCGCCGCTTCGACAATCGATTCGATTCTCTGCGGCCAGCATCAAAGCGGCGACGCCGTGGCGGAGAATTGGCGGGATTTTCTGCGCGACGCGGCGGCCGCAAAGCCAGCCGCCAGCGCGAAGCGAAACTATCGCATCGACCAATCCGGCCAAATCGACTTTCAACCGACAAGCGCGACGCTTTCCCTGACGACAGGGTGCAATTTGCGATGCGTCTATTGTCACATTCATGGCGGCGAAGAGAACAGGTCGATGCCAATCGACGTCGCCAGAGCGGCTATTTCTTTCGTCGCCGACAACGCCGCGCGGTCTTGCGAAGATACGATAAGCTTCGATTTTCATGGCGAAGGCGAGCCGACGTTCAACTGGCCCTTATTCAAAGAGGTCGTCGAATATGCGGAAAGCGTCGCCGCCGATCGCGGATTCAAATTGAATTTAGGCCTTCAGACAAATGCGCTCTGGAATGAGACGCAGCGCGCATTCATTTGCGCGAAATTTGACTCGATCTCCGTTTCTTTGGACGGTTTGGAATGCGTCCAGCGTGAACAGCGGCCGACGCCCAACGGGAAACCTTCATTTCCGGCCATTCGCGAAAATCTCGTCGCGATGAGCGAGGCGGGCGTTCCCTTCGGCGTTCGCGCGACGGTTATGCCGAGCAGCCTTGATCAGATGGAATCGCTGATCGATTTTCTTGTGGAGCGCACACGTGCCCGTTCGATCGGTTTCGAGCCAGTCGAACCCGTCGGCAGGGGCGACGGCATAGACTTGGATCAAGATTTCAAATCAGTCTTTGCGACCCGGCTGCTCGAAGCGATGAGCTACGGACGCAGGAGAGGCATGGAGGTCGAGTATTCCGGTCACAGCCATGCCGCGTGCAATAGCTTTTGCGGCGCGACCGGCGACGTGATTTCGATGACCGTCATGGCTGACGGGACGGTCTCCTCCTGTTACGAAGTTCCGTCGCAGGAGCATCGTCTGGGGGAATTCTTCATCTTCGGAGGATTCAATCCCGCGACAGGAACATTTGATTTTGACCAGAACCGCCTGCGGAGATTGGTCAACTATCGTTCTAGTCACAACAGCCCCTGCGGCACATGTTTCGCGCAGTCGAGCTGCAAGGGCGATTGCCTGACGCGGCGCTCCATGGACGCCTTGCTGAATGGCGGCTGCTCCTCTCGTTGTTCGGTCAACAAGACAGTGGCGAAGGGCGCAATGATCTTGAACGCCGAGGCAATTTTGCCGAAGGCGTTAAACGAAAGGGAAGCGCGATGAGCGAAAGCGAAACCGAATTTGCGCCGGGCCCACTCGAGCCTTCGCCGGAACAGCGACGTCGCGATCTTTTAAAAAAGGCGCTCGCTCTCGCCGGCGTGATTGGCGTTTCGACGCTGTCCGAGGCTCAGGGCGCTATGGCGGAAACGCGGAAATGTCCTCCGGACTGGAGATTTCGCCAGGGAGGCTCCCAGTCTCGCAGCGAAAATTCCAATCAAGGCCAGTCAAAGTCCTCGCCTCGATGACGCGCCATCCTGCGCCACGCCAAACGCGTCGCGAAGGCGGCCGCGGCGAGAAATAGATCGCGCATTGAGCTAAGCGACCGCGCTTTGCGCGGAAACCGCCACGCTCGCGTCGTGCGCCGCCGGAACCGCCTCGATGGTCACAAGCTCGGGTTCGCCCACAACGACCACCCGCATGCCGCAGGCTTTCGAGACAAGGCCGGCGTAATAGGCCTGGATCGCGCGCGCGTCGATCGCCCCTTCTTCCGATTCGCCTTCGAGCAGCTGCGGCACATTGGCGGCGACGCGGGCATTGACGCCCTTCGCCTCGATCTTGAAGGCGAGCCCGTCGTCCTGGCCCGAGGAGCTGACCGAAATCACGCCGCCGCGCGGTATCGCCGCGTCAGCGAGAAGGCACAGATTAAGCAGCAGTTTAACCTTGTTCTTCGACATCAGCGCGCGCGGAATGCTCCAGACGAGCTGCGTGCGTTCGTCGGCGATCAGCTGACGCGTGACGAGTTCGGCGTCGCCGGTGTCGATCGACGCGCCCTTGGAGCCCGCCGCGCCGAAGGCGAGCCGGCAGAACTGCAGCCGCGCCGAGGCCTCGTTGGCGCTCGATTTGATCAGCGCCAGCGCGTGACCGCGCATTTCGGCGTCCTTTTCCTCTTCGAGGACTTCAAGGCCGTTGACGATCGCGCCGACAGGCGAGATGACGTCGTGGCAGACTCTCGACGACAGGAGCGCGGCGAGATCGAGGGGATCAAGCGAAAAATTTGTCATGACGCCATCCAAAGCGGGCGAAAGCGGCGATGTCTAACTCCCGATAGAATGCGCGGCGGAATGACGCGACGCGCGAATCACCGCATTCAGTCCGATCGAAACTAGCTGGCGCGGCGCGGATTGCCAATCACGCGCGCCGCGATTTTGAAACGAGCGAAGAGAAATCAAGCAATGACGGAAGACAAATCGTTGCATTCGGCGGCCATGCACGGCGAGATCGAAGACCTTGCCCGTCTGTTCGCGAATCTCGCGATCGCCGCCGGCGCGCTGGCGATGGAGGTTCTGGACAATTTAAGCATCGAGTCGCGCCTCAAGAGCGACGCGTCGCCGGTGACGGAGGCTGACGAGCGCATCGAGGCTTATTTGCTCCGCGAACTCGAACGATCGTTGCCCGGCGTGCCGTTTTTGGCCGAGGAGAGCGCCGCGCGCGGCATGACGCTCGGCGCCGGCGAGGCCTTTCTATTGATCGATCCGATCGACGGCACGCGCGAGTTTCTCGCCCGCAGCCCTGATTTCACCGTCAATGTGGCGCTCGCGGAAAAGAGCGCGCCGCGGGTAGGCGCCGTCTACGCTCCGGCGCAAGGCCGCGTCTGGTTTTCCGGCGCGCGCGGCTATGAGGCGGACGCCGCCCCGGGCCAATCCCTGCCGCCTGCCCAGAACTGGCGGTTGCTTCGAGCGCGGCCACGGCCCCACGACGGGCTGGTGGCGCTGATTTCAAAATCTCACCTCGACGAGGCGACGAAGGCGTTTCTGTCCACCCAGAAAATTGCGCGCAGCGTGCCCGCCGGCTCCTCGCTCAAATTCTGCCTGCTGGCCAGAGGCGAAGCGGATGTCTATCCGCGCTTCGGCCCGACGATGGAATGGGACACCGCGGCGGCCGACGCGGTGCTGCGCGCCGCCGGCGGGGCCACGCTCGACCCGCAGGGCGCGCCGCTGCGATACGGCAAGACGGACGCCGGCTATCGCAACGGCCCGTTCATCGCCTGGGCGGACGCCGCCGCAACGCTTCCTTAACCGCGACGCGCGAATTTGAGGGGAGCAACGCCGGGCGTCGCCTTTACGACGCGGCTGCGCCGCGCGTCGGCCATGGTTCGCGCCGACGCTTGCCCTGACATTCGGGTTCCGGAGTTTCGTCGCCATGAGCAAATCTTCGTTCAACGCCGCCTCGCGTCGCGACCTCATTCGCCTCGCCGCCGCTTCGGCCTGCGCATGGGCGGCGCCTCATTCTTTCGCGCGCGCCAATCAGCGTCCCGAAACCTATTCGAGCGGCGAAATCGTCGAGAACGGCCACCACTTTTTCGGCTCGATCTCCCGCGGGCTCGCCGAGGGCGTCGAACGCGCCTCACGGCAGTGGGGCGCCCCGAACGCCTATATCCTCGGCCAGGAGGCGAGTGGGGCGTTCGTCGGCGGACTCCGCTACGGCGAAGGCACGATGTATACGCGCAACGCCGGCCAGCAACGGGTCTATTGGCAAGGGCCTTCGATCGGACTCGACGCCGGCGGCGACGGCGACCGGACGATGATGCTCGTCTATAATCTTCCGTCGGTCGACGCCATCTATCGGCGTTACTCGGGCGCCAACGGCTCGGCCTATCTCGTCGGCGGGTTCGGCTTCACCGCGCTCAACAATGACGAGGTCGTCGTCATGCCCGTGCGCTCAGGGCTCGGCGCGCGGCTTGGCCTCAATCTCGGCTATCTGAAATTCACGCCGGAATCGACCTGGAACCCGTTCTGAGTCGACCGGAAGACGGCTCCAGCGGCTCTGGCGCGACGAAGCTGCAAATGCCGCAGGCCTCGTCGCCGCGCTGCCGGCGCCAGCGGCAGTCCTGACGAATGCCGCAATCGTAGGCCGCGCTCGGCCTGACCGGCGCGCGCGCCTCCGCCAGCAATTGCGCGATTCGGCCCAGTAGATCGCATCCCTCGCCGCGCCAATGCGCGCAGTCGCTTTCGACGCAGGCCGGCGCGAATCGCATGCGCGCTGCCGTGGCGTCCTGCTTCTGCGCCGCCGCCAGAAGGCCTTCATCGGCGACAAAAGTCGTCGCGAAGACTCCTGCGCTCGAGCGGCGGCCGCCGGCGGCTAGCGCGGGAACGCTTGGGCAGCGTAAGGCGCTCATCGACCAGGACGCGCGAATCGCGGCGGGACGCGCGCGCCGTCGCCGCTGCATGAATGTCGGCCGGATAAAGTCATGGGGCGTCTCTCCTATTCGTCCGCGAGCGGCGCGACTTCTGCGCGTATTGCCGCGCGCCGGCGGAGAAGTCGTCATCCAAACAGAGGAAGCCGCAATTCGCGCCGCGGACCTTTCTCGCGGCGATGGAGGGCGCCGAGTCGCCCGGCGCGTTTTGCGTTCGGCGGCGTTACGTGGCAAAATCAACCGCGCCGTCCGCATTGAGACGGATCAAGGGTTGCTGCGTCTTGATCGAACAAGCGATGTATTTTGCGCTCGGCTTTCTCGTCGCCGGGCTTTTCGCCTTGATGTTCCTGCCCGCTTTCTGGCGGCGCGCGCTTCGGCTGTCGATGCGGCGGCTGCAGATGCTCGCGCCGATGACGATGGAGGAGGTCTTCGCCGAGCGCGATCTGCTGCGGGCCGAGTTCGCCGTCCGCGAGCGGCGATTCGAACAGTCAATGGAGGCGGTTCAGGCCTCTCGCGCGGAGGATCTCGCGACGATCGGCCGCCACGTCGCTCGAATCAACGATCTCGAAACGCAGCTCAAACGCGCCGCGGCCGACAATCGCGACATGAATGTGAGCGTCGGCGAAGCGCAAAAGGCGTTGGCGGAGCGCACCGGCCTTCTGCACGCCACGGAGCAGGCGCTGCATCAGATGACCGACCGCGCCGAAGCCCGCGTCGCGCAGATGCGCCTGATTCGATCGGAGACGGCGCAGCTTAATGAAGAGGCCGGCGAGCAGCTGGAAGGTCTCGTCGCCGCCTATGAGGCGCGCGTTGCGGCGCTGCACCAGCACAATGCCGATTTGCAGCGCGTGCTGGAGACTTTACGCGAAGAGCAGGCGCGGTCCGGCCTCCCGGACGCGCGGGCGACCGCGCTCGAACATCAGCTCACCCATATTTCGGGCGAGCTCGCGGCGACCCGCACGCTCGGCGAGACGCTTTCCTCCGAACTCGATGTGGCGCGGGCAAAGCTCAAAGACGCCGAGCAGCGGCAAAGAAGCGAAGCCGAACAATGGGAGGGCGCGCTGCGCGTCGCCCGCGCCGAAGCGAACGACGCCGCCGGCAAGCTCGAATCGGCGCGCGCCGACAACGCCATGCTGCAAGGCGCAGTGGAGGCGTTGCGCGCCGACCGGGCCAATCTGCGTCGCGCCGCCACCGGCGGGGCCAAGGGATTGTCCGTCGTTCCGGTCGCGGCGAGCGACGCCGAAATAGCGTCCCTGCGGGAAGCGATCGTCGAATTCGGCGACCGGGTGGTCGCGCAGGATTTTCAGGCGCCGGCCAAGCGCGCCTGACGCGCCGTCCCCAAAACTTTCGCTAGAAGGCGAAACCCGTCTGGCGCGCGGTTGACCGGCGGCGCGCGCTTTGGAACAAGATGCGCCTTCGCCCCTCTTAAGCGAGGCCGCTCGTGCTGTTCGTCGCCCTCTGCCTGGATAAGCCCGACCATGTCGACCTGCGGATGTCGACGCGCGCCGCCCATCTCGCCTTCCTCGACAGGCACGCCGCGCGCGTGAAGCTCGGCGGTCCCTTTCTCGACGGCGAGACGCCCGTCGGCTCCATGCTCATTCTCGACTGCGAAAATGAGGCGGCGGCGCGCGCGCTGCTTGGCGAAGACCCTTACGCGATCGCCGGCCTCTTCGCCTCGGTCGAATTAAAACCCTGGAAACGCGTGGTGGGAGCGCAGCTCTGATGGCGCATTGGCTGCTAAAGAGCGAGCCGACGAGCTGGTCCTGGGATCAGCAGGTCGCGGCAGGCGCCAAGGGCACCTTTTGGAACGGCGTGCGTAACCACTCCGCCAAACTCAATCTGATGGCGATGAAGAAGGGCGAGCGCGGCTTCTTCTATCATTCGAACGAGGACAAGGCGGTCGTCGGCGTGGTCGAGATCATCAAGACCTATTACCCGGACCACACCGACGAAACCGGCAAATTCGGCATGGTCGACGTGAAGTCGGTCAAGGCCCTAAAAAAGCCGGTGACGCTCGCCGAGATCAAAGCCGAGCCGCGACTCAAGGACATGGTTCTCGTCAACAACTCCCGCCTCTCCGTGCAGCCGGTCACCGACCAAGAATGGCGCGTCGTGCTGGAGATGGCCGGCGAGAAAGCTTAGGGCGAGAACCTATCGCCACCGCCATCTGTTGCAGATATGGCACATCGATCGTGAAACGGCATAAAGGCGCCGTTTCAGCGTTAGGTTCGGATTGCGAAAAGCCTTTTGCCTTGCTCATTTGCGCTTAGACTTTTTGAGTCGTTCGCAGCGGCGAGGACTAAACGGTGATGAATAAATTCTTCGCGGGCGCAATCCTGACATTGGCGCTCATCACCGGATCGGCGCACGGCGCGGATTTGCCGTCCCACAAAGCGCCGCCGGCCTACATTCCGCCGCCGCCGCTGTGGACCGGGGTCCATGTCGGATTGAACGCCGGCGGCGCATGGGCCGCGAGCAACTCGACCAACTATGTTTCGGCGCCCTTCGTCATCAATGGCGCCGACAATGTCGCCTGGGCCATGAGCGCGGCGGCAGCGGGCTCGGGCGTCCTCTCGACCAATGGCGCCGGATTCATCGGCGGCGGACAGATCGGCTATGATTGGCAGTTCGCCGGCGGCTTCCTTGCCGGAGTCGAGACCGACGTCCAGGGCCTCGCCGGTTCCAGCGCCAACGCCGGCTCGGTGACGCTGACGCCGACGCCCCTGGCGGCGCAGGGGCTCAACTTCCTGACGAGCGTTTCGGGCGGCAAGTCGCTCGATTTTCTCGGCACGGCGCGGGCGCGCCTCGGCTATCTCATCACGCCGACTCTGCTCGCCTATGCGACCGGCGGCCTCGCCTATGGCCAGGCGACCTCGACCACGAGTTTCTTCCAACATGTGCCCAATGACACGCCCGGCTTCCTGCTGCTCGGCGCCAGCCAGGGCCGCTATTCGCAGATGCGCGTCGGCTGGACCGCGGGCGGCGGGCTGGAATGGCTATTTTGGCCGCAGTGGAGCGCCAAGGTCGAATATCTCTATTATGATCTTGGCGCCGTCTCCTATCCGGTCGCGATCACCGGCGATTGGCAGGCCGCAAATCTTCTGGCCGCTAACGCCACGCAGGCGCGCGCCCGCTTCGACGGCCATGTCGTCCGCGTCGGCCTGAACTATCACTTGAACTGGGGCGTCGCGCCGATCGTCGCGAAATATTGAGGAGAAAAAATGGACTTTACGCGAGCTGAACGCATTTCTTTGAGATTCCATCCCGAGCTCAACGAAAGATGGGTTCAAGAGCTAATTGCCAAAGACCCCGGCATTCTTGGACTTGGCGAACTCGTGGTGCGCGATAAAGAACGACTTCAGCCTCGTGCAGGAAGACTCGATCTTCTCCTGCAAGACCCAGACACCAAGCGGCGCTACGAGATCGAAATCCAGCTCGGCTCGACCGATGAATCCCACATCATCCGCACGATTGAGTATTGGGACATCGAGAGGAAGCGCTATCCGCAGTATGAGCACTGCGCAGTGCTAATCGCAGAGGATGTCACTAGCCCGTCTTATTCATCCCACCGCCGCGCGATTGTGATTTTTTCCGCGACATGATTGCGGGCGCGAGTCCGCTTTGCGTTTTTGGCGCTGGGTGGGTCTGCACTTTTCGCACGCGTTGGAGTTGGTCGG
>Ga0194120_10003318_pt1 | contig 26376 bp, 32 predicted proteins | sample TA2MahCa65mmetaG_FD_148642 | JGI IMG/M metagenome (GOLD analysis project Ga0194120, IMG submission 148642) | Freshwater microbial communities from Lake Tanganyika, Tanzania - TA2015019 Mahale Deep Cast 65m | ecosystem: Environmental > Aquatic > Freshwater > Lake | place: Tanzania: Lake... | reverse complement strand
AAGAGCCGATCTATATCAGACCCGCAGAACGGGTCAATTGGCTCTAAGCCGGTGATGAGTGGGGATGGGGCCTCGCCCCATCCCCACTCATGCGAGGAATTCTCCGGCGCGCAGATCAGGCGTGCGCCGGCACAAGCGAAGCTTGGTATGGCTACACGCGTGAACTGGCTGTAAGTCAAGCCGGTTCGTCAGCGGTCGGGGAGGGCAGGGGGTTCGTAAGGGCTCCCTGCCCTTCTCATTATATATATCCTAAATAGAGCGGGCCGTACGGCACCGGGCCATCCGGCACAGGAAAGCTTGACGGGTCGGACCTGCCTTGGGTAGAGTGGGGACGTTCCTTGACCGCCACCACCCCCTGCGGAGCAATGGATGGACAGCTCGCCCCAAGCCTCGGTTCCCTTTGCAGCCCAGGCGGTGCCCTATCAGGAGTTCTTGGAAACCGGGAAGATCCCCGAAGGATTCCTCTCCAGCGATTATGTAGCCCAGCAATTTGTTGAGCGGCTGGTGCATTATGTCTTAAGCGTGCCCTCCGGCAGCTATACCATGGCGCAACTAGGACAAGTATTGGAACAGCTGGACCCCCGCCACCAGGTCTTCTTTTTCAAGCGCCTCAAAGAAACGAGCCCGGAAAGCCTGAAGGACTTTGCTCCGCTCTACTACGGCTTCATGGCCGAATTCAACGCGCTTCTGTTTACCTGACACCAGAAAAAAACCCCTTGCCGGACCATGTCCCTCATGTATAATGAGAAATCACTGTCATCTTTTATTCACGAGGGCACAATGAATTCGACCTTACAACGCGCCGTGACGAGCTTTTACAATCTGGTCTACGAGGCGCAGACCTTTGCCACCACCATGGCTCGATTGGACCTAGCCGATCAGGAGCACTATGCCGGAAGAATCGAGGGCCTCAACTGGGTGCTCGACCGTTGCCAGGAACTCGAAGATATGGACGAGAACCTGACGCCGGCCTCCCTGCAGCGGGTACTCGGCGATGTAAAATCCGATCTGGACCATGAGCTCTCCGTGCAGCGGCGGGAGAAGGGTCGGCGGGCCGACGGCCGGGAAGAAGCCTTGAATTTTGTTTCCGATTACCTCGCGAGCCTCATTACGGCAACCGAGATCGAGTCAGCCAAGAGTTCCGTCTAGCCTCGACCCCGGCATTGTTCGGCTTACGCCCCTGCCGTTGACGCGATTGCACGGAACGCCATCGATGGTTCGTGAATGGATCATTTTCGCGATCTGCCTGGGGTTGGGGGGCCACATCGCACTGGGGCTGATCCTGCATGCGCCTGACTTGTGGTCCTGGCAGAATGCCGGCCTGCGGGGCCTGCTGATCGGTCTCACCGTTTATGTGGCCGTCCAGTTAACCCGGTCCATCTGGTGGATTGTAAAAGGACGCGGCAAGGCTGGGAGCTCCGCTTGATCCCTTCCGCCCAGTTTCGCTAAAATTCGACTCATGCATCCACCCGCTCCTAGAGGCCCCAATCGAGGCGTGAGACCTCCCTTCCGACCGGGACCAGCTCAGCCGGTGGCCCGCCGCGCCCAGCCCGGGGCGGAGCAATACGAATCTCTGCGGGCTTCCTTGCTGTTTTGCCCTAAGTGCCGGCGCGCCACCCCCACGCGCGAGCGGCTCTTGCTGGTCCTGCCGACCGGCAACCTCTACGAATACCTGTGCATGGAATGCGGGACGTCCACCGGATCCAAAACGGAGCAGGAACAGAGCGGCCCCCGGCTGTTTAGGCCGTAAGATCCGCTAGTTGTTGGCAAAGACTTGCGGACGGCGTTGCGCTGCGAGTTGCGGCAGGCGAGAACGGGGCGGCGTCAGGCGAGGCCTTCGACCGGAATCCCTTCTTCGATCAACATCACGGGGATGTCTTCCCGAACGGGGTAGAGAATCTTTTTATCGGCCCGGATCAGCCCCCCGTCGAGTTTCTCGGTGACCGGCTGGCCAGACTTGTTCTTGACTTCGCCCTTCTCAATGCGGGCATTGAGCGAGGCGATGAGGCTGTCGTCGGCCAGCGTCACATCCTGCTTCGTATCCGGGCAACAGAGGATGGCCAACAATTCCTTGTCCACATTCACTTTTTTGGAAGCCTCTTGCATCGTCATATTCAAGTCCCTCATCTGGCTGCAGAAAGAAGATCCCGAACGAGTAGCAGCTCCTTACAAGCCTGTAAGGTAGAGGAATCCTTGCCCAAGATCAAGGGCGCAGTTCGGTCTGACTGAAAAAACTGGGCCACAGCCGAAAAAGAACTGTCGCGACTACAGGCTTCCCTCCGCCGGTTGGCCCGATTCCGCTCGTGAACGACTTGCGGGAATCTGTTAAACTGAGTAAATACGTCTGTACAGGCCTGGCCCTTGGGAATCACGATGATCGGAACGCGGCAGCTCAAACGTTACTTTCTCACCGGCCTCTTGGTGCTCGTGCCGGCTTCCGGCACCTACCTGATTTTGCACACCCTCTTCCAGACAATTGACGGACTAATCGCATCGTTGCTGGGGCCTGCCGCCACGTTCGACATGCCGGGCCTAGGACTGATTTCGCTCCTCGGCCTGATCCTCGTCACCGGCCTGGTGTCCACGCATTTCCTCGGCGAACGGCTCGTCCGCCTGGCGGACGCCAAAATCCAGGACATCCCGCTCGTCCGCAGCATCTACCTGACCCTCAAGGGGATGACCGATCTGTTCAACTTTCGCACCCGCTTCAGTCGGAGCACCGTCGTGGTCTTTCCCTTTCCCCGAGACGGGCTCTGGGCTCTGGGGTTCGTCATGGGCGAGGCGCCGGCGGGCCTCCAAGTAATCCCGCTGACACAGCTCATGATGGTCTTCGTCCCCACGGCGATCCATCCGTTTACCGGATACCTCGCCTTTGTCCCCGGGAACCAGGCCATCCCCATCAACCTGCCGCCCGAAGACGCCATGAAACTCGAGTTTTCCGCCGGCCTCTATCGGCCAAAGCCAGGCTGGCTCACCCAGGCGACGCACCCGGAGCGTGATCCGCAGGGGAGCGCCGCTCGGCCATGATCTCTTCTTCGAGCAACGAGCGATTCCTGGTCCGACCGGCCCACGTCGACGATCTCGACCGGCTCGTCGGCTTCAGTCTGGCCATGGCGCAGGAAACGGAGGGTCGGAACCTGGACCGGGCGCGCCTCCGCCGGGGCACCCAGGCCATTTTCGACGAGCCGACGCGGGGCTTTTACCTGGTGGCCGAAGCCTCGGGCCAGCCCGAGCCGACGATCGTCGGCCAGCTCATGGTGACCTTCGAATGGAGCGATTGGCGCAACGCCACCTTCTGGTGGATCCAGAGCGTCTATGTCCACCCGGACTGGCGTCGCCAGGGCGTGTATCGAGCCATGCATCGGCACGTGCTCCGCGAAGCCAAAGATCGAAAGAACGTCTGCGGTGTCCGGCTGTATGTTGAGAAGGATAACCAAGAGGCGCAGAAGGTCTATCAACGGGTGGGCCTGTTGCCGTCGGCCTATCAGGTGTTTGAAGAGGACTTCGTGCTGGCCAAACGGGCCAGGGCGAGCAAGCTGTAGCCGGCCAGTCCGGCCAAAAGGAGGCAAGAGGGGATGTGGCGACAAAGCAATGGTCGTGTCATCGGGATAAAAACGGTCCTCGGCACCTTGCTCCTCGGTTTAGCCTTGCTCAACGGCTGCTCCTTCAACCGTGGGGCGTGGGGAGACGAGTTTCGCAACGAGGACATTCAGAAGATCAAGAAAGGCGACCGGCGATCCGATGTGGTCGCCATTCTCGGGGCGCCGGATCGCATCGTCGAAGTCAACAGCCATGAGATCCTCCAATATTATCGGTATGAAGTTCGCGTAATGGCCTTCGCGCCCTTGGTGGCGATGGCCCGAACCTATATCGTGAGCGACGACCTCTATGTCTTCCTCACCAAGGACGCCCTGGTCGACGACGTGATATTCGGGAGACGGACGAACAAGCAGGAGTTTCAATTCTGGCCATGGGGCGATTGATATGAACCCGATTGCAGCTCATGCAAGGAGACATGACATCGTGAGACTCGCTCTTGTCGGATTGTTGCTGCTCATGGCTCCGCTCAGCGGATGTCAAACATCGGTCTCGGTTCTGGTTGCAGATGAAGACTTGGCGAAGCCCGCGGCTCCGGCCAATCTCAAGGTGACATTGCTGTCCAAAGCCTGGGATATTCGCGACAAGCCGCGCGATCAAGTCGGGAGGCATTTTTTCCTGTTCATGCCAGGCCCGCAGGTCAAGCCGGAAAAAGAGCGGCTCGATCGAGCTATTTCCAAGAGTATGAAGACCGCCTTGGAGGTCTCAGGCTACTCGGTTGCCACGGTCGATAGGCTGCGCGATGCGACCGGCCCGGTGGTCGTCGTGCAGATTGATGACTTGCGCAATAATTTGTTTATTTTCCCCTATCCTCTGGCCACCGGCTGGGGAAAGATGCGCTTGAGTCTTCATGTCCTGACTCCAGAGGGCAAAGAGCTGTGGGCAGGCACGACGGAAGGACATTGGGGCATCATGGCTTCGTTGTCCTATATGGCCGGATTCGAAATGCGGGTCCAGAGCGACTTGAAAGCCAACCTAAATCAGATCATTGCCATCGTCTCCTCGGAGGAATTCAAGAAGCAGATAAGACCCTAGCCAGACTTTACGTTAGGCAATGGTAACTCCGTGTTGTCAATTTATGAAAACCCGCATTAAACGCTTTGTGTGCAGATTGTGGTGCGGGCTCGTCATTGCGGCCTGTGTCCTGCCGACGGCTGCCTGCATCGTGATCAGTCACGTGACGATCAACGATCCGATCCATCAGGAGACGGTCGCGTTCATCCAGGAGGGCCGGACGACGTTCAAGGACGTCGTCGAGGAGCTCGGGGCGCCGACCCGACTGATCGGAACCAAGGGCGGAGGAGCGATCGCCGTCTATCAATTTCTCGATATTAAATACTCGCGGGTCAATTACGGCTGGGCACTCCAGTTCATTCCCCAATCGCAAGGGCAGAACGCCGACATGATCCTGGCAGGAGGCGGTCTGGGTATCGATATGTTCGAGGTGGCGTTCGACGAACGTTGGATCGCCAAGCATTACACGTTTTCCAAACATACGAACGCCAGCCGCTATGTCTTCTGGCCCTTCTGAACAAGGCGAGCATTGTCCCTTCCTGGGTGTCCCGCTATAATGTCCGCCTATGGGTAAGCCCAACTCGAAGAAAGAGAAACTTCTCGAAGCGCTCCTGCAATCTCCCTCCTACCGCCGAGCCGACAAAGATCCAGATTTTCTGAGCCGCGATGAGTTGCGGCCGGTGCGCCTGCAGCTCGAGCTGCTCAAGCCGGAGCTGATCCAGCAGGATGAAGGGATTCACTCCACCGTTGTCGTCTTCGGCAGTGCGCGTCTCTGCGAGCCGGCCGAAGCACAGCGCCGCCTGGTTCAGGCAGAAGAAGTTCTGCGTCAACAGTCGGACGATCCGGACCGCCAGCGCTCGGTCGCCATTGCGCAGCGCCAGCTTGCGTTGTCGAAATACTACGACGAAGCCAGAGAGTTCGGCCGCTTGGTGTCCGGCACCTGCCAAGTGGACGGCCGCTGTGAATTCGTCGTCGTGACGGGCGGGGGACCCGGCATCATGGAGGCCGCCAACCGAGGAGCGGCGGACGTCGGGGCCAAGTCCATGGGGCTCAACATCACGCTGCCCCGCGAACAGCAGCCCAACCCTTACATCACTCCTGCCCTCTGCTTTCAGTTCCGGTACTTCGCCTTGCGCAAGATGCACTTTCTCCTCCGGGCCAAAGCGCTGATCGCTTTTCCTGGCGGCTTCGGCACCATGGACGAACTCTTCGAGGCGCTGACCTTGCTGCAAACCGGCACCGTGCAGGGAATCACCATCGTCCTGGTGGGCCGTGCCTTCTGGGAACGGCTGATCAACTGGCCGATGCTGGTCGAGGAAGGGCTGGTCAGCCCGGAAGATCTCCATCTGCTCCACTATGCGGAGACGGCTCAGGAAGTCTGGGACATCATTGCCGGCGCCCAGCTAGTACCGCCACACTGGGCACCGAACTCCACACGCCGTCCATGAAGATTTCCTTTCACGGGGCGGCCCGATCCGTGACCGGCAGCCGGCATCTCATCCAAGCCGGCGGGACCCGCATCCTGTTGGATTGCGGACTCTTCCAGGGCCGACGCCAGGAGGCCGAGCGGCAGAACAGAAACCTTGGGTTCGACCCCAAATCGGTGGATGCCGTCCTGCTCTCCCATGCCCACATCGACCATTCCGGCGCCTTGCCGGCGCTGACCAAGTACGGATTCTCCGGCAAAGTCCACGGCACCAACGCCACCGCCGACCTCACCGAAATGATGCTGGCCGACTCCGCCCGCATCCAGGAAAGCGATTGCCGATACGTGAACAAGAAGGAACGCCGTCGAGGCAAGGACTGCCGCCGGCCGTTCTACGATTCCGACGATGCCCGAGACATCGTCCGCCGCTTCGTGAGCGCGCGCTACGACGAAGTCCTGTCGGTGCGGCCGAGGCTGAAAGCCTCCTTCCACGACGCCGGGCACATCCTGGGCTCCGCGGCGGTCCGCGTGACGGCGACGGCGGGAGGCGCCGCCAGGACGATTCTCTTCACCGGAGACCTGGGCCGGAAGGAGATGCCGATCCTGCGCGACCCCCAGCCGCCTCCGCCCTGCGACGTCCTCATTATCGAGTCCACCTACGGAGACCGGCTCCACGAAGAGACGCGCACCGCCGCCATGGAGAAGGCCCGAGCGCTGGTGGCCCATGCCGTGGCCCATCGGAGCAAGATCATCGTCCCGGCCTTCGCCGTCGGACGCACCCAGGACCTCGTCATGTGGCTCAAAGAACTCGTCAAGGAAGGACGCATCGACCCGTTGCCGATCTACATCGACTCCCCGATGGCGCTGAAAGCCACCGATATCTTTCGCCGGCATCCCGAATGCTACGACGAGGAGACCTATCGGGCCCTGACCTCGGAAGGGGACCCCTTCATCGCCCGCTATATTCACTATGTCTCGTCCGTGCACGAGAGCCAGAGGCTGAACTCGATCAAGGGGCCCTGCGTGATCATCTCCGCCTCCGGGATGTGCGAGGGGGGGCGCATCGTCCATCACCTCAAACACGCGATTCAGGACGAAGCCAACATCATCGCCATCGTGGGGTTCCAGGCCGAACACACGCTGGGGCGCAAACTCGTGGAGGGATGGGAAACGGTCCCCATTTTCGGCGTCCCGACCCCGCGGCGCGCGCAAGTAGTTCGGTTCAACGGGCTTTCCGCCCATGCGGACCGCAACGATCTGCTGGCCTATGTCCGAGCCATCACGCCGGCGCCGGACAAGATTTTCGTGGTGCACGGAGAGGAGAAGCAGTCGTTTTCGCTGGCCGCAGCGATTCAGACCGAGCATCCAGAAATCGAGGTCACGGTGCCGGAGCCTGACTCGACGCATGAACTCTGAGGCCGCGCCGTGAGCCGAGGGACCTCCAGCTGGATCTTGGCCACCGGCCAGGCCTGGAAGCTCTATGTGACCGTGGCCGGATTCACCGGAGCCCTGGGCCTCCTGACCGTGGCGTTCTTCTCGCTGACCTCCGGTGGAAGGACGTTCATGGCTTTCGCCGCTTGCGGGCTCTTTCTCGGCGCAGCGACATTCGTCTGGTTCACGGCCTCGCTTCGTTGTCCCCATTGTGCGGCCAAGTTGGTCTGGACCATGGTGTCCAGCCGGCCGCACAGTTCGTGGGTCATTGACCTGGCGGCGCTCGAACGTTGTCCCGTCTGCAAAGCCCGACTGGATCAGGCCGCAACGCCAACGCCCTGAAGTGGGGGAACCGATCATGCCACAAACGGATCACGTGACGATGCGCCGATCGCGCAGGCCGGCCGGATGGCGCGCAGCCATGTTCGTCGCCGCCATTCTGCTGGGGACAACCGCCGGAGACCTGTCGGCGGGAGCCGACGAACCGCGTCAGCGGGCCCGCGACCTGGGCATCGTGGTCGGGCGGTACCAGCCTGGCCCCGTGAACGCGATCACCGACGTCGCGGGCGTGACCGTCGGGCAGATCACCCTGATGAAGGGGCAGGGACCGTTGCAACCGGGGGAGGGACCGGTGCGCACCGGCGTGACCGTGGTGATTCCCCGCGAAGACGTCTGGCACAAGAAGGTCCCGGCCGCCTCGTTCGTGCTGAACGGCACCGGGGAGATGACCGGGCTCGCCTGGGTGGCCGAATCCGGGTTCCTGGAATATCCCGTCGCCTTGACCAACACCCTCAACGTCCCACGCGTGGCCAACGGGATCATGAGCTGGATGATCAAACGGTACCCCGAGATCGGCATATCGGACGATACGCTCACGCCCGTGGTCGCCGAATGCGACGACAGCCGGCTGAACGACAGCCAGGGTCGGCATGTAACCGAGGCGGATGTGATCGCCGCGCTGGATGGAGCCATGGGCGGACCCGTGGCGGAAGGAGCGGTGGGGGCCGGGACCGGGATGGTCTCCTACGGATTCAAAGGCGGGATCGGCACCTCGTCCCGCCGGCTTCCGGCGGAGGAGGGGGGCTATACGGTCGGCGTCTTGGTCAATGCCAATCACGGCCGGCGGGGCGAACTCCTGGTGGCCGGAGTTCCCGTTGGGACATTGTACGACACCGATTCCAGGCCTCAGCAGAGCCGGCGGCGCCATGAAGCCGAGGCCCAGCTGACGGCGCGCGAATCGTGGCTCTCCGGTCAGGAAGGGTCCATCATTATCCTGATCGCCACGGATGCCCCGTTGGATGCCCGTCAACTCGGACGCCTGGCCAAGCGTGCGGCGCTGGGTCTGGCCAGAACCGGCTCGACGGCGCGGCATGGGAGCGGCGATTTCATCTTGTCCTTTTCAACGGGCAATACGATCGCGCACTATCCGAAAGACCCGACCTTTACCATGACCCATCTGGCCGATACCCACCTCAACCCGCTCTTCAGCGCCACGGTCGAGGCGACGGAGGAGGCCATTCTTAACGCCTTGACCATGGCGGTGACCGTAGAAGGACGGGACGGGCGCCGCGTGGAGGCCATTTCGCTCAGCCGCCTCCGGACTCTGCTGGGCACCGGACAAGGTCATCCGGCCCAAGGCGCTCCTTAAGGCTCAATCGCGGACTTCCCTCGCTTGCTTTTTGCGCAAAGGCGCGGCTATCCTTGCTTTAATACGACATGCCCCGCGACAGGGGGATTCCTGTCAGATCTGAGGAACCATGGCTGACTATCAAATCGGTGGCGGTCTAAAGCTGGTGACGGCTCTGGAGAAGACCCAGGCTTTCGCCGAATTCCTGCAAACTCGGATGACCCGCGCGCTGGAAACTCAGGATCCGACCGAACTTCATTACCTCCTGGCGCAGTTGGACGATTTTCATTCCTACATGTGGCGGTACCACAAGAAGCTCCAAAGCGAGCGGGGCGAACGGTCCGACTTGGTCACCTAGCCTACGTCAGCAGCCTATTCCAGGGACAACCGGATGCCGGACAATCAGGGGACAGGGTTGCGATTTGCCTCGTCGGTCTCGCGTGAGCTGGATGCGGGAGCCGCCGGACAGGCCCTCGCTCGCCAAGTGCGAGAAGGACTTGGAGGGGCGGCGGACCTGGCCTTTCTGTTCTTCTCGAACCAGTTTGCAGAGCAGGCCGGTGCGCTCTCGGACGCCGTGCGGACCGAGTTGGCCCCGACGGTCCTGCTGGGCTGTACGGGGGAGGGCATCATTGCCGGGATGGAAGAGATCGAAGACGCTGCAGCCGTGACCCTCTGGGCCGCCCGCATGCCGGGCGTCCGGGCCACGCCGCTGCGTTTCTTCGTGCCGGAAGGCGACGAGGAGGCGGCATTGGATCGCTGGCCGAACAACCTCAGCGAGGAGGGCGACCTACCGACCTTTATCCTGCTGGCCGATCCCTTCACCACGCCGATGACGGAGGCCCTCTCGGTGCTCGCCGATCGCTGGCCTAGAGCGGCGGCCATCGGTGGGCTGGCCGGGGGCGGTCACGATCAGGGCGACCATCGCCTGCTCTTGAACGGCGAGGTGCACGACGGGGGTCTCGTCGGGGTGGCCTTGTCCGGACCCGTCTCCGTCCGAACCGTCGTGTCGCAGGGCTGCCGGCCGATCGGAGCTCCCTTCGTCGTGACCAAATCGGAACAGAACGTGATCCACGAACTAGGGGGGGCGCCGGCGCTGGACCGACTGCAGGCCGTGTTTGAATCCCTGGCCGGCGAAGAGCGGCGCATGGCGCACCAAGCCTTGCACGTCGGCATCGTCATTGACGAGCATCGCGAGCGGTTCGAGCGGGGCGACTTCCTGATCCGCAACCTGATCGGCGCCGACCGAAGCTCCGGCAGCGTGGCCATCGGGGACCATGTCCAGGAGGGCCAGACCGTCCAGTTTCACCTCCGCGATGGCAAATCGGCCAGCGAAGACTTGAACCTGTTGCTTGCCCTGGATCGGACCAGGCATGAGAAGCCGCCGTTGGGGGCGCTCCTCTTTAGCTGTTGCGGGCGGGGGCAAGGGCTGTTCGGACGGCCGCATCACGACGTCGGCGTGCTGCGGGAACGGGCCGGCGACATTCCGGTGGCCGGGTTCTTCGCCCAAGGGGAGATCGGCCCGGTAGGCGGAAGCAATTTTCTGCATGGCTACACCGCCAGCCTCGCCCTGTTTTCAGAACCGGGGCCTTAAACGAGCGGCAGGGCTCGATCGGACTCTCGGCAACGTGCGAATCGGCTTGACCGAAGAGAGGGGACCAGCATGAAAATACAGTGGATGATCGTCGCCGCCATCCTGGGAACCTGTGCCTTAGCCGCCGGGGCGCGAGCCGGTGAGAAAGCCGGGGACAACCCATCAAGCGGCCCAACGATCACCACCGACTCGGGACTCCAATACATCGATCTGGTGGAAGGGAAGGGTCGGCAAGCTGAATTGGGCGACCAGGCCACGGTTCACTACACGGGCTGGCTGGCCAATGGCACCAAGTTCGACAGTTCGCTGGACCGTGGCCAGCCTTTTTCCTTTCGCGTCGGGGCCGGACAGGTCATCAAGGGGTGGGATGAAGGAATCGGCACGATGAAAGTCGGCGGCAAGCGGAAGCTCATCATCCCGCCTGACCTCGCCTATGGCCCGCGCGGAGCCGGCAATGTCATTCCGCCCAACGCCACGTTGACTTTCGACGTGGAATTGTTGGGGTTGCGATGAACGTCGTAACGTCTATCACGTCGGAAGGTCATCAAATTCTTGTCATGAGACTTTCTGACTTGACCAACTTTAAGACTTGTTGACCTCTTATGAACCGTACGCCTCTTTATGACAGACACGTCGCGGCTGGCGCCAAGCTGGTGGATTTCGCCGGCTGGGAGATGCCGATCCAATATTCCGGCGTCGTGGACGAGTACCAGACTGTCCGCACCGCCGCGGGGCTCTTCGATGTGAGCCACATGGGACGGCTGACCGTCGAAGGCAGCGATGCCGTCAAGTTTCTTCAGCAGGTCACGACCACGAATCCCGACCCGCTGGAAGTCGGGGCGGCGCAGTATTCGATGGTCTGCAATCCGTCGGGAGGCATCAAGGACGATATTTTCATCTACCGGCTGGCGCAGACGCGGTTTCTGGTCTGCGTCAACGCCTCCAACCGGGAAAAGATTTTCTCCTGGTTTTGCGCCAAGGCCCCGCAGGGCGATGTGCGCCTCGAGGATGAGAGCCCCTACCTAGCGCAGATCGCGCTGCAAGGGCCTTGCGCACCCCAAATCCTGCGGACGATCTGCCCCGCCGCGGCCGACAGCCTGAAGCCGCGACAATGCCTGGAGACCGATGTCTTGGGAGCTCGCGGCGTCGTCTCCCGAACCGGCTATACCGGCGAGGTCGGCTATGAATTTTACCTGCCCACGTCGTCCGCCAAGACGATCTGGGATACGCTGATGAAGGCCGGAGCCTCCACCGGCCTCAAACCCTGCGGACTGGGCTCCCGCGACTTGCTTCGCCTGGAAGTCGGATATCTCCTGTACGGAAACGATATCGACGAAGACACCACGCCGCTGGAAGCCAGCGCGAGCTTCGCGGTGGATTTCACCAAGGGCGAGTTCATCGGCCGTCCGGTCTTAATCGAGCAAAAAGAACAGGGGCCGACGAAGAAACTCGTCGGTTTTGAATTGATCGAAAAAGGCGTGCCGCGTCACGGGATGAGGGTCATGGCCGATGGAAAAGATATCGGCGTCGTCACCAGCGGAAATCTCTCGCCGCGCCTGCAGAAAGGAATCGGCCTCGCCTCCGTATCGGTGTCTTTTAGCCAGCCGGGCACTCCGGTTCAGATCGACATCCGGGGCCGAGTGCATCCGGCCGTCGTCGTCAAGCCCCCTTTTTACAAACGGACGTAACGCCGGGTGACCAAGAACATCTACACAGGACGGGTGGTGACGCTGAATCTGGACACGGCCACCTTGCCCAACGGGGCCACCGTCGAGCTGGAAACGATCCGCCACCCGGGCGCCTCCGCCGTGGTGCCGCTGAAGGACGACGGAACCGTGGTTCTGATCCGGCAATTCCGCCATGCCGTTGGCGGGTTCATTTATGAAATACCGGCCGGCAAGTTGAGCCCTGGCGAGGACCCCCTCCTTTGTGCCGCGCGCGAAACGGAGGAAGAGATCGGCTACCGGGCCGGTTCGCTCGAACTCCTCGTCAGCATCTTCACCGCCCCTGGATTCGCCGACGAAATTATCCACATTTACCTGGGGACCGATCTGTCCCGGAGCACGCAGCAGCTGGAACCGGACGAGGTACTGGAGATCGTCGAGATGCCGCTGGGAAAAGCCATGGCGTTGATCCAGGACGGCACCATTCGCGACGGGAAAACGATCGTGGGCCTCCAGTCGGTGTACCTGCGGCAACAGGCCCGCTGAACGCCCTCCCGCCGGTTCATGGCGGTGGGGAAGGCCCTGTGCCTCACTCGTTCATACGATTCCTATGAAACGACTACTCTGCACCGCCGCGATCCTCGGTTTTTGCTTGATCGGATGCCACTCCGGTGCTCCCCAGAGCCGCATCTCCCCGGCCGGTCATAGGTTCCTCGTCGCCAAGGACCATGTGAGGGAAACCATCGAGCACGAGCAGGCGTTTGCCCAGTACTACGACGTGACGGCCCCCGCAGGGGAGAACTGGTTCGCCATCGACTTGGGCGCAACGCCGGTGTTGGTCGTGGCCGGCCATGCTACCGCGCAGACGAGAGAAGGGACGCGCAAGGCGGCGGACCGCGGTACCGGTTCCCTCGCCGTCATGCTGCACAAACTGACGGGTGCCACGGCGATCTATACCGTGTATGCAAGTCCGTCGGACCCGAATTTCGACGACGACAATACGTTTAAAGAGACACTGTCGAATTTGCTCCAGGAGATCCAGCCGGTCCTCGTCCTCGACTTACACACGTCGCATGCGGATCGACCCTATGCGGTAGACTTCGGAACGATGGGCGGCAAGTCGCTCTTGGAACGGACGGACGTCCTGGGGCACCTGGAAGAGGCGTTACGCGGAGCGGGGGTGCAAGATTTCTCGAACGATTCTTTCTCGGCCCAGCATCATCGCACGATCACCAAGTGGGTATCCGGTCACGGAGTGCCCTGCATCCAACTGGAAATCAATTCCACCTGGCTGATCCGCGCCACCGACAATCCCGCGAAGTTCCACCGCTTCGAAAAGCTGCTTCAGGGACTGGTGAATTTCCTGCAAAGCTTTGAGCCTCCGGATGCGAACACGGCCTCCATCGACCTCTCGGTGCCGATCACGCGCTAAGGGCGCCTCACGCCCGGAACGCAGCACGGACAGTCGCTCGCCTACTTGTGTCCCAAGACGAGCCAGTCCCAGGGCAGCGCCTTCCCATTGAGTCGCGGATGGTCGTCCTCCAGTCCCTCCTCCGACCAGGGAATCCACACGCGACGGGCCGTGCATTTTCGGAAGCCGGCCTTCCGCATCGAGTCGAGCGCCTCCTGTTTGGAGAAATATTTTTGCACCACGCCATCGCACATGAGGATACCCTGGGAGAGCAGCTTGCGTTTCGAGGCGCCGGTCAACTGGTCGCGCTTGATCGTGCGATGCACAAAGAGCGTGGACTCGAGCGAGGGCACCACGAGCAATGTGGTGCCGCCGGCATTCGTCAGTTTCCATAGAGACCGCAGCATCTTGCTCCTGATCCGCTTGCTCGGAGAGGTGACGACGTTCAGGCAGACCGTCACGTCTCCGGTCGGCATCGTCGCGTGATCGATCTGGCTCAGGTCGGCTTGCATCCACCGCACATTGGGAACGTCCTGACAGCGGCGTTTTGCATACCGCAACATGTTCAACGAAAAATCAGATCCGTAGACGGACCGGAAGCGACAGCCATGGGTCCGGATAAACGTCCCGATTCCACAGCCCAGATCGAGCAGGGTGGCCTGGGAGAAGTCGCGGCGCAGCCCTTTAATAGCCCCCCCGATTACCTGCCGGCAATCGGCGGCCACGATATCGCAGACTTCTCCCTCGAAGGCATGGGCAAGGCGCTCCCATGAGCTGCGGGTCAGACCGGCGGGTTTTATCAGGAGAGAGGAGTTAGGCGCCAAGTCGGTCCCATCATCTCGCAAGATCCGTCGCAAGATCGTTGCGCTCGATCCCGAAGTGGACCTGCAGGAGCGTCCGAAAATCGTCGCGGAGGCTCACGGTGGATTGTTGGGGCTCGCCCTTCGTCCGAATCGTGAGTTTTCGATCGAGGAGCGTCACGCGGCCCTCGGTGGTCGGTTTCATGCCACTGACCTGCTGCACAAAGAGGGAATCCGACGCATGCGAGTGACAGTAGATGGCCAATATATAATCCTCCGACCGAAACGGTGCAAGCGTAAACTCACAGCGGTCATGTCACGTGCCGCGAGTCTCGAACTGGAGCCCAAGCGCGCTCACGTTCCAGTCCTCGTGACGGATCAGGCGAAAACGGTGTATCCGAGCTGTTCCAGGATCATCGCAAAGAGTCCGTTCAGTTCGAAGCGGTAGCCGCCCCGCCGCTCATGGACGATCTTCTTGAAGAGGACCGAAGGGTTGAGCGAGATCGGCAGCCCCAGATGCACATCCAGATTCTCAAACGGGACGGTCGAGGCATGGGCTTCATGGAAACCGCGCATAGTGTCCACGGAGGGATCGAGCGGGCACGATAGGAACGCCGGGCCGCAGAGGCGGCGACATCGAGGGCCCGGCCTTCCTATGCCCGCGACTCGCGTATGCGTGTCAGTTCGTGAGGGTCCCGACTACCTGCAAGGTCTTCTCGACATCCTTCGGCGAGGTCAACATACTTGCGGACAACCGAACGTACTTGACGGCGTAGGGTGTCTCGCTCGCAATGATCTTCCGCTCGCGCAAGCGGGCGACGGCCCGCTCCGGCTTCAAGCCGGCAATTTCGAAGCAGACGATCCCCGCCGACAGATCCTCCGCCATCGGCGTATGAATCGTCACATGGTTCATGCGGGCCATCCCTTCTTTTAGTTGGCGGTTCAGCGCATGGATGCGCTCGGCGATGCGCGCTTTGCCGATCGCCAGATGGAATCGGAAGGCCTCGTTCAACGCCCACCGATGCTCGAAGGAATGGAAGCCGCCGGGCGTCATCAACGCCGACCGCAGCACTGTTTTCGGTGGAATGTCCTTCATCCAGATCCGGTACGCCTCCATGTTGAATGTGGGAATCGTCGCCTGGGCCATGGGCCAGGCGCTTGGCTTGCCCCAGACCACCCCGGTTCCCCGAGGTCCCAGTATCCACTTGTGGCACCCGGCGATGAAGAAATCGCAGCCGAGGCCGCCCATCGTCGCATCTTCCGCCCCGAACCCATGCACTCCGTCCACGCAGAAGATCACGCGGTCGGCTTCTTCGCGAGACTCGTTCACCTTGGCCAGCGCATCGGCCATCTCGCGGATGGGCAACTTGAGCCCGGTGCTCGAATGGACCCAGGTGACGGCCACATAGCGGGTCTGCGGCCTGATGTTCCGGATGAGGGTTTCGACGATCTCCTGCTTCGAGACGGCCTTCAAGTCTCGATACAGGGGAATCGTCCGCACCGACGCGCCGGTCCGCTCGGCCCGGTGTTGCAAGGAGACCTGCGTCGAGTAATGGTCGTGGGTCGTCGTGAGAATTTCCTGCCCTTCGCGCAGGGCCAGCCCTCCGTACAAGAGCCCCAGCCCCATGGTCGTGCTGTCGGTCAGGGCGATGTCGGTGGGATCAACACCCATATATTCGGCCGCGGCCCGCAAGACCTCCGCCTCGAACTTCTCCTCGTTGTCGGCCCAGTAATGGGCCGGGTTTTCGTCGAGGCCGCGGCGATGCCGCTCGATTGCGGCGCGCACCGGGGCCGGGTGCGAGGCCAGCAGAAAGCCCGTCATGTGGATGAAGTCTTGCGAGAGGAGGAACTGCTTGCGCACCGATGCCCAGGTATCGAGCTTGGCCGACGAGGCGGGGGGAGTCGCTTGCGACAACGAGGGCAGAACGCCGGACAGGAGCCCGGCGCTCAACGTAAGCCCGGTCCTCACCAGAAAGGCTCGGCGATTCAGATCAGGAAGAGGCCCCATCGCGTCACCTGCCTTTCTGCATCCGCCCACCACTTTCACTATACAGCCCTTGCCGGCACAAGCCAAGGGCATGACCATGAGCGAAATTCGCCGGCCTGGGTCGTTGACATGTTGCGATGTTGGGAGGAGAGGGGGAGGCGGGGCCTCGGTAGAACGAGGCCCCGCTCTTGTCGAGGAGAACCGCTACCTGACCTCAACCGTAATCATCTGCGTCGCGGCTACCGGCTTGTGATCCTTGGTCGCGCCGGTCACCGTAATCTGATGTTTGCCCGGAGCGATCCCCTGGAACGTGCCGCCGAAGCCCTTCTGATACTGGCCATCCAGGTAGACATGGGCATGGGCTGCCTGAGAGCCTTTGGTCAGCTCATATTTGAGGTCGAAGGTACTGCCGACCATGTCGCCGTCCTTGGGAGACGTGATGGAGATGGTCGAGCCATCCTCGATCGGCTGATCCGCGGCAAACGCCGAGGCCCCCATGGCGAACCACAGCAGCATGGCCGACACCAGGCCGAACAAACGATTGACGGTCATAGCTTCCTCCTTCTATCTTAGGGTTTCTCTTTGCCGGAGTCGCGTCCGGCTGCCCCCATGGCTGCCGGTTGAATCTCGCGCAGGGTTTGAGAATAGCCCGAACAGTACTCGCGGGCCTTCGCCGGTTCCTTCTCGTACCGTTCCATGCACTCGCGGTAGGCCCGGATCAGATCGGCCGTTTCGGACCGGATGTCGGCCGTCCCCTTCATCATCCGAAACTCCTCATAATAGTGGCAGCCGGCCAGTCCGCCAAGAAGCAGGCAGAGATATACAGGCAGGACCCATCGACTCGCGAGCATCATGCTCCTCTTAGGATGCATACTGCTCCATCGGCGGACAGGTGCAGACCAGATGCCGATCCCCAAAGGCGTTGTCGATCCGGGCCACGGCCGGCCAGAACTTCTGCTCTCGCACCCAGGGAGCCGGGAAGGCCGCCTGCTCGCGGCTGTAGGGATGTTTCCAATCGGTCGCCGTGACCGCCTGGGCTGTGTGCGGCGCATGTTTCAGGGGATTGTCGTCGCGCGGCATGCGTCCGTCTTCGATCTCTTGAATCTCGCCGCGAATCGCGATCAAGGCCTCGCAAAAACGATCCAGTTCGGCCCGAGATTCGCTCTCCGTCGGCTCGATCATGAGCGTGCCGGCCACGGGAAAGGACATGGTCGGGCTGTGGAAGCCATAGTCCATGAGGCGCTTGGCGATGTCGTTCACCTCCACGCCGGCGGTCTCCTTGAAGTGGCGCATGTCCAGGATGAACTCGTGGGCGCAGAAGCCTCTCGCCCCCGCATAGAGGACCGGAAAATATTTCTCCAGCCGTTTGGCCATGTAGTTGGCGTTGAGAATCGCGACCTTGGTGGCCTGGGTCAGCCCATCCCCGCCCATGAGCGCGATGTACACCCAGGAAATGGGCAGAATGCTCGCGCTGCTGTGGGGAGCCGCCGCGATCGGCTTGATGGCATTCTCTCCGCCCACCTTGCGAAGCGGATGGCCCGGCAGAAACGGCGCCAGGTGCGCGGCGACCCCGATGGGCCCCATGCCGGGCCCCCCGCCTCCGTGCGGGATACAGAAGGTCTTGTGCAAGTTCAAATGGCAGACATCGGCGCCGATGTCTCCGGGCCGGCACAGACCCACCTGGGCGTTCATGTTGGCCCCGTCCATATAAACCTGCCCGCCGCGCGCATGGATGATGGCGCAGACCTTGCGGACTCCTTCTTCGAACACGCCGTGCGTAGACGGGTAGGTAATCATCAGGGCCGCCAACCGGTCGCGGTACTGCTCCGCCTTGGCCTCCAGATCGGCCAGGTCCACGTTCCCCCGGTCATCGCAGGCCACGACCACGACCGTCATACCGGCCATGACGGCGCTGGCCGGGTTCGTCCCATGGGCCGAGACGGGAATCAGACAGACATCCCGCCCGCTTTGCCCGCGCGCTTGATGATAGGCCCGGATGACCATGAGCCCCGCATATTCGCCCTGAGAGCCGGCATTCGGCTGGAGGGATACGCCGGCGAACCCCGTGATCTCGCCCAACCAGGCCTCCAACTGCTGGAACATCGTCTCATACCCACGCGTCTGCTCCACCGGCGCAAAGGGATGCATGCGGCCGAACCCCTTCCAGGTCACCGGGATCATTTCCACGGTGGCGTTGAGTTTCATCGTGCAGGACCCGAGCGTGATCATCGAATGGATCATCGAGAGGTCACGGGCTTGCAGCCGATTGATATAGCGCAGCATTTCGTGCTCGGAATGATACCGGTTGAAGACCTCGTGCGTGAGGAATGCACTGCTCCTCGTCAAACCAGGCGGGATGCACCGTTCGCTCTTTGCGGCCAGCTCATCCAGGGTGAACGGCAGCGGTGTACCTCCGGCAAAGCAGTCCAGCAGGGCCGTCAGGTCATCCGCCATGGCCACTTCGTCCAAGGCGATGCCGAGGGCCCCATCCTCAAACCGGCGCAGATTGATTCGCCGCTCGGCCGCGCGCACGACAATCCGATCGGCCTGCTCGGCGGTCCCGCCCGCCGGCTGGACCTTGAGCGTATCGAAGAAGGCCTGGTGAACAATCCGGTGGCCCAGGCGGCGCAGGCCTTCCGCCAGTATCGCCGCCAGACCATGAATCCGCTCCGCGGTTCTGCGCAGCCCTTCCGGCCCGTGATAGACCGCATACATGCCGGCCATGACCGCGAGCAACACTTGCGCGGTGCAGATGTTGCTGGTGGCCTTTTCGCGTCTGATGTGTTGCTCGCGGGTCGCCAACGCCATGCGGTAGGCCGGTTTCCCGGCTGCATCCTTGGAGAGGCCGATGAGCCGCCCCGGCATCTGACGGATGTGTTCTTGCTTGCACGCCAAAAACGCCGCGTGGGGACCGCCGAAGCCCATCGGGACGCCGAAGCGCTGGCTGGACCCGACGGCAATATCGGCGCCCAATTCGCCTGGCGTCCGGAGCACCGTCAAGGCCAACAAGTCCGTGGCCATGACCGCCAGCACGCCCACTTGATGCGCCCGCGCAATGAGGCCGCTGTAGTCGATCAATGCGCCGTCGGTCGCCGGATATTGGAGCAGGAGCCCGAACAGATCCGGCTTGGCGACGGTGGCTTCATCCGGCCGGCCGACTTCGAGGGTGATGCCCAGCGGAATCGCCCGCCCTTGCATCACGGCGATCGTCTGGGGATGGCAGTCCTCGGCCACGAAGAATCGATGCCGGTCTGTGCGACCCTCGTGCTGGGCGATCCGCAGACACATCGTCATGGCTTCTGCCGCCGCAGTGGCCTCATCGAGCAAGGACGCGCCGGCCACAGGCAGGCCGGTCAGGTCGGACACCATGGTCTGAAAGTTCATCAAGGCTTCCAGCCGCCCCTGGGCGATTTCGGCCTGATAGGGGGTATAGGCCGTATACCAGCCTGGATTTTCTAGAATGTTGCGCTGAATCACCGGAGGGGTGACGCAATCGTAGTAGCCCATCCCGATGAAGGACCGGAAGACCTGATTCCGATCATGCAGCGCGCGCAAGGTCGCCAGCGCTTCATGCTCGCTCAAGGGCGCGCCGAGCGCCAGCGGCTTGCGCAGCCGGATGTCTTCGGGCACCGTCGCATCGATCAAGGCATCCAGAGACGTGAGGCCCAGAGCGGCCAGCATGTGTTGGATATCCGCCTCGGTCGGACCGAGATGGCGGTGGAGAAACTGGTCGGTCGGTTTGAGCAGGTCGGCGCGCTTCATCGTGGGTTCATGACTCCCGGGTCTACGGTGATCGGTTGGGAGACTGCTTGGTCTGCGTTCGCGCTCTGGTATATCATAATCCACCGAGGTCCGTGAAGGGAAAGCCTTGACCCAGTCACCTTGCGTAATCCGGCTGATTTGAGACATCATAGCCCCATGAAATTCCGCAGATTTATTCCCGCACCGAGCTTTCGCGCAAGTCGGGCCGCATGAAGGTCCATGACCTGGTCATCGTCGGCGCCGGCCTGGCCGGCATGAGGGCGGCCCTGGCGGCGCTCGAAGCCCATCCGCACTTGGACGTGGCCATCCTGTCCAAAGTCCATCCTGTGCGCAGCCACTCGGTCGCGGCGCAGGGGGGCATCAACGCGGCCCTCGGCGAGCAGGACTCCTGGGAAGCCCATGCCTTCGACACAGCCAAGGGAGGCCAGTACTTAGGCGACCAGGACGCAATCGAGGCCATGTGTCGCGAAGCGCCCGGCGCCATCCTGGACCTGGAACGTCTGGGTGTCATCTTCAGCCGCGACGAACAGGGCCGCATCGCGCAGCGCCCCTTCGGCGGAGCCGGGGCGGTGCGCACCTGCTATGCCGCCGACCGGACCGGCCACGCCATCCTCCATGCCCTGTACGAACAGCTGCTCAAGCGTCAGGTGTTCGTCTACGAGGAATGGTATGTGACCTCCTTGATCGTCGAAGAGGGGGTCTGCCGAGGGGTCGTGGCCTGGGACCTGGTTCGCGGCGGGCTGCATACCATCGGCGGGAAAGCCGTGATTCTGGCCACCGGCGGGAGCGGCCGGGTCTTTTCGACCTCGACCAACGCGGTCATCAATACCGGCGACGGCATGGCCCTGGCTTACCGAGCCGGAGTGCCGCTCGAAGACATGGAGTTCGTCCAGTTCCACCCCACCACGCTCAAAGATACGGGCATTTTGATCACCGAAGGGGCGCGAGGCGAGGGCGGCTATCTGTTAAACACGCTGGGCGACCGGTTTATGGCCTGGTATGCGCCGGACCAGATGGAGCTGGCCCCCCGCTCGACCGTCTCGCTGGCCATTGGCCAGGAGATCTTGGAAGGCCGCGGGCTGGACGGCTGTATCCTGCTGGACCTGCGGCATCTGGGACGCGCGAAAATCCAAGAACGGCTCCCCCAGATCCGGCAACTGGCGATTGAATTCGCCGGGGTGGACCCGGTCGAGAGCCCGATTCCGGTCCAACCTGGCGCCCATTACCAGATGGGCGGCGTCACGACCGGCCAGTGGGGGGAGACGGAGCTGCCGGGCCTCTATGCGGCCGGCGAATGTGCCTGCGTGAGCGTGCACGGGGCCAATCGTCTGGGCGGGAACTCCCTGCTGGAAACGATCGTATTCGGCCGCCGAGCCGGCCTGCGCGCCGCCGAATCGCTGCGCGGGCTTGCGCCTCGCGCGATTTCGGATCACACCTTGCGGGCCGAGGAGCGCAGGATCGGGCATCTCATGGATTACAAGGGACCGGAACGGGCCTGGCAGGTCCGAGACGACCTGGGCAGGATCATGAGCCTGAACCTCGGCATCTTCCGAACGAAGGAGTCTATGACCGAGGCGCTCGGACAAGTCCGCGCCTTACAAGTCCGCGCCGCACAGGTGTCGGTCCAGGATCAAGGCAAGGTCTTCAACACCGACCTCATCCAAGCGCTGGAATTGCGGTCGCTCGTGGACATTGCGGAGACGATCGTCGCAGGAGCCCTGGCCCGCGAGGAGAGCCGAGGGGCCCATTACCGGTCCGATTTTCGCACGCGCAACGATGAAGCCTGGCTGAAACATTCCCTGGCGCGCCGGACCGCCGACGGTCCGGCGATCTCGTACATTCCGGTGACGATCACCCGCTTTCCACCGAAGTAGCCGTGAAGCGTCTCTCGTGAAGCGTGAAGCGTTTGGCTCGAAAAGACGAGGAGGCATATTGCTTTTGACCCTACGAGATACGAACGACGAGATACGAGCGACATGAGAATCCTGGTCGTTGAAGACGAGACCAAAGTTGCTTCGTTCATCCGGCGGGCGCTGGAAGAGGAAAGCTATGCCGTGGACGCCTGCAACGATGGGCCCACCGGTCTGGACCTGGGACAAAGCGGCGCCTATGACCTGATCGTCCTGGATATCATGCTCCCCGGCATGACCGGTCTGGAGGTTCTCAAAGGGCTCAGGAATGCCCGCATCAAGGCCCCGGTCCTGCTGTTGACCGCCCTCTCCAAGGTAGATCAGAAGGTGAAGGGGCTGGATGCCGGCGCGGACGATTACCTCACCAAGCCCTTTGCGATCGACGAACTTCTGGCCCGCGTCCGGGCCCTGCTGCGGCGGGGATCCGGGGAGGCTTCAGGCCTCCTGCAAGTGGACGACCTGGTGCTCAATCCCTCGACGCGTGAGGTGACGCGCGGAGGCCAGCGGGTTGAGTTAACTGCGAAGGAATATGCTTTATTGGAATATCTGATGCGCAACGCCGGGCGCGTGCTGACTCGCCCCATGATCTCCGAGCATGTCTGGAACCAGGACTTCGACACGTTTACCAACGTGATCGACGTCTACATGAACTATCTCAGGAACAAAATCGACCGGGGACAGAAGCGCGCGCTAATCCAGACCGTCCGGGGCAGCGGCTATATGCTGAAAGCCGAGAGCTAGTGGCGAATGGCATATGGCATATAGCCAGAGCAGCGAACCTCAACCAGAAGGTCGAAAGTCTTCCATGGCTATCAGCCATCAGCCATCAGCTATAAGCTCCGGGCTGTCCATTCGCGCCCGCCTCACGCTCTGGTACGGCTCGGCCCTGCTCCTGATTCTGATCGCGGTGGCCCTGGCGCTCTACACGGTCTTGGCTCGCGACATGCGGAGCCAGGTGGACCAGTCGCTGGAAGAGGCGGCCGCCGTGGCCGTGCAGGCGCTGGAACAGCGAGGAGCCGTGCCGTTCATCTCCTTCGATGATCTGGCCGCGGAGTTTCCGGAGCTGGCCGTGCTGGACAAGTTTTATCAGATCTTCAGTCCGACCGGCGTCATCACCATCCAATCCCCCCATGTCAAACGGCACAACATTCCCCTGAGTCGGAACGCTTTGGAGGCCGCGCTGGCAGGTCAGGCGACCCTGGAGTCAGCGCGCTTTCGGGGAGAATCCCCCATCCGGCTCCTCTCGGTGCCGATCAGCCGCGGCGGCCGGCTCTTTACCATCGTCCAAGTCGGCACCTCCCTGAATCACGTCGAACGGTCCTTGCGCCGGTTGCTGACGGTCCTGCTCATCGGCACGCCGCTCGCGCTGCTGGTATCGCTGGCCGGGGGCTGGTTTTTGGCCGGGCGGGCGCTTCGCCCCGTGGGCGCCATCACGGCAGCCGCGGAGCGGATTGCCGCCGGCGACCTGAGCCAACGGTTGACCATCCCGCCCTCTGATGACGAGATCGGCCGCCTCTCGGCCACCTTCAACAAGATGATTGCCCGGCTAGATGCCTCCTTCCAGCAAGTGCGCCGATTCAGCGCCGACGCCTCTCATGAGCTGCGGACGCCCCTGACCGTCATGCGTGGGGAAACGGAGCTGGCCTTGCGCCGCCCCCGATCGGCCGAGGACTACCGAATCGTGCTGGAAAGCAGTTTGGAAGAAATCGGCCGCTTGAGCCGCATCGTGGACGATCTGCTGTTTTTGTCGAGAGCCGATCTCGGACAAGTGCCGATGCAATCGGTCCCGGTCAGATTGGACTTGTTGCTTCAGGACATTCAGCAACAGGCCTCGGTCTTGGGGCAGGACCGCCAAGTTCAGGTTGTCGCCGGCATCTTGGAGTCGGTCACCGTGGTGGGGGACGAGTTGCGGCTGCGGGAGTTGCTCCTCAACCTGGTGGACAATGCCGTGGCTTACTCCAAGCCAGGCGGGACGGTCGAGGTGCAGCTGACCCAGGACCGGAAAGAAGCGCGGCTGACGGTGGCGGATTCCGGCATCGGCATTCCCCCCGAAGAGCAGGCCCGCATCTTCGACCGATTTTACCGGACCGACGCAGCCAGGGCTCACTCCAAGAAAGGCACCGGCTTGGGACTGGCCATCTGCAAATGGATCGCCGAGAGCCACAAGGGCCGCATCGAGGTCGAAAGCGCAGCCGGCGAAGGCTCGCGGTTCACGGTGATTCTCCCCCTCGCTCCCGCTGGGACCCATTAGAAACTTCTAATCCCGCTTTAACCTCCTTCTCATCCTCGGCTGCTATTCTCCTCCTCAACGAGGCAGACACATCCAGCATCACCCAGCCTCGACGATGCATCAGCCACAAGGAGGTTATCGCCATGAACGGATCGCTTGCTCGCCGTATCCAGACCCGGTTGGGATGGCTCGCCGGGGCAGCCCTGTTGAGCGCCCTTGCCTTCTGGGCCGGTGACTATACACCGGCTTCCCTCGCCTCCGACGCCGCACCCCAACTCGCGTCAACGACACCGGCTCCTCCGGTTGCAGGCAACGGGTTTGCCCAGATCGCCAAGTCGGTCACGCCGGCCGTCGTCAACATCACGGCGACCGCCTCGCGCACGAGCCGCGGACGCGAGACCGATCTGCGCGATCAGATGGAAGAGTTTTTCGGCCATCCCGGACGGCCGCGCGGGCCTGTCCCTCCCGGCGAGCGTCATGGGGATGGCCATGGCGGCGTCGGTTCCGGCGTGATCGTGTCGCCTGACGGATACATCGTCACCAACAATCACGTGGTGGAGGGAGCGCAGGAATTGGCCGTGACGCTCCCCGACAAGCGGGAGTTTCGCGGCAAGATCGTCGGGACCGATCCCAAGACCGATCTAGCCGTGATCAAGGTGGATGGGCACGACCTGCCTTTTGTGCCTTGGGGCGATTCGTCGCAATTGCAGGTGGGCGAATACGTGCTCGCGGTCGGCAACCCCTTCGGGCTCAATTCTACCGTCACGCTCGGCATCGTCAGCGCGCTTGGGCGGGGCCGGATGGGCATCACCCAGTATGAAGACTTCATCCAGACGGATGCGGCGATCAATCCCGGCAATTCGGGCGGCGCCCTGGTCAACCAAGCCGGCAAATTGGTGGGGATCAACACGGCCATCATCTCGCAAACCGGCGGGTATCAGGGAGTCGGGTTTGCGGTCCCTGTCAGCATGGCCAGGCCGGTCTACGACAGTCTCGTGGCGACCGGCAAGGTCGTCCGCGGCTACCTGGGCGTCGGGATTCAGGACCTGAACCAGGAGCTGGCCAAGTCGTTCGACCTCAAGGAAGCAAAAGGCGCGTTGGTCAGCAACGTCGCCGAAGACAGCCCCGCCGAGCAGGCGGGCCTCAAGCAAGGAGACGTGATCGTCGGCTATCAAGGGGCGCCGATCGAGGACGCCGTCGTCTTGCAGCGCAAAGTCACCCGTACGCCGGTCGGCACCAAAGTTCCGGTGCAGGTGGTACGGAACGGAAAGGCGATGGACCTGACCGTGACGGTCGGGGAGCAGCCGGGAGACGTCCGGGTCGCCAGCGCGGAGCCGGCCACGGACCATGCCCTCGCCGGGCTTGCCGTCCAGGGCCTCGATCCCAAAACCGCCAGGGATCTTGGCCTGTCCGGCAAGACCCAGGGGGTCCTCGTGGTCGAGGTTGATCCGGACAGCGTCGTCGCCCGCGCGGGCATCGCTCCGGGCGACGTGATCCGCGAGATCAACAAGCAGCCGGTCAAGTCGGTGCAGGAGTTCGAGAAGATCGCGTCGGGGCTCAAAAAGGATCAGCACATCCTCTTGCTGGTCAACCGTCATGGCGCATCCCTCTTCATCTCGGTCAAGGTGTGACGAGGGACGGAGGAAGAGGGAACGCGACCACAAAGAACAGACAAGGGCAAAGGAAGGAGGTGAGGATGCCCAGGGACAGGGAAGGAATGGGCCAAGGCAACACAGCGCAGGGAAACAGGGAACCGAATGACAACCATTGCAACCGATGAAGGGAGGTAGACCATGCCAAGTCCAGCGTATATGCAGGTGCAGGGCGAGAAGCAGGGCAAGATTGAGGGATCCTGCGATATCAAGGGCCGGGAGGGGACGATCCTCGTTCAGGCCATCGACAGCCTCGTGAACATCCCCAAGAGTC
>Ga0194120_10003317_pt1 | contig 26384 bp, 21 predicted proteins | sample TA2MahCa65mmetaG_FD_148642 | JGI IMG/M metagenome (GOLD analysis project Ga0194120, IMG submission 148642) | Freshwater microbial communities from Lake Tanganyika, Tanzania - TA2015019 Mahale Deep Cast 65m | ecosystem: Environmental > Aquatic > Freshwater > Lake | place: Tanzania: Lake... | reverse complement strand
TTCCTTCCCACTCATCGTGACTCTGTCCTCTCCGACCATCCGGCCCTCCTGGTGAAAGCCGACAGTCTAGCAATGAAGAGGACATTTCTATCTTGGCGAAAGCGGACATTCTCATGTTGGGATTACAGTGATTGGACCACTCTCAGGTCTAAGAAAAATGACATTTGCAGCGTCAAATTGAAGGTGTCTATCCACAGCCCATCCATGGGTGCCAGGACATGCCATCGAGCTGAACCAGAGGAGAAGGACTATTTCAGAAATGGCGGCTGTCCGTGGTCCAAACGGTACAAGGGAACCGGAGCCAGGGCTTCGGTACCGGACCGTACCTCCGTCCCTCCATCGGCGGCAGGCCGAAACTGATCGAGGGCCTGGCTGTAGTGATAGGCGCAGCCGGTCGGGGCCAGTTTGGATTGCAGATCGCCGGGTGGTTCCCAGTGGGCGGTCAGAAGGGCCGTGCGGGCTGGATTCCGCCGACTGAACATGAAAGACAGGTGATCCGGGTACCAGTCGGCTCCGCCGGTTGCATAAGAGACAAACAGGCGGGCCTTGGCCGCCGCGGCCAGATCCGCCAGGTATCCGTTGGTCAGGTAGCCGTTTTCCCCCGCCTCCAGCCAGCGCCCCGGGTGGGAGAGACAGGCATGAGCTGCATAAGACCGGAGTTCCAGCAGCTGCTGCTGGGAAGCACAGAGTGTGGCGATCGGCCCGTATTTCCTGACCAGCCCGTCGATCACCCCCTCTTTCAGCGCCGAACGGCCGTTGTTCGTCGGCCCGCTATCCACGTGGACGAGGGTGTTCCGCCCCCGATCCGTGATCAGGTAACAGTTGCGGGGCATCTCCAAATCGCAGGGGTCTTCCCCGAAAAAAGGCACGGAGACGACTGCTCCCCCCTCGAAATTCCAGCTCTCTCCGTGCGCCAGCTCGATCACCTGGGTAAAGCCCAACTCCCGCAACAACGCCAGGTAGTCGAAATACAGGGTCCGGCGGTTCCGCCGGCTGGGGATGATGACCGGGATGTCTTTCGGGAGGTGCAAGAGCGTCCGCGGGTCCACATGGTCATCGTGGTCATGCGAGAGAAAGACGGCAGCAGGCCGAGGCAGCAACGAGGTCCAGAGCGAGGGCACCGGAGACTCGGCAAACCAGGGCATCAACCAGGGGTCGAAGAGCAGGAACTTGTCTTGCGTCCGGTAGAGCAGCGACGCATGGCCCAGGTGGACCAAATCCCGGTCTCCCGTCGCCGCCAGCCACTGGTCCCGAACCGTCGCCTTTTCCGTCACAGCGAGGCAATCCTGGGCCTTGAGTGCTTCCAGCAGTCTCGTTAAATGCCGCTCCACATCGCGCCCGGATGCGGTCACCACCGTCTTCACTTCGGCGACTCGATAGGTGCCGTCCAGAAAGCCGAGCAGTTTCCCGATCACCGGAGCAATGGGCCGGTCGAACGGGATCGGCATGGCTTGCCGCTTGACCGCATTGAAGACGCGCAATCCCGTATAGGTCATGGTCGCCGATTTCGTCGGGTCCAGCGGGAATTCCCATTGGAACGTCCCGTCCGGCCGGCGCCCGCATCGGATATGGGCGCTCAGGTGCGGACGCGAGGCGACGAGTTCCGCATAGGCGTCTTCCAGTCTCGCGCGCAGAGAGGGATCGTCCAGCGGAGCCCGGCGGGAAAACACATCGCTGATGGCGGTTTCGACCGCACTCAGCAACAGGCTGTGGGCTTCCTGCAAGCTGGCGACGACCTCCGGCGCCACGCCCCCGATAAAGGGAAAGGGGCCGGGAGGCTCCGCGCTTTCCAGTTGGACCCAGGCCCAGGGCGCCAGGCCGAGATACTGGTCGCTACGCAGGCTGTTCCAGAGGTTGCTCATCGTCCCCGCTCGGCAAACCTTTGATGGCTAGTTGTCACGATCCTTGGCGCCGGCCCTGTCCGCGCTGATCGTCGGCTCATAGAGGATTTGAACCGTATTCCCATCCGGGTCGGCGATGTAACAAGAATAGCTCCCATCGCGGTGACGCCGCGGGCGATGGACGATCGGGATGCCGTCTTGCTCCACGCGCTGGAAGAGGCGATCCACCGTCTCCGGACTGTCTACCACGATCCCGAGATGATCCAGGAGCTGGCCCTGCGACGCCTGGTATTGGGGCAACTCCCCCGGTGGAATTTGATGCAAGGCCAGGTTGTCGCGTCCGGAACTTAAATAGAGGTTGTCCAAATCCGGCGCCCAGACGACGTTCATTCCGAACAGCCCCTCATAGAAAGCCCGTGAGCGGGACAAGTCTTTCACCCGTAAGGCCAGATGCCAGAGCCCTTTAATGCCAGACGCCATCAATGCGCAACCCCCTTTATCAGGCTTGCTCAACGGAACTCATAGTAGGCGTGAGGCGCGAGCAGGTCAATCTGAAATTTGCTGCAATCTGCCTTAGACAGGCCCTGTCCATGCCGTTGGACAGGACCTCGCGCTTGCCTGTCGATTCAGGCAAGAGGCTGTGGTACCATCATTCCGATTCTCGAGGACCGTTAACAAGAGGAGTGTCATGTCATTCACGAAGCAGACCGTCACATTGGCCGTCATCGTCTGTGCGCTCGGCCTTGGTGGCCGCGCATCGGCCGAGCCCCCGACCTCGGGTCCCCCGTCGAGCGACGTCGGCAAAAACACCGTCTTCGTCGGGAAGGACGGAGCCCCGATGGTCCTGGTGCCGGCCGGCCCGTTCCCCATGGGCGTGCCCACGGGAGATCGGGACGGAGGACGAGACGAGTACCCGCGCCATGAGGTCTCACTTGACGCTTACTACATCGACAAGTTCGAAGTGACCAACGGGCGGTACCTGGAGTTCATCAAGGCCACCGGCCACCGGCCGCCCCACCATCCCAAAGACCCCAAGCGAAGCCTGTGGCAGGGCTCGCTGATGCCGGAATCGGTGAGCGACCGGCCGGTGATCAACGTGGACTGGTACGACGCCGAGTCTTACTGCACATGGGCCGGGAAGCGTCTCCCCACCGAAGCCGAATGGGAAAAGGCCGCTCACGGGACCGAGTCGCGCCGCTTTCCCTGGGGCAACGTCGAGCCCACCCACAAGCACCTAAACTTCAACCAGCACTGGCAGGGGGAAAAGACCCTCATGCCGGTCGGCAGCTACGAGGCCGGCAAGAGCCCCTTCGGCGCCTACGACATGGCCGGAAACGTCTGGGAATGGGTCGCCGACTGGTACGACCCCACCTATTACGAAAAGAGCCCGCCGCGCAATCCACCGGGTCCGGAAACCGGAACGCACAAAGTGATCCGGAGTTCCGGCTGGCAGGTTGAGACCCCGCTGGTTCGGATCTTCACGCGCGTGAAAAGCGATCCGCTGATCCGCAACGAATCGACCGGCTTCCGCTGCGCGGCCGACGCGGCAATGCAAAAGTAAAAATGCAAAAGGCAAAACTATCGGGGCACAGGGACATCCTCGAACGGACTTTTTCCTTCTCACTGGATATCGTACGCCTTTGCCAGCAACTGGATGGGAGGCCGGGTGTGGGAAGAATCCTTGGGGGACAACTTTTGCGCTCAGGGACCTCGGTGGGAGCACACGTCGAAGAGGCCCAGGCGGGGCAGAGTCGAGCAGACTTCACCAGCAAGATCGCAATTGCGCTTAAGGAGTCGCGCGAAACACTCTACTGGCTGCGGCTGATCGCTGAATCGGGAATCGTAGAGAAACGCTCTCTTGACGCTCTCATCAAAGAAGCAGATGAGTTATCGAAAATCCTTGGCTCCATCGCGTTCAGATCTAAACAGCATAGCCCCGCATAACAATTTTTCATTTTTCCTTTTGAATTTTCGATTGACGACGCCATGAGTGAGATACGTGGCTTTAGCGAGTTACAAGTGGCGGCCTTCGAAAGCCGGATGGCCGAAGAGATGTCCCGCCTGATCAGCCGCTACGGCGGACAGCCGTTGGTCGCACCGGCCTTGCGGGAGATCCCGCTGCAACACAACCCGGAAGCCCTCGCGTTCGGGGAACAGCTGCTGGCCGGCGCCTGCGACATGCTGATCCTGCTCACCGGCGTCGGCACCAGCACGTTATTCGAAGTGCTGCAGACCCGGTACCCTCCCGACCGGATTCTCGCCGCCCTGGCGCGCATTGCGCTCGCCGCCCGAGGTCCCAAACCGGTCGCCGCCCTCAAAGCCCTCGGACTCACGCCCACGATCACCGTGCCGGAGCCGAACACCTGGCGAAACGTGCTGCACGCCCTTGATGCAGACCGGCCTTTGCGCGGCCTCCGGATCGCGGTTCAGGAATACGGGGTGTCGAACGAAAATTTATTGCAGGGGTTGCGTGAGCGGGGCGCTGAGGTGACGCGCGTCCCGATCTATCGCTGGGCCCTGCCCGGAGACGTAGGCCCTTTGCGGGAAGCCCTACAGCACATCCAGGCAGGCCAGGTTGACGTGCTGTTGATCACCAACGCGGCACAGGTGGAGCACGTGATGCAACTGCTGACGCAAGAGGGACATGCACCGTCGTTCCGGCAAGCCCTGGCCCGGATGCTCGTGGCGTCCATCGGCCCCACTGCCAGCGAGCGGCTGCGCGCTCACGGATGGCCTGTGGACGTGGAACCCTCCCACCCCAAGATGGGCATCCTGGTCAAGGAAAGCAGCGAACAGGCCAGCGCGATACTCGCCCGCAAGCGGTCAGCGTAATCCCGCCGGTTGCGCAGCGGGGCTTGCGTCTTTTGCGCAGCGGAACCCCAGCCAATTCATCTTCGTATTAGGATCGGTCCCGTTTCGCTGGGCGACGCGAACGCTCGGGGTACTGTCGATCCAGCCGCCGCCGCGGAAACTCTTCTGCGTCCCCTTCTCCGGTCCTTTCGGATTCCGCTCCGGCGCGCTCTTGTAATAGTCCTTGTCGTACCAGTCGGCCACCCATTCGGCCACGTTCCCCGACATCTGAAAGACGCCGTAGGGACTGACTCCGTTGTGGTACTTGTCCACCGAGATGATCGGCGGATAGAGCAAGAGCCGCTCCGGGCGATCCCGGACCGGCCCGGACAGTCCCGTCCGGCCGAAATTCGAACGGCTCAAACCGGCCGCCTGATTGCCCCAGGGATAGATCCTGCCGTCTTCACCCCGCGCCGCCTTCTCCCATTCGGCTTCGGTCGGGAGACGCTTCCCGGCCCATGTGCAATAGGCATCGGCATCAAACCAAGAGACATGCATGACCGGGTGGTTGGCCATGGTCTCCTGGAAATTGCCCCCGTCATACCGCCAATCGATCAAGGGCGATCGGCCCATGGCCAGTACGAATTTCAGGAACTGTACCGTCGTGACTTCGTACTTGTCGATCTCGAAGGCGTCCAGAAATATCTTGCGCTGCGGCATCTCGGGCAAATAGGCGTACCGGTCCTCTTTCTTGTGGCTGCCCATCAGGAACCAGCCTTCTGGGACCGACACCATCTCGTCCTTGGCCGGCAATTTCGCCCGCTCGGCTGCCAGTGCCTTGCCTGCTTGCGTCCATTCGACCGTGATATCCGCCACATCGACCCCTTCCCCACGGACGGGCGCGCCCCCGCAGAGCACCGCAACCAGCAATCCAACGACCGTCAAACGCTTCTTGTTCATGATGCGTTTTTCCATTCCTCCATGAAAATCCCGACCGCTTCACATCGTCGGCTTGACATCGTCCTTCTTGACCGGCTCATCGAACTGTTCCAGCGGTTGAAAATTCACCGGCAACTGAAACAGGTAATCCGTCACTTTGCGCAACTTCACGTTCTTGTATTCCACGGTCCAACTGCCGTCCTTGCGCGCCAGCTTCAACGGAAACCGGATGTCGGTGGCCAACCATTGATAGTAGGCGACATCCCGGCTTCCCTGCCGGACCGTCACTTGATACAGAGTCGCGGGGTGCCCGTCCAGGGTTTCCGTCCCGATCTCTTCTCGCGCGATCTCCCCCTCCAGCCGCTCCGCGACTTTGGGCGCCTGTTCGGGATCGTATGGCATCGTCTTAAAATGCTTCATGCGTGAGAGCAGGAGCCACATCACCTGCTTGTCTTTGCGCACGATCGTGACGTTCACCGGCCCCAGATCGTGGTGCTCCAGCCGCCACATATCGTCCCGGTAGTAGAGATTCGCCTTCCGGCTGTGGCCGTTGACTCTGGTGTACTGATCGGCGGTAAACTCCAAGGCGGCAGCCTCCCCTCCGACCCAGGCCAGCCACAGCACGAGGCTCAACAGAAGACGGCTCACGCGATCCCTCTCACCCGTTCCTCTCACCAACGGCCGCCCCTTACTTCACTTTGATGCATTCGATGTCCAGCTTGATGAAGACCTCGTCGCCCACGACCAGCCCGCCGTTATCCAGCTGCTTGCTCCAATTCATCCCGAACTCCTTGCGATTCACCTTACCCTCCGCCGTGAAGCCCGCGCGGATGTTGCCCCAGGGGTCCTTGGCCACCCCGTTGAATTTCCCGACCAGCGTGATCTCCTTGGCCACGCCCAACAGAGTCAGCTCGCCCACGGCCTGGTAGTCCTCGCCGATCTTGCGGTAGGACTTCAGCTTGTACGTCATCGTCGGAAACTTCTCTACGTTGAAGAAGTCCGGTCCCCGCAGGTGCGCATCCCGCTTCTCGTGGTTCGTATTGACCGAGGCCGTCTTGATCGTCGCGTCGATCGTCTTGACCGTGAGCGCCTCCGGGTCCATCTCGATGAAGCCGCTGTAGTCCATGAACCGCCCCGTGGTCTTGGAGACCATCATGTGCGCGACCCGAAACTCGATGGCGCTATGGTCCCGATCCACGTCGTACCGGGCCGTCTCGGCCAGAGCCGCCTGCCCGAGCCCGAGCACCAGGCCCAGCATCAGACTCATCGCCAGACTCGGCGCCGCCAACCGGCCGGCCTTGATGCGTCGCCTGCCTCTCATAGATTCCTCCTTAGCCACGCTCGGGGGACTGTGTGAACGATGGGAAGGCGACAGACTACCCGGCTCGGGTCGGAGGGTCAAGAGCATGGCACGCTATGGAAGGGCTGTGCGATAATGAGCCCGTGAGTCCACTATGCAAGCGCTCGTCAAAACCAAGCCGGAGCCGGGCCTGACCCAGCTGGAGGTTCCCGATCCCCGCCCCGGGCCGGCCGAGGTGCTAGTCCGGGTGAAGGCCACCAGTCTCTGCGGAACCGACGCGCACGTCTACCGCTGGGATGAGTGGGCCAGGGGGCGCATCCACCCGCCCCGCATTCTCGGCCACGAAGTCTGCGGCGAGGTGGTGGAGCTGGGCGCCGGCGTTTCGTCGGTCCGGCCCGGAGATTATGTCGCGGCCGAATCCCATATCACCTGCGGCCAATGCTTCCAGTGCCGGACCGGCCAGGCCCATGTGTGCCGGACCTTCCGCCTGCTGGGCATCGATGTGGACGGCTCTTATGCGGAGTATGTCGCGCTTCCCGAACGGGTGCTCTGGAAAACCTCCCCGGACATTCCCCCGGAGCTGGCCTGCGTGCAGGAGCCCCTGGGGAATGCGGTCTATGCGGCCCTGGTCGAAGACCTCTCCGGTTGCTCGGTCCTGATCAGCGGCTGCGGCCCCACCGGCCTCTTTGCGGCGGCCGTGGCCCGCGTGGCCGGAGCCTCCGTGATCCTGGCGACCGACATCAGCGAATACCGGCTGGGCCTGGCCAAGCAAGTGGGTGCCGACCACGTGCTGAATGCGAAGACCGGCCGGCCCGAAGCCATCGCCGGCGCGATTCTCGACCTCACGGGCGGGGAGGGGGTGGACTGTGCGCTCGAGATGTCCGGCGACCCGGGCTCGTTGCACCAGGCGTTCCGGTCCGTGAAAAACGGAGGGCGCGTGACCCTCTTCGGCATCCCCACCGGACCGGTCTGTTTCGACCTGCCCAACGAGATTATTTTCAAAGGGATCCGCGTCTACGGCGTGACCGGCCGGCGGCTGTTCAACACCTGGTACCGGCTGGCAGGGCTGTTCAAGGCCGGGCTGGACATCCGGCCGGTGATCACACACCGGTTGCCGCTGGCCGATTTTGCGCAAGGCTTCGACCTGATCCAATCGGGACAGTGCGGGAAAGTGGTGCTTTTCCCTTGACCCGATGCGAAGCATGCGGCGCAAAACTTTAGCGCCGCCTCCCGCCTCTCCTGCCTTTTTCTCCCCACGGCTTCTCCCTTACCCCTCACGGGCGCGGTGGCTCATCGAGCACTTCGCGCACCTTGCGCACGAGTGCGTCCGGTGAGAAGGGCTTCGACAGGAGGGCCATCCGTGACTTCAAAACCCCGCGGCGTCTGATCGTGCTATCGGCATAGCCGGACATGAAGAGGACCTTCATGGCGGGGTAAGCGGCGGCCATTCGATCGGCCAACTCCGGCCCGCCCATCTCCGGCATGACCACATCGGTCAGCAACAAATGAATCGCCCCTCGGTGCCTCTTGGCCAGAGCCAGCGCCTCGACTCCCTGTTGCGCTTCCAGCAGGCGGAAGCCCGCCTCCTCCAGCGCTTCACGGGCTAACATTCGGACATGCGGCTCATCCTCTACCAACAGGACCGTCTCCGAACCCTTCATCGAAGCCGCCGGCGGTGATGTCGAGACGGCGGCGGGCGGGCCTTTGACCTGCGGCAAGTGAATGGTAAACGTGGAGCCCCGACCCGGCTCGCTCGCGACGGCGATAAATCCGCCGCTTTGCTGGACGATGCCATACACCATGGCCAGCCCCAACCCCGTTCCTTTCCCCCGTTCCTTGGTAGTGAAGAAAGGCTCGAAGATGCGGGCCTTCGTCGCCGCATCCATTCCACATCCGGTATCGTGGACCTCCAGGACCGCATAGGGACCCGGTGCGGTCGCTCTCTCGTCGACGGGAACAGCGTTCTTTTGTCCGCCCGGTCGGGTCGAGACCGTGATCTGCCCCGGCCCGGCCAAGGCATCCTTGGCATTGGTGATCAAATTCATGATGATCTGCTCGATCTGCCCCGGATCGGCCCTCACATAGACCGGCACTCGTGAGAGGGTCGTGACCAACCTGACGTCCTCGCCGACCAGAGGGCTCAGCAACTCCTCCATGCCGGCCACCATGGCATTGAGATCGAGCACTTTCGGTTCCAAGACTTGCTGCCGGCTGAACGCCAGCAGTTGTCGCGTCAACATCGCGCCCCGCTCCCCAGCATCCTTGATGCGCAGCGCCTTCTCTCGACCTGCGTCGTCTTTGCCCAGACGCCGCAGCAGCAGCAAACTGGACCCGGTGATCACCGTCATGAGATTGTTGAAGTCATGCGCGACCCCTCCCGCCAATCGCCCCAACGCTTCCATTTTTTGGGCCTGGCGCAGGTGTTCCTCTAGGCGCTTGCGTTCGGTGATGTCGCGCATGATGCCGCTGTAAAAAATGTCGGGACCCGTCTGCCACCGAGCCAGAGAGAGTTCCAGGGGAAACTCCGATCCGTTTTTCCGCAACCCCCAGAGTTCGACGGTCTGCCCGATCAGCTTGCCCTCGCCGCCGAGGGAGGCTCGCTCCAGGCCCGCGGCATGCGCCTTCCGATAGCGCTCGGGCATCAAGAGCGTGAGCGGTTGCCCCACCGCCTCCGCTTGTCCGTATCCGAAAATGCGCTCGGCCGCCTGGTTCAGGAGAAGTATGACGCCCTTGCAGTCGCTCATGACGATGGCATCATTCGCCGACTCCAAAATCGAACGCAGCCGCGCCTCCGAGTCTTTGAGATTTTGCTCCGCGCGCCCCCGGCAGACTCGCTCCTCCGCATGGCGCAAGGCCTGTCGGACGGCGGACACCAATCGTTTGGGTCTGGTTTTCAGCAGGTAGTCGGTCGCACCGGACTTCAAGGCCTGGACCGCCCGATCTTCGCCCAACGTGCCGGCGAAGAAGATAAACGGAACTTCAGGCCGGATCGCCTGCGCCAGCGTCAGGGCGGACAAACCATCGTACGCGGGCAGCGTATAGTCGGAGATGATCGCCGCAAACCCACCCTGCGAGAGGGCGGCTTCGAAGTCGGCCTTGGTGTCCACGCGCGTCAGCCGGCAGGCAAAACTTTCCCCCTCAAAGAGCCCCCGGATCAACTCCGCGTCCTGGAGGTCATCCTCCAGTAACAGAATGTTGATAGGCGCGTTCATGGCCGGACTCGTCCGTTCATCTGATCACACTCGTTCGCCGGTCATCCGTGACGCGGAACGACGCCGGGCGGCGGTTCATTCAGGATCGTCCAAAAGACGCCCAAGTCCTTGATGGCCTGGATGAACTGGCGGAAGCTGACCGGCTTGACTACGTAGGCGTTGACCCCCAAGTTATAGCAGCGCGCCAGGTCCGTTTCCTCCCGCGACGAAGTCAGCATGACGACCGGAATGGTCTTGAGCTGTTCGTCCGTCTTGATCGCCCGCAGCACGTCCAGCCCGTCCACCTTCGGCATCTTCAGGTCGAGCAGGACCACCGCCGGATGCCCCTGATCCCGCATGGCGAAGGCGCCGCGGCGATAGAGATAGTCCAACGCCTGGACGCCGTCGCGCACGTGCACCACTTCATTGGCCACGCGGTATTCCCCCAATGCCATCAGCGTCAACTCGGCATCCTGCGCACTGTCTTCCGCCAACAAAATCCGTTTCGGGTCCATACTCACCGCCTATCTCCTTCGAGGACGGGCAGCGCCACGTAAAACGTCGCGCCGCGCCCCACCCCTCCTTCGGCCCAGACACGGCCGCCATGACGGGCGACAATGCGTTGGACATTCGCCAGGCCGATGCCCGAGCCTTCAAATTCGTCGGTGCTGTGCAGGCGCTGGAATACACCGAATAGTTTGTCGACGTACTGCATGTCGAATCCCACGCCGTTATCGCGAACGAAAATGACCGTTTCGCGGTCGTCGGCTGCGGGCGCGCGGCCGACCTCGATTGTAGCCCGCGCGCGCGTCTGTGTATACTTGATCGCGTTGGCCACCAGATTGAACCAGACCTGCCGCAACAAAGCCGGGTCGCCATAGACCTTCGGCAAGGCGCCGATGGTCCAGTCGATCGTCCGCCCCTTCGTCTCCGGCTGTAAGTCTTCGATGACGCTCCGCACCAGCGCCTCCAGGGGCACGACGCGCTTGTTCAACTCCGCGCGCCCCATGCGTGAAAACGCGAGCAAATCGTCGATCAGGCGGCCCATCCGTTGAGCCGAGGTCGAAATCGCGCGCAGATATTCGTGGCCCTTTTGGTCGAGCACGGGCGCCGCGTGCTCCTCCAGCAGCTCCGCAAACCCGCCGATATGCCTCAACGGGGCGCGCAAATCGTGCGAGACGGAGTAACTGAAAGCTTCCAGTTCCTTGTTCGCGGATTCAAGCTGCCGCGACCGCTCCTTAACTTCCGCCTCCGCCCGCTTGCGATCCGTAATGTCGAGGTGAGTGCCCGTCACGCGCAGCGGTGAGCCCTGCGCATCGCGCTCGACGACTCGGCCTCGAACCAAGATCCACTTCCAGCCTCCGTCTTTGGTTTTTAACCGTTTTTCGGTTTCATAAGATGGAGTCCGGCCTTCCAGATGGGCTTGCAACGCCTCCAGGACATGCGGCAGATCGTCCGGATGAACCAGTCGCTCCCAGGAGCGAAAATGCGGCTCGATCTCCTCCGACGTATAACCGAGCATCCCGGCCCAGCGTTGATTGAATATCACGGCACCGGACGGGACTTGCCAGTCCCACGTCCCCAGATCCCCTCCATGCAGGGCCAACTCCAACCGTTGTTCGCTCTCTTGCAGGGCCTCTTCCGCCTTCTTGCGCTCGATGCCCAAGGTCAAGGCCTTGGAGACCGTTTCCAGCCCGATCAACATCGGATCGGTCAACGGATGGCGGGCGAAGATCGCCATGACTCCGACGACTTGCTGGCCCAGCAAGAGCGGGTAGCCGGCAAACGACTGCAGGCCGTTTTCTTTCATCCACAGCTTGTTGGGGAGGCGGTCATCGCCCAATACGTCGTTGGTCGCCATGGCCCCCTTACCCTGGGCGATTTTCCCGATCTTGAGCACGCCCAACGGGATACGGCGATATTCGCCGTTGAGGTTTCGATAGAGGCCGGCGCTGGCCTCCAAATGCAAGCATTGCGTACGATCGGCGCACTGCGCCATCTTGTGACAATCGCTGCACAGGTCCCCGGGGCCCAGCAACCACACACGCGCGAAGGCGGCGTCCAGATGCCGTACCAGCGCCTCCGCGCACGACTGGAGCATGGTCTGTAACGAGCTGCTTTGGACCAGCGCGCCGTTCACCTCCGCCGCGAGCATCGATAGGCGCATTTGCTCTTTCAACGCCTCTTCCGAGCGTTTTCGCTCGGTGATGTCCCGCGCGATGCCCATCAGCAGCTTCCTGCCGTTGATGATGGTCGGAGCCGTTGAAATTTCCACCGGCACCATCGCGCCGGATTTCGTCTTCAAAAGAAATTCGTCCGGGCCGGTCGCCCGCCCGATCACATTGAGCGCAAGCAGCTTGATCGCCTTGGGGAGCGCGGACGTCGGAAGCAGGTCGACTTTGAGAAAATTCTTGCCGATGAGTTCTTTTTTCCGATAGCCGATCAATTCCTCCGCCTTGCGGTTGCCGTCTACAAATTCCCCGGTGAGGGTGCTAAGGTAGTAGGCATCGGGGGCCGATTCGAAGATGATTTTCCACCGCTCTTCCGATTGCCGCAGCGCATCGGCGACCTTTTTGAGGTCGGTAATGTCTCGGGCCACCGCTTGAAAGCCGACGACGCGGTCGCCATCGAGGAGCACTTGCACGTTCTGCCCGATCCAGACTTCAGTGCCGTCTTTGCGCACGAGGGGATACTCGTAGTAGGTGCTGTTGCGCTTGCGGACGAATTGCCGCCCGTAAAACCGTTCGGCGGCCGCCCGGGCATCCGCCCGGATGAACTCAACGAACCGCCGGCCGAGGAGTTCCGATTCGGGATAGCCCGTGATGCGGGCGGTGACCACGTTGACGAAGGTCAGGTAGCCCTGGGCGTCGGTGCGGTAGATGATGTCGTTGGCCTGGTCCACCAGCAAGCGGTATTGGCTCTCGGATGCTCGCAGCGCCTCCTCCGCCTGCTTGCGCTCGGTGATGTCGCGCACAACGGCCTGAAACCCGGTGACCGTCCCGTCCTTCTCGTGGAGTTGCACGTTCTGACCCACCCAGACCGTCTTCCCCTCTTTTGTGAGCGCAGGGAACTCGAAATAGGTGGTTGGGGTTTTTCGGACGAACTGGCGCCCGTAGAACCGTTCGGTTTTCTCGCGGTAGCCCGGGCAGACAAGGTCGGTGAAACGGAAGCTCAGCAATTCCCGCTCGGAATATCCCATGAGACGGACGGCGGCCGGGTTGACGAACGTGAACCGTCCGTTCGGATCGGCGCGGTAGATGATGTCCTGGGCCTGGTCCACCAGGATTCGGTACTGTTCCTGGCTCTCTCGGAGCGCCGCCTCCGCCCGCTTGCGCTCCGTCACGTCGCTGAAGGAGCCGGCCATGCGGACCGGCCGCCCCGTGTCGTCCCAGATCGCTTGACCGCGAGACACATACCAGCGGTACTCGCCGCTCTTGGCTAAGAGCCGATATTCGACTTCGTAGGAGCCCTTTCCGAGCAGATGGGCGAACGCCGCATCCAGCACACGAGCCCGGTCATCCGGGTGCAGCCGCGACTCCCAACTGCTCAAGACGTTGGGGAATTCCTCCTCCGTGAAGCCCAGCAACGCTTTGAACCGCGGAGAATAATAGATCGGGCGGTCGGGCCGGAACCATTGTTCCGGCGGCACATCGGGGACTTCGACGTCCCACAACCCTTCGCGGGAGCCTTCGGCCGCCAACTCGAAGCGCTCGTGGCTGAGGCGCAGGGCGCGCGCCGCCTGCTTGCGTTCGACCACTTCCCAGGTCAGCTTGGTGGCCAAGTCCAAGTTGTCGTACCGAAACGCCAGCGTTTCGAGAATCGTGCCTTGCATTTTCCACGCGCCGAAGGCCATTGCTCCCATGAACACCAGACCCATCCACCCCATGAGCATAGCGTCCCCATCTCCCTGCACAAAGAACCGGAGAATCGCCGGCGACATACTAGGAATCAAAAACCCCATATAGACTGTCATCCGTCCGGACAGAATCGGGATGGCGCCGGCCGTCATCGCGCACAGGATCAGCATAAGAAACATCTGATGCGGGGTCGAGGCTTCAGGAAAAAATAACAGTCCCGACAAGCCCCACCCCAATCCGGCCAGGGTCGCGCCGACAAGGAACAACGTTCCCCAGCCGTCGAGATTCGTGTGGGAGGCTGAGACGCGGCGAAATTGCAGGAGCCAGACGAAACGGACCGCCGTCAGCGCCCCCATGTAGGCCGCCCACCAGAGCAGGCCAGGATGGTCCGCGACACCCCACTCGACGGCAACCAGGAGCAGTGCCGTGACGAATGTGGCAAAGAGGCCGTAGGGGGCATGGTCGTAGAGATGCCGGACCTGTGCCGCCGCGATCGCTCGCTCCCGCTCGCTGCGACCCGGGCCCACAGCTCCGGACTCCGACGGCGATCTTTGGGGCAGGCCCACATCCGGCTGCACCGACTGACTCATGCGAACCCTTTCGCAGCAGTGTCTCGTTCGAGCGCCATCACAGCAGATCGGAAGATCGGACTATCCGCGCCATACGTCGTCCCCGCTTCAGACATGAAAAAAGGCGCAACCACCGGCCCTCCCCTGTGGAGGGAGACAAGTGCTTGCGCCTTTCATCGACCAAATTGTGACGCTGTCCGTTTAGGCAATGCCCGCTCCAACACTGCGGGCCTCCCTTCCCTCAAGATGCTCACATCGATACTATGGCGTACTAGTACGGTATGCTAAAAGAGATTCTGGCTTCTGTAAATAGAAAACTTCGCCTGACATTTCAACGGGTTTAGTCGCATTGATCGTTGGCGTTTTCAGGCAAAACGAGTATAGTACGATAAGAATATCTATGGCATATGGAGCCTTCAAGTCGGTCATTGACGCGCAGCTCGCCGAGATTCGTGCGGCGGGCCTGTACAAAACGGAGCGGCAGCTGGTGGGCCCGCAAGGGGCACAGATCCGGGTCGCCTCCGGCCACGGTCACGCGCCGGACACCGTCCTCAACCTCTGCGCCAACAATTACCTGGGACTCGCCAATCATCCGGAAGTCCTGAAAGCCGCCGCCGAGGGGCTGCAGCACCACGGCTACGGCATGGCCTCGGTGCGCTTCATCTGCGGCACGCAGGACCTGCACAAGCGCCTGGAGCAAGCTCTCTCGACGTTTCTGGGCACCGCCGATACGATCCTCTACAGCTCCTGTTTCGATGCGAACACCGGCCTCTTTGAAGCCGTGTTGGACGAACGGGACGCAGTGATCAGCGACGCGCTGAACCACGCCAGCCTGATCGACGGCATCCGTCTCTGCAAAGCGCAGCGGTTCCGGTACGGTCATGCGGACATGGGTGAGTTGGAGGCGGCCCTCAAACAGGCGTCGGCCTGCCGCCTGCGATTGATCGCCACCGACGGGGTCTTCTCCATGGACGGGCATCTGGCCCGGCTACCGGAGATCGTGGGCCTGGCGGAGCGCTACGATGCGGCCGTCCTGGTGGACGACAGCCACGCCACGGGGGTCCTCGGCCCGTCCGGACGAGGAACGCCCGATCATTTCGGCCTGGCCGACCGAGTGGACCTGATCACCGGCACGCTGGGCAAGGCGCTCGGCGGGGCCTCCGGCGGATTCACGACGGGCCGCGCGGAAATCATCGAGCTCTTGCGCCAACGCTCCCGCCCCTACCTGTTCTCGAACGCGCTGCCGCCGGTGATCACGGCGGCGGCGTTGCAAGCCCTCAAGTTGGTGGCGCAAGGGGACGCCCTCCGAGCCGCCTTGCGCGCACGTACGGCGTTTTTCCGAACGCAACTGTCCGGCCTCGGTTTTACCGTCACGCCGGGCGAACATCCGATCATCCCGATCATGTTGGGCGATGCGGCCCTGGCCACACGCATGGCCGACCGGCTGCTCGAGGAAGGCGTGTACGTGGTCGGCTTCAGTTACCCGGTGGTTCCGAAAGGGCAGGCGCGGATTAGGGTGCAGGTGTCGGCGGCGTTGAGCCACGAGCAGGTAGAGCAGGCCGTCAAAGCCTTTGCCAAAGTGGGACGGGAATTGGGAGTCATCCGGTAGCCGGCACGGGGCGCGATGATGCTCGGCGGCGACGGCTTCCCTCGATTACCGGAACGGAACCTTCCCTCCCCGCAACCGCTGCCGCTCCTTCATGTGGACCCGACCCTCTTCATCCTCGGGCTCGCAGTGGTCCTTCACGTTCGCCTCGAATTAATGGGCGAAAATAGGACGCGATGCAGGAGGCCACGATGAGGGCTCCCCCGAACTCCACCGGCAACATAACTCCGTTGTGGTCGACAAAAATCGTGTGGCGGACTTTTTCACCATCCTGCTAGAATCCGCCCATGACGCGGAGCACCAAGCGGCGGCTGCTGGTCAGCGGCGGGCTGGCCCTGGCGGTCGCCTTGCTGCTGACGGCGGCCTGCCGCCTGGCCTTTTTCTCCACGGCCCACATCCAAAGCACCGATTTCCTGTTTGCATCGCAAGGGGCGGAGCCGGCCCAGGCGACGGTGATCGTCGGCATCGACCAGCGCAGCTACCGCGCGCTGTTGCCGCAATACGGCCCGCTGGTGAACTGGCCCAGAACCCTCTATGCCCAAGCGGTGGACCGGCTGCATGAAGCCGGCGCAAGGGTCGTGGCCTTCGACATTTTCTTCGATGCGCCCAGACCGGAAGACCCGGAGGTGGCGGCGGCCATCCGGCGGGCGGGGATCGTGATCACGCCGGTCGAGGCCCAGGGCCCCAAGGACCTCGCCCCGCGTCCCGGTGTCGCCCAGGAGTTCGACGTCTTCGTGCGCCCGACGGCCGCGATCAGGGAGGCGGCGGCCGGCGAAGGGTTCGTGAACGTGACCACCGACCAGGACACGGTGGTCCGCAGTCTGCCGCTCCAACTGACCGCCGGACCCGACGTCGTGCCGGCGCTGGCCCTGACCGCCGTGGCGCGCTTCGTCCGCCGGTCCGGCGTGATCGACGAGCCGGCCGCCAGCGCCCTAGTCTTCGGCGCCGGCCGCGCCGTTCCCGTGGGGCCGACCGGCAGCATGGTGATCAATTTCCTCGGCGCGCCCTCCAGCCCCGAGCGCGGCGGCGCGTTCACCATCCTCCCCTTCGCCGCCGTGCTGGACGGCTCCTTCGATCCGACACTGGTGCGGGACAAGATCGTGCTGATCGGCCTGACGATCCGGGGGGTGGACGAGTTCGCCACCCCCACCACGGCGGAGACGCGCATGTGGGGCGTCGAGGTCCTGGCCAACGCGGTGGAAACCATTCTGAGCCGGCGCTTCCTGATCCCGGCGTCGGTCGAGACCACCATCGCGTTGATCGTCGCCTTCGCCTTTCTGGCCTCTCTCCTGGTCGCGGCCGGCGGACCGCGCCATGCCGCCGTCGGAGTGATCGGCGTCCTCGGCCTGTATGGCGTGACCGCCGGCTTCCTGTTCGACAACGGGATCGTGCTCAACCTCGTCTACCCGCCCGCCGCGCTCCTGCTCAGCTTCGCCGCCGCCATGGTGTACCGCGTGGCTTTCGAGCAGGCGGAGCAGAAGATGATCCGGAGTGTCATGGCCCGTTATCTGTCGCCGTCCGTCAGCCACTGGGCCCTCCAGGATCCGGAGCGGCTGAAATTGGGCGGCGAGACCAGAACCATGACGGTCCTGTTCTCCGACTTGCGCGGGTTCACCACCCGCGCCCATGCGCTGGAGCCCCAGGCGTTGGTGGCCCTGTTGAACGAATATATGACAGCCATGACCGAAATCGTGTTCCGGCACGACGGGGTGTTGGACAAGTATATCGGCGACGCGATCATGGCCTTCTGGAACGCGCCGATGGACCAGCCGGACCACGCCCGACGCGCCTGTCTCACCGCGCTCGATATGATCGCGCGGCTCCGCTCGCTGAACGCCGATTGGGAACAACGGGGCCTGCGTTCGCTGGATTTGGGAATCGGCATCAATACCGGCCCAATGGTCGTGGGGAATATGGGCTCGCGGGACCGGCTCGCTTACACGGTGATGGGCGACACGGTGAACGTCGCGTCGCGGCTGGAGGGCCTCAATAAGGAATATGGAACGAGACTGGTAATCGGCGAAGCGGTCAAGGCCGAGGCCGGCGACGCCTTTGTCTACCGGTTTCTCGACGTCGTTGCGGTGAAAGGACGGCAGGAGCCGTTGGCGGTCTACGAAGTACTGGGCCCGGCGGGCGCACTCGAACCGGCGAGAGCGGCTTTCGTGGCCGCCTACGAGCAGGGCATCGCGCTCTACCGATCACGGCGCTGGGCGGAGGCGACGGCTCTGTTCGAAACGCTGCAGGCCGACAGGCCGGAGGACGGGCCCAATTCGCTTTACCTGCGCCGCAGCCGCGCCTTACTAGCCTCGCCCCCACCCGAGGATTGGAACGGGGTCTACGTGGCAACCCAGAAGTAAGCCTCGTTAGTGGCTCCTGTCGGCTGCAGCCACTTCATCCGGCGAGAGCAGGATTTTCCCCGGCAGCGACCCAGCCAGTGGAGTGAACGCCGAGGCCGCCCCGGAGCGGACCTTGGCCTGCTTGGGATCGCCGAGCGTGGCCGGGTCGAGGACCTGATCGATGCGGGCGTGCAGCCGCTGGCCCTTTGCGATGGTCCCGGACAGAGGCTGCAAGTATGCGAGCACTCCTTTGAACGAACCGCTAAGGGTGAGGTGGAAGGGACCAGGTTCCAGCCCTTCCATTACGAGCGTGAACGGGCCCGGGACGCCGGCCGGCACTTCGACGGTCCGCGTCCCGTCCTCGCCTTGGCCCGTGAAGGACCCGAACACCTGATTGACCTCCACGCCCGGCGCCACGAACCCCGCCACCCGGACCGCATCGTCCATCAACACCAGCGGGAGCACATTCGATGAGGCCACGACGGTCAGCACGCTTTGGTGCACGGCGAAAGGCAGCGGCGCCGGAGCCGTCTCGCCTTTCACGAGCGCCTTTTGGCCGGGCACCAAGGTCAGGGACTGTCCGCGTCGATCCGTGACGGTCAAGGAACCGGCCTTGGTCCAGCAAGTGAAGGTGCCGTCCTCGTCCTGCTGGCCGCCGATGAGCCCGTCGTGCACCGTGGCCGTGGCCGTGTTGGATTCCAACGAGAAGCTGGACTTTTGATCCGCCAGCCGGACCACTCTGGCCCAGACCTTGCCGAGATTGATCCGGACGGCGATGGTCGAGCGCTGCGTCCCGACCTCCGCCTGTTTGACCGTCACGTCTCCCTTCGGCATGACCGTAAGCGTGCTCCCGTCCAGGAAGGTGATCAACGCCTCCGAGTTCGCGCCGGTCAGCACCCGATCCCCCACGGCCAGATTCATCCCGTCCATCGCCGGCTGAGCCTGATTGCCTCCCGCCGCGATGCATTGGACCGCCCCCTTCAAAATCGTGAGTGTCGCCGTGGCGGAGACCGTCTTCGGCCCGCCCTGCTGGGCCCAGGCGTTCGGACCTCCGCACGCGAGACCGAGAAGAAGGCTCAGAAGCAGCCAGGAAGCGAAACGGGCAACGACGCTCCCGTGGACGTGTTGAATGGAGGAACGCTGCGTTGGGTTCATGATGTGTACCTCTTTTGCGGGCCGGACGGCCGGGACAGGACCCATGACAGATCGACGCGTCTAGCTTCTGCCGGACGCATTCGTCTGTCAAGAGCCACGGCGGTTCTGGGAAGAAGGTGGAGGGGTATCCAGGCCGTTCAAACCGCCCGTCCGGAGAGGCCGCAGCAAGCGAAAAGCCGAGGGGGTCCATACCCAGCTTCGCTTGAGCCACTCGCTTCGATCATATGCGAGCGGATAGTTACTTTGCCTCTTGCTTTGCGGTACGTCGAGCCATTGAGTGATATGAGAACAACGCCGGGGGGCGTTTTCAACAGCCTGTTATTCTCGGATCGCCCTCGCTCTTTTCTGAAGATAGGCGTTGCGGACCGCCCCATAGAGGTCCACGACGGTCTCTTCCACGCCTTCGAAGGTCGTCTCGATGTTGATGGCCCGCTCGTTCACCATGTAGCCGGCACGGATGCCGATCTGCGCGAAGGTGACCGTGTCGCCGTTGGTCACCACTTGCGGCCACCCCTTGACGTCCACGAAGGGGAACAGCAGGATGTTGAAGGGGTCGAGGATCAAATCGACCACGAAGCCGCTCACATCCCGAACCGTGTAGGAACCGAGAATCGGGACCACCAGATAGGGGCCGGGCTTCGTCTTGTAGGTGGCGAGGGTCTGGCCGAAATCTTCGTCCGGCGTTACAATCCCATAGGCTTCCTTCGCGAAATCGAAATAGCCGCCCAAGCCGAAGGAGGTGTTCAGGAGAAACCGGCCGAACTCGATCCCTGCCCCCTTGAACTTGCCCTGGAACAGGTTGTTCAGCAGGCGGGGCACGGTGCGCATGTTGTGGAAGATGTTGCTGAGCCCCTGTTCCGCTCCGTCCGGCACGATGTTGTCGTAGACCGTCGCCACCGGCTTGACGATCCATTCGTCCAGTTTGCGGTTGAACTGGAACATCTTGACGTTGAACGGTTCCCAGGGATCATACTCTTCCATCCCGTCGGCCGAGCCTTCGGCCTTGGCAAACGGATCGTAGGTCTCATCTTTGGCCGGCTCGCCTTTTGACTCAAGGGACGGTTCGGCTTGAGGCGCCGGCGGCGGCTCGGTGGCTTGGGCGGTTGGCTCAACGACCTTCTCAACCGGAGGCGGCGGAACGGCCGGTTGAACCGGGCTCTCGTCATGGGGGCCAAGAGGGCTGAACCCGTCAGCCTGGGCCAGCACTGGCGTGGCGGCCTGGCTCTTGACTTGATCGCTGTCGGAGGAGCGCGTCTCGGACTGGTCTCCCGACGGAAAGGCCGGGAGTGTGACGCCGGGAAGCGCCTCCCTCAGGCTTCGACCGTCCCCATCCGCTCCGACCGTCACCGACGCGGTCACGGAGGGCAGGCCCAAGGTTGCATCGAGGCTCCCCAGGGACTCGGAGCCGGTGGCGCATCCGCTCAAGCCGACCAGCCCCAGCGTAAAACCCACACCGAACATCCAGCGGATTATCTGATTGTCCTGCACTGCGGCCTCCTATCTGAAACGGTCTATCGTTCTGGACCTCAGGGCCCTTACGATCGGCGCACTGTACCAAAAGAGCACCGCGAGAGCCAAGTATTGTTTCAATCGGGGCACTCACCTCACCTTGACAACCTGTTCGGCAAACTGCCGCAGCCGTTGGAAATAGGCCCGTCCGCCGACCGCATACAGATCGTTATGGTCGGCTCCCGGCACCAGATAGAAGTCCTTGGGCGGCCGTGCCGCCTCGAACACCTGCCGGCCCAGTTCGATCGGAATGATCTCGTCCAATCCTCCATGAATGACCAACACGGGCATGGACAGAGCCGCCAACCGGTCGGTCAAGTTGAACTCCGCCCCCAGCAGCCAGTCCACCGGCAGCCCGAAGTAATGGACGCGGGCCACGGCGGCAACGGACGGAAAGGCCCCCTCCAGAATCAGCCCCGCCGCCGGCCGCCGGACCGCCACATGCCCGGCCACCGCTCCACCGAGCGAACGGCCGAAGAGCAGCAGCCGCTCCGGTACCACCCGCCTGCCCTTCGCCAGATAGTCGTAGGCCGCCAGCGCATCCTGGTACATCCCCTCCTCCGTGGGCCGCCCCTGGCTACGCCCGTAGCCGCGATAGTCGAAGAGGAAAACAGAGAAACCCAGCCGGTACAGCTCGACGAGATTGTCCAACCGGTGGATGATGTTACCCGCGTTCCCATGACACCAGAGCAGCACGACCGGCGTCGCCCGATTCTCCACGTACCAGCCGAACAGCTTCGTGCCATCTTCCGCCTGGAACCAGATGTCCTGTAAAGGCAATCCGCTGGCACGGGCCCAGTCCCGGTCGATCCAGGGCGCCGGGTGGTAGACGAAGAAGCGGTCGAGCAAGTTGGACATGTCGCGACCTTCGTTGTCGGTTGTCAGTAGTCTGTTTTCAGTGACTGAAAACTGATAACCGATGACTGACCACTTCCTCAAAAAAATGCTTGGACATAGAATACCGCCTCGCTGTCGGCGTAACGACGGTTAAATTCGAACCGCACCGCAAGATTCTGGTCCAGCGTATACCTGGTGCCCACGAAGTAGCGAAAATCCTCCGACCGGTACCCCAGCGGGTATTTCAAATAGGTGGTGGAGGCCAGCACCTTCCACCGGTCCGTGAGCGTCGTCAACAAGCCCGCCGTGCCTCCTCCGCCGATGCGGTGATTTTCCTGATAGGCATGACTCCAGTTGGCATCCACCTCTGCGAAGGCAAAGGCCACGACCCGCCGCCACACGTGATTCTCGACGGCCCCGCCGAGGCCTCCGTTGAAATTGACGTTGCCGCAGTAGCCGCAGCCAGGCCGGTTGACGGTTTCCCAGCCGGCATTCACCTTCCACGAGGGAGCCTTGAAGTCCCGATCCATCGGCGCCAGCGACACGATGTTCACCGGCGTGAATCGCTCCAGCCTGATCTGACCGTGCGGCTGGTAATGGCGCAGGCTCAGCGCCGCGATCTGAATCTGCGAATCGGGGCTATACCCCTGGTCCGGATCGAGCAGGTCGTGATACGCTGCGCGGATGCTCAGATCCTGGAACAGTTGGCCTCGTCGCCAACCGACACCCAGCCCGGCCCGCGATGTCTTGTGGCCCTGCTCCGGAGAGACGACGTAGGGCTCGACGCGAAAATCCTCCGATCGCACCTTCAACTCGCTCCGGGCCAGCAAGAGGCTGCGATTGGCCTCCTTGTAGCTCTCGGCACGTGCTTCATCCGTCACGCTGCGATACCGGAAGTAATCGGACGCGAGATCCAGCACAAAGGCGCGGCGCGCCAATGGAAGTCGGGCAAACGGCTCCGACCTGACGACCGTCACGTCCGCGATGATCTGCCGGAACCAGCGAAGCTCCTCATCGGTCAGCACCTCCCGCTTGCGCCTGATCTGGGTACTTCGCGACGGTCGGTAGGCGATCTCCCCGACCAGACCCGGCTGCTCGATCAAGGCCCGGATCGTATCGACCGGGATGGTAAACAGGACGAACCGATCCGTGAGATGCCAGTCGGGATTGGCATATTCCAACAGCGACAGGATGTGGTAGGAACAGTTCTCTTTGAGGAAGAAATAGTCGAAATAGGCGTTGCCCAACTCCCAGGCATGCATCAAGAGCCGGCGGATTTGGTCATCCGTGAGGTTCAGCCGGTATTCCCAAATGTCCCGGTTCTCGATGTCCCGATATTCCTGCACCTTTAGATAGTACGGAATCGTGGAGAAAAACCCCTTGTATCCGCCGAAGAGGCCGTTGATCGCATAGGAGAAGCCTGGGTCCGGCGGAGCATCCGCGGCGTAATTGATCGTGTAGGCCAGGATGCGGGTCTGTTCCGTCTGGCCCTTCTGGTCCACGCGTAGGAACGTGTGGCCGAACATGGAGGCGGGATTGTTCATGAAGGAGGAGGGAAAAATCATCGTCAAGGACTGGGCATTCATCTCCTTGAACCAATTATCGAAGCGTTCGCAACGCAGGGGAGGCAGACGGCGGTCGTCGAAGGCCAGCTTCTCCTTCAGCCAGTGATAGCGGGCAATGAAGGCGCACTGAGCCGGTTGCTTGGAGCGCCCGACCGGTTCATCGGAAAAGAACTGCCTCAGCGTGGCTTCCAGTTCGGCTTGCGGATCGGTTTTGCCGTCGGGCGAGAGAAAGAACCCGGGATCATCGGCCTCGCTGGTGACCCCGCCGAAGAGATTGGATTTGTAATGGAGCAGGAGATGCCACTCGCGCTGCTCGGCGAGCCGGGCCTGTGACGCGCGCTGGATCAGTTCAGAAAGGTGCGCGTGACCCGTGTCTGCCGCATGCGTTGGTGTCACCCAACAAAAGACACACCAGAGAAGGAAGGAGTAGGCGGTACCCCGGAAAACGATCATGACTTCCGACGATAGTGCCGTCGGTATTTCTCCGCCGCCTCCATGAGCCGGCCGTCGTGAGACAAAAACTCGGCATCGCCCCGATCGAGCACTTCGCCATACGACGCCAGATGAATCGCGTCCATACCGCGCAACGCGTATTGCACCGCCAAGAGGCCGGCGCGCGTGTACACAGGGGCAGACAGCGAGATGGAAAGCACTTGCAACCAGCCGTCCCTGAGCCGAGAAAGCAGATTGTGAAATTCCGTTTTGGTGATCGCCCCCTCACGGTGGCGACGGCCAAGAGCGGCATGCGCCTCGGGATAGGCAATCACTGAGGTGGCGACAACTCCAGCTGATTCCACCCTGGCGACCACGTCGCCGGCGCCTGCCTCTTCCATGAACAATTTCAAGAGGCTCGACGTATCCAGATACAAAATCATCCGCGATCTTCAAGCACGGCAGCGGCGATATTGGCCGGGCCCTTTCGAAGTTTCATGGGTCGAACCTGAGGTTTTCCGCCATGCCATTCAGCCTGTCCGGCACGGAGCAAGTCCTGGGCAATCCGCTGATCGTCGGAAACCTGCAAACCCGACAGTTCGGCGACCGCGCGGCGTCGATCGAGGATACGAATCCGCTCGCCTCGCTTGGCCAGCCGCACATATTCGCTGAGCTTGGCCTTCAGCGTCGCAATATTCACCGTGCGCATACGCCCTCCAATATAGTCACGAATCTATATGCCAGATGACCATATTCTTGTCAAGGTCGGCATATTCCCTAGCCCTTCGCAAGTTTATAGAGGTCAGGTGAGAGGGTCAGACCGAGGAAGGAGGCCACCCACGGCGACGCATGATATCCTCGTATACGCGCTTGCGATGCAAAATTCCCAAGACCCGGACCTCCGCGCCCGCCACCTGCCAGACCGCACGATAGTCGCCGACGCGGAGCTTCCAATAGCCTCGCAACGTCTCCCGCAAGGGGGCTCCATATCGCTCCGGCGCTTCGGCTAAGCGCGTCTCGATCGCCCGAGCGATTCGACGTTGGACATTGGAAGGCAAGAGCGGAAGATCCGCGTCCGCCACATCAGGATGGTAGATGAGGGTGTAGGACAATCAACGGCTCCGGCCACGCAAACGCGACCAGACTTGCTCATGGGTCAGGGCTTTCTTTCGTTCGAATGAGCGTTCTCGCTGCTCGGCGAAACGGGCCAGTGCCCGGTCCTCTTCGATTTCCAAGGCCTCTTTGACCAAATCCCGCATCTTCAACGATAGCGAAACCCCCTCCCGCCCCGCCCATTTGCGCAAGCCTTCGTATAACGGCTCCTCCAAGACCACGTTCACTCGTGGATGCTTCGTCGGCATGGCTCACCTCTCTTCCAGGCAGTGTAACGGATGTGATGGACTAAGGCAAGAAAGAGAAGGCCGCCCGAGGAAATGGGGCTCCCGACCCTACGGCCGGGAGCCTCGAAAAGCTTAGCGGGTCGAAACCTTGGCCAGAACCGGATGCTGGGCCATCGCATCGTGCAGCGCGGTCAGCATCGCGGCCGTGGAAGTCTGCCCTGCTTGCAGGAGCTCCTGGTACCGCTCCTGGGTCAAGGCAAAGAATGCAGGATGTTGCTCGGCCGGCACGCCCATCAGCGTCGCCAGCGACGCCAAGTGTTCACCGCGGCCTTGGGCCATTTCCTGCGACAGATTTTCGAAATTCAGTTCGGCGAAGAGCGTCGTCTTGTGTTCCGCCATGATCGCGCCGTCGTTCGTGCAGCCGGATGTCCCCGTGCTGATCGCGAAGGTGTACAAGCCAAACACGTTGGTCGTGGCCATCATGACCTGCGGGGCGATATTCTTGGGATGCTTATACTCTCCCCACACAAGCTTGCCCAGACCGCACCCAGGACCAGTGTCCGAATGCATCTCCGCCATAGCCGTTGCAGCCTGAAAAGAAACGAACATAACAGTCATTGAAAGGATAACGAGTTTCCTCAACATATCAGCTCTCCTCCTTGATCGAATGGCAATTTCATTCGCACCACCGCGATGTACTGCACCCCAACAAGTATAGCATTGGGTATACGGCACGCAAAAGAGAAACACAAAAGGCTTAGACCTTGCAGCCTGGGGTTTTGCAAGCATCAGTGTTTCATATCCGTAACAGCATAGATGAGTCAAATTCCTGCGCGCCGCTAACGCAGCGTACATCCTCTTGACAAGCAAAAATGGAGCTAGTCTAGTTTTGGACGAGCCCTTTTCAAGATTCGCTCGATCAGACGCGGCAAATCCTCGCTGACGTTGGCCCCGTTCTGAGACAGTTCTTAACCAGAGCAGAAGACCTCTTGACGTCTCCCCGGAAAACGACGGCAACTCAAAACTAGAGTAGACTGACGGCTTCGACGGTCCTGTGCGAAAGGAGGGACCCATGAAGCGGTCGAAATTCTCCGAGGAGCAGATCGTCTATGTGATC
>Ga0194120_10003313_pt1 | contig 26410 bp, 25 predicted proteins | sample TA2MahCa65mmetaG_FD_148642 | JGI IMG/M metagenome (GOLD analysis project Ga0194120, IMG submission 148642) | Freshwater microbial communities from Lake Tanganyika, Tanzania - TA2015019 Mahale Deep Cast 65m | ecosystem: Environmental > Aquatic > Freshwater > Lake | place: Tanzania: Lake... | reverse complement strand
CGCCATGGAAAGCCGGAACCACAGCTTCAAGGTCGAAGCTATTCATGGCGAACGCTTTAAGACTCGTTCCGATGCCAAGCATCAGGTGTTCGAATATATCGAAGTGTATTACAATCGCAAACGGCTCTATTCAAGACCGGGCTATCTCAGCCCAGAAGCGGTTGAAGCCCAAAAAGTCGCTTAGTGGAGTGTCCGTGAATTCCGGGCAAGATCATAGGTTTTCTACCGCCTTTTTGCGTTGCTTAAATCGATAGGAATCGTTGCCGGTTTCCAGGATGTCGCAATGATAGGTATTCCTGTCGAGTAGTGTGGTGGTCATCTTGGCGTCACCGAACACTTGCACCCATTCCGCAAAATTCAGATTGGTGGTGATGATCAGCGAGGCGCGTTCATGCAGTTGGCTAATGAGATGAAATAGCAGCGCCCCGCCAGATTCGGGGAAAGGCAGATAGCCCAGCTCATCCAGGATTACGGCATCGACTTGGATCAGCTTTCGCGCTAAGGCACCGGTTTTTTCTAACTGTTTTTCCAGTCCCAGGCGGCTCACTAAATCGACCGCATTATAGAAACGGACACGCTTGCCCTGATGAATGGCCGCCACGCTAGGGCGGTGGCCAGATGCGTTTTACCCGTACCGGTGCCGCTGGTTCTTGGGCAACTTGGCGTCGGCGTCCAGCCATTCGACTAATCGGGCTTTAAATTCACCCAATTTAGGTTCCGGTTGAACCTGCCGTTCATAAACCGGCTCGCTTTGGGTAGTAAGATGTTTTCTAACCGTAGGACGGGAGATATCCAAGGAACGGACAATCGAACTGATCGACTCCCCACTGACAAAATGTCGTCGTCTGATTTCGGCAATGATATCCATTTTTATCACTCCAGGTTTCTCCGGCAAAAAGCCGGTCATTGAACTACCTGGGGTGGAAACTTTTGGATGTTGATTGACAGTTTCCACACCTAGGTTTCAATTTTTCGCTCATCTAATTCAGTCAAAGGAGCAATGCCCGAGATCATCTTACTTTCAATCGATTGTAATGATTAAACCCTAAGTTTCAGCTCACTGCATCCCACATCATTATGTTGCAACGCGCCGTCAATGACCCAAGTGTCACAAGGCAATTTTTACATTTTCCAACCACAAAAGGAGCCTATCCGTGCCCCGAAAATCCACCCAAAGTAATGCCCTCTTATTCTTCGGCGTTTTCACTTTGACTGCCATTTTAGTGTCCAAAGTCACTGTCTTGGCAAGCATCTGGATTGCCGCCAAAGCCATCAAATAACTTTCTGTTGAATTACCCCTAAGCCCTAACCTTCCTGGGCCTGCTCCCCCCTGCAACACCCTCTTGCTCTGCACCACCCTCTTGGCCGGTCGTCATCGAACCGGTTGCCGGCCAGATCATGCAAATAATCTAATCCTTTTTAACCCCAATCATAGGCATTCACCATGATATTGATCAAACAATCCGAGGATATTCCCACTGTAACCCAATCCGACATTCTGGCTTTAATTAAACTGCGTTCTCAAGAAATGGGAGGGGCTCTTCGCGGGAATCGGCTTTCGGCAGCCCCAATCTTCCAAATGGAAGGATGGCTATGATGCGTATATGTTGTTAACTAGCAAACGAATTTTATTGATCGCCAGCACTGCGAGCTTGAACAGCTCGCCGATGAATACAAAGTTATTGCGCCCTATGAAGAATTTTCTTACCTCGAGTAGAGGTCTTTAGCGCAAAGCGTAGAAAAATCTATATGAACCGCCAAGGCTACTCCCAAAAAACCACCCTCTGCCTGTGCAAATTACTATGCTTAGTAAAGCTGGGGGACCCAAATCAGATTTAGGGGTGTGTGGGGTGCTGGGTGTGCTGCTTGGCAGAAATCGATAAGGGGTATGGGGGTGCCCAGTATGCGGGTGGATTGCGCCTTAATAAAACATTAGTAGCTTGGTCGGTGTGCACAATTCCATCACACTCAACACACTAAACCTGATAAACTCAACCCGTTGCTCATCTGAGCAACAAACTAACGCATTGATAAAACGATTGGATTTAATTAGATTACTTTGGTAACTGGGAAGACTGATTGCTTTCAGTCTAACTTACTGATTATAAAGAAAAATCTATTGGGGTGAGCGACGGGGCTCGAACCCGCGACAACAGGAATCACAATCCTGGACTCTACCAACTGAGCTACGCCCACCATAGACGTGGAAAAAGAAATGGCACGCTTGGCAGGACTCGAACCTGCGACCCTCGGCTTAGAAGGCCGATGCTCTATCCAGCTGAGCTACAAGCGCAAAGCTGGTCGGGGTAGAGGGATTTGAACCCCCGACATCTTGCTCCCAAAGCAAGCGCGCTACCAGGCTGCGCTATACCCCGACGACTTCTTCATGACCGATTTACAACTAAGCAAATCGACTCAAAAGAGCGGCGTATGATAACGGCGAGCACTGCAACCGTCAATGATTTTTTCTGTTTCCGGCAAAATTTGAGGTAGTGGCTAAACATCCCGCGCAGGCTTGACCGTTCCTGGTACGCACGCATGATTTCCTCCTTGCGCTCATCTCTGTACTGGACGACCGGCTCCAGCACCTTGCAGGCACCGCAGTCCTTGCAGCGGTATTGCTGGTTGTCGCATACGTTGCGCCCGTTCTTGACGATGTTTTCGCTTTGGCAAAAACAGAAACTGTACTCAACTATCATATTTATCATAGCTTATGAAAAATCTATAACGTAATTTATCATTTAATAATTAAGCCACTACCGAAATAATAAATGCATGATTGATTGTTTTTATGATACTAATTGGTAATAACTATCAATGAAGGAGCACATGGAAGCGAGCGAAGCCGAGCGATGTACGACGACCCCTGCGTAGCCGTAGAGGCCGGGCGTTTTGACGGAGTTGGAGCGCAAGCGTAGTGCGTAGTGCGTAGTGCGTAGTCAAAATGCAAGGCCATACGACACGGCGTCAAGTCATTCGCGCAAGGTCAAAATACGAAGCAAGGCGGAAGCCGATGTTTTGTGTTTTGGGCTGTAGCGGGACGAACGCAGGCCGCCGAAGGCAAACTCGCCACGTCATTTTTCGCTGCTGAAATCGGATTGGACCCCATTTCAGCTTTCGCGAAAAATAGTGGTGCGCTGGAACCGAAACGCACCATCGGGTTGGTCTGGCGCAAAACCAGCGGCAGACGAAATTTATTAGATAAAATTGCACACCTTATCGAACAATTAAAGAACAACACCTGATTAATCTCCCGTAGCAATTTGAACTTCTCACATTTATTAGCACTCTTATTAATTGAGTGCTAAAATTTTAGCCGATTTCTTAATTTTTTGGAGTTATGAATGAGTGATGCGATTACACTTCCCGTTAATTTATCGGTAGGTACGTTCGATGCTTATTTGAATGTCGTACGGCAAATGCCTAAATTAACGCCGGAACAAGAACGCGCGTTGGCGATCCGCTTCCGGGATGAAGGCGATTTGAATGCCGCACGGGAACTGGTCATGGCTAACCTGCGTTTTGTCGTGCATGTCGCCAGAGGTTACAGTGGTTACGGTTTGTCCATGCCGGACATTATCCAGGAAGGCAATGTCGGATTAATGAAGGCGGTCAAACGCTTCGACCCGGATTTGGGTGTGCGTCTGGTTTCCTTTGCCGTGCACTGGATCAAAGCGGAAATCCATGAATTTGTTATCCGCAACTGGGGTATCGTTAAAATTGCGACCACCAAAGCACAACGTAAGTTATTCTTTAACTTACGGAAAGCGAAAAGTCATTTAGGCTGGTTGACCAATGATGAGGCCGAAGCGATTGCCGGTGATTTGAATGTAGAAGTCAGCACCGTATTTGAAATGGAAAAGCGGTTGGGTAATAAGGATATATCCTTCGACCTGCCTGCTGATGAAGAAGCCGAGGAAAACTATCTGGAACCGGCCAGTTACATTTTTGAACAGAATGACGATCCGGCAATAATGCTGGAAAATACCGAATGGCAAGGCCACGAGCAAAAGCTGCTAACCCAGGCATTGGACGAATTGGACGAGCGCAGCCTGGACATCGTTCACAGCCGCTGGCTAGCGGACGAAAAAGCGACTTTGCATGAACTGGCCGAACGCCATCAGGTGTCCGCTGAACGGATCAGGCAGTTGGAGCAGAATGCGATGAAAAAGTTGCGCGCCGCCGTGGTATTTGCTGCGTAATTTGCGTTAACTTATTAATACATAGAGGCTTAGGATGAGAGTCCTAAGCCTTTTTTATTGTCATTAATACCCTTTGCAATGTGTTGTGACTCTAAATCTTCATTAATTTGATAGAATTTGCCGATGTCCTAGTAAAATAGCAAGTTTTCCCAATTAATAAATAACCATGCGCACTTCCCAATTTCCACTCAATACCGTCAAAGAAGTCCCCGCCGATGCGGTTGTCATCAGCCATCAATTAATGATACGTGCGGGGCTTATCCGCAAACTGGCGGCGGGACTTTACACTTGGCTGCCGTTGGGTTTACGGGTTTTACGCAAAGTCGAAGCCATCGTACGGGAAGAAATGAATAAAGCAGGCGCGCTGGAGGTATTAATGCCCGCTTTGCAACCGGCTGAGTTATGGCAGGAAACCGGACGTTGGGAAAAATACGGACCGGAACTGGCGCGTCTAAAAGACCGTCATGACCGCGATTTTTGTTTGGGACCCACGCACGAAGAGATCATCACCGATTTAGCTCGTAACGAAATCAAAAGCTACAAACAATTGCCGATTAATTATTACCAGATTCAAACCAAATTCCGCGATGAAATCCGTCCGCGCTTCGGCGTGATGCGCTGCCGTGAGTTCATCATGAAAGACGCCTATTCGTTCCACCTGACGCAAGAGTCTTTGCAGGAAACTTATGATGTGATGCATCAGGTATACACTACGATTTTCACCCGCTTCGGCCTGAAATTTCGTGCCGTTATTGCCGATTCCGGCTCTATCGGCGGTGCGGTGTCGCATGAATTCCATGTCTTGGCGGATTCAGGAGAAGACGCGATTGCCTTTTCCGACGTCAGCGATTATGCGGCTAATCTGGAGAAAGCCGAGGCGTTACCGCCCGCTATTCCAGTTACCGCTGCAAATGCAAGCCGGGAAGAAGTCGCTACGCCAGGCAAAAAAACCATTGAGGAAGTTAGCGAGTTTTTACAAGTTCCGCCGGAAAAAATCTTAAAAACCTTGGCCGTTATCCGTAAAGGCGATACAACTGCTGGCGGAAGCCAAGACCAGTTTATGCTGCTGTACTTACGCGGCGACCACGACTTAAATGAAGTGAAATTAACCAAACTGATAGGCGACTACAGTTTTGCCAGCGACGAGGAAATCGAAACCCATCTGGGTTGCCGTTCCGGTTATATCGGCCCATCCTTGACAGATTCTGGCAAAATTATTTCGTGGCTGGCCGATCATGCCGCTGTTAATATGGTTGATTTCGTTTGCGGCGCGAATAAGGCGGGTTTTCACTTTCAGGGTTGCAATTGGCAAAAAGATTTTCTATTTCCGAATACCGATTTGCTTGAAAAAAATGCGGTTGATATTCGCAATGTTATTAATGGCGACCCCAGCCCGGACGGCAACGGCAACATTCAGATCGCGCGTGGCATTGAAGTTGGCCATATTTTTCAGCTCGGCACCAAATACAGCGCTTCAATGAAAGCCGGGATCATTAATGAGGAAGGTAAGCACCAGACGATGATTATGGGCTGCTACGGTATCGGCATCAGCCGCGTGGTGGCTTCCAGCATTGAACAAAGCCATGACGACCGTGGCATTATCTGGCCTGCCAGCCTAGCGCCGTTCCAGGTTGCCATTTGTCCTATGAATCTGCATAAATCCGAACGCCTGAAAGCCGCTGCCGAACAACTGTATCAGAAACTGCTACAAGCCGGCGTTGAGGTTTTATTTGACGACCGCAAAGTCCGGGCCGGTTTCATGTTTTCCGATATGGAACTGATCGGCATTCCGCACTGCATCGTTATCAGCGATAAAGGCCTTGAAGCAGGTATCGCCGAATACAAAGCCAGAACGGCTGAAACCAATGAAGAGATACCGTTTAACGATGTTCGGGCTTTCTTGCTAGATAAGTTGAATAGTCAGTAACGTTCGCTACCAGCGCGCCACTATTTTTCGCGAAAGCTGAAATGGGGTCCAATCCGATTTCAGCAGCGAAAAATGACGTGGCGAGTTTGCCTTCGGCGGCCTGCGTTCGTCCCGCTACAGCCCAAAACACAAAACATCGGCTTCCGCCTTGCTTCGTATTTTGACCTTGCGCGAATGACTTGACGCCGTGTCGTATGGCCTTGCATTTTGACTACGCACTACGCTTGCGCTCCAACTCCGTCAAAACGCCCGGCCTCTACGGCTACGCAGGGGTCGTCGTACATCGCTCGGCTTCGCTCGCTTCCATGTACTCCTTCTACGCTATTTTTTTCGTTGAAATCGGTATTAATTAATCAGGGAAACGCCTTTAATCTGCGCAAAACACGGCATACCTTCCGCTAAAGCCAGTTGATGCGCCGACTTACGAGTGATCAAAGCAAGTAAGGTATTGGCGCCGCAGCGCAAACTGACCGTGGTGTTGCCGGTTCGATCGGCATCAAGACCGGTTATCTTAGCAGGCAAAACATTAATGATGCTGGTTTGCATCGGCGCCTGCAAACTGATACTGACGTCACGCGCCTGTAGCAACACCCGGATTTGTGCGCCAATTTCCGCCTTTACTAACGGCACATTCAGCGTTATGCCGCCGACATCAATGCATGATAACTGATATTCAGGATCATGGCTCTTCACTACGCCTTGCCAAACGCTGACCGCATCAACTTCCTGTTCGAATGGGAATTCCGGTTTGGACAGCATTTCCATTAATGAACCGTTCGCCTGCACCCTGCCCCGTTTGAGAATGACTAAATAATCAGCTAGTTGCATGACTTCACGCTGAGAATGCGTTACATAAATAACCGGCGTAACGAATTCTTGTTGTAGTTTTAACAGATAGGGCATGACTTCGCGTTTACGATTAATATCGAGCGAAGCCAGCGGCTCATCCATTAATAGAATATCCGGATTCAGCACCAACGCTCTGGCAATAGCAACGCGTTGCCGTTCGCCGCCGGACAAGCGTTCCGGTGTTCGTTGAAGGATGGTATCCAGACTTAAAAACCGGACAATATGATCGAAATGGCTGCGGTTATGTTTGGTTGCAGCGCGTTTATAGCCAAATTCAAGATTACCGAGCACCGTTAAATGCGGGAATAGATTGGCGTCCTGAAACACATAACCTAGGTTACGCCGGTGTGTGGGTATAAATCGATTCGTTCGACTATCTTGCCAAATCTGGCCATTAACTCCGAAATACCCATGTTTAGGCCGTTCCAATCCGGCCATGCAGCGCAGTAAAGTTGTTTTACCGGAACCGGATTCGCCGTAAATAACGCTTATCCCCGAGCTTGGTAACGACAAGGCAATATCCATATGAAAGCCGGGAAACGCAAGTTGAAATTGCGCGGTAATTTCTGTGGCGTTCATTTGCCCGATTGCGAATTGGTCTGAATCTTTAGCGCACTGTAAAGAATGAACAGCACAATAAAAGAAAAAAGCAGCAGACATCCGGCCAGCCAATGTGCGCGACCATATTCCAATGCTTCAACATGATTGTAAAGTTGTACGGAAACCACCCGCGTTTTATCAGGAATATTGCCGCCGATCATCAAGACAACACCGAATTCGCCAATGGTGTGAGCAAAACCCAGAATGGCAGCGGTCAAAAATCCGGGTTTAGCCATCGGCAGAACGATATTAATGAAGATATCGGTTGACCCAGCCTTCAAGGTAGCCGCTGCTTCCAGTAACTGCCGACCGATCATTGCAAACGCCGCTTGCAAAGGTTGCACGACAAATGGCAAAGAATATATGACCGAAGCGATTACTAGACCCCAGAATGTAAAAGGCAGGGTTCCAAGCCCCAATGCTTCCGTAAACTGTCCGACCAGACCTTTAGGACCCATTAATAACAACAGATAGAAACCTAGCACGGTTGGCGGCAACACTAACGGTAAAGCAATTAAGGCTTGAAAAAATCCACGCCATCGCGATTGCGTTCTAGCAAGCCACCACGCTAATGGCGTTCCGATTAATAAAAGAATAAAAGTAGTTATACCGGCGATCTTAATCGATAGCCATAATGTTGTTATATCATCGGCGGTCAACATGATTTACTCGGCTATGCCATAGCCGTAAGCCTGGATAATCTCTTGCGCTTCCCTGGTTGCTAAGAACGCCATTAATGCCTTAGCTGCCGGATTCAATTCGCCTTTTTTTAACAAGACGGCATCTTGCCTGATCGGTGGATGAAGATCATCAGGAATCTGCCAGGCCGAACCACTGCTTATTTGTCCGTGATCATTAATGATTTGCGATAACGCGACAAAACCCAGTTCGGCATTGCCGCTATCGATAAATTGCTGTGTTTGCGATATATTTTCGCCAAGCACAAGCAATGGCCTCAAGTGTTCCAGTAAACCCAGATTTTTCAGCGTTGCTTCCGCGGCAAGCCCGTACGGCGCTAATTTAGGATCGGCAATCGCCAAATGCCGGAAACCGGCGTTAGGTAGAATCTGGCCGTTTTTATCGACATACCCTGTCTTTGCCGACCACAGCACTAATTTGCCGATAGCATAAGTAAACCGTGTGTTGGTTACCGCTAAGCCCAATTGTTCCAGTTTTTGGGGATTAGTTTCGTCTGCGGAAAGAAATATCTCGTAGGGCGCACCGTTTTCGATTTGGGCGACAAACTTTCCTGACGAACCGAAAGACAAGTTGATTTCATGGCTCGTTGTTTTGGTGAAAACTTCGGCCAAAGCGGTCATCGGCTTGGTGAAATTCGACGCTACGGCAACCATTACTGTCTCCGCCTGTGCAGTGGTCAGGACACACCATAAGAATAGAAACAGTATTCGCTTCATATTATCACGCGGATAAAACTATTGATAATGAGCCCCGCGGAATTCGTTGCCGCACCTTATTTATGTCGATACAGAATGCAATAAAATTTTAGAAATCCTATTTATTAATTAAACATTCGCGGATTGTTGTTTAACGTTGCGAATGCAAAGCATCATAGTTAAACCATCCTGCTAACGTTCGGATTGTTTTTTTACGGATATATCCGCACTACCCTCTAAACTGGCCAATAATGCATTAAATTCGGCTTGCCCAAACGCTTTGGCGAGATTTTTTTTGGCCAGTTCCATCTGTTTCTTATCGTCATCGCTCATAACGCCCGGCGCGACGTTAGACAGGCTTACCAGCGCTTGTTCTCCCGCCGGTAAGGCGACCGTGAAAATAGACGGCTTGCCGGCAACCGGTTTGGCTGCTTTAAAAATAGCGTCGGTCAAGGCTTCCGGTAACGCAGACTTTGTACGCGTTAATCCTTTGGCTTCTTTTACCGTTAGTTTAAGCTCTGCTACAACCTTCTGCATGGTTTCGCCTGCTTGTACGCGTTGTTTCGCTTGATTAACAGTATCCAGCGTTTGTTGCACGGCTTTTTCATTCATTAATGCTGCAATAACGTCCTGTTTGACGCTATTCAACTCACGCACTGCCGCAGGTTTGCGCTCCAACTGGTGCAACACGACTAAACGATCATTGCCCATCTCAATCGGAGTGCTGTTATTGCCTTGCTGCACTTCCTCAGAGAATGCTGCATCCCTAACCTTTTGCTCAGCGGCAATACCCTCTCCTTTATCTTTAGCGAATAAGCCGCTTTTTTTAATGTCTAGCTTTAAATTGCTTGCTGCCGCCTGCAGGCTGTCCGGGTTTTCGTAACTTAACTGCGCCAGTTTTTCTCCCGCCTCATAAAATGCGTTCTCGGTTTGCGCTTTCTGATAACTTTTGGTGAGTTCGTCTTTGACGGATTCGAACGGTTTGATTTGCGCAGCCGTTAATTGAGTGACTTTGATAAGATGATACCCAAAGGATGATCTGACCGGTTTGGAGACTTCATCCTGCTTTAGCGATTTCGCCGCTTCCACGAAAGTTTTATCGAATGATTTATCTAAGCTGCCGGGATTAAAGACGCCTAATTCGCCGCCTTTTTTTGCGGTCATTTTATCGTCAGATAATTCCGCAGCGACGGCGGTAAAATCTTTACTTTTTAACGCTTCCCGTGCTTTTGTCGCTTTCTCTAAAGCCGCTTTGTCATCGGTTTTAGCATTAACGACGAACAGAATGTGACTGATTGTCCGCTCTTCTTGTTTACTGGTGTATTGATCTTTTTGCTCTTCATAATAGGCGCGCAGCTTGTCCTCGGCCACGCTTACATCTTTAGACAATCCGTCTAAGGTCAATTCCACATATTCGACAGCAACCTGTTCGGGAACTTTATACGTGTCCTGATGTTTTTGATAATAATCGGCGATTTCCTGTTCGCTGGGTTGAACGGACGGCTTAGCAAACGGAATGACGGCATATTCCACATCGCGCTGCTGATTTTGAATTTTGAAAAAACTTTCGATCGCCTGAGCGGTCGCAAAACTGCTGTCGGTAATGGTGCGTTGAAACTGCGCCATCATCAGGTTGTGTTTAATCTTGCTCTCGTACGTGGCCGGTAGCATTCGTTGCGAAGCCAAAATAGACTTATAGCGCTTGTCGTCGAATTTGCCGTCGGTTTGAAAATGCGGCAGGTCTTTAATGAAATCGCGGATGCTGGAATCGGCGGCGGTTAAACCTTCATCTTGAACGTATTGCAACAGCACTTCGTCTTTTATTAATTTATCTAAAGCCTGCTGTTTTAAGATTTTTTCATCGAAATTCATGCCGCGAAAGTTTTGGGCATACTGCTCGTATGCATTAGTGACATCGCGCTGGTAAAAGTCTTTATCGCCTACCGATGCAACCGGAGACTCATTGCTGGAGTCTGTGTAATTCTGAATGCCCCATAATGCAAAGGGAATACAGATGGCAATCAAGATTACCCATGCAAAAGCGCCTTGCGCTTTTTCTCTAATTGTCGTCAGCATAAGTTCAATTCCAAAAAACCATTAATGATTAATAGTGGCTACTGTAAACCATTTTAATATCAAAAAAAAAGCCCCGGACTTTAACAGTACGAGGCTTTACATAGTGGCGGAGCGGACGGGGCTCGAACCCGCGACCCCCGGCGTGACAGGCCGGTATTCTAACCAACTGAACTACCGCTCCAAAGTCTGGTGGGTGCTGAGGGGTTCGAACCCCCGACCCTCGCCTTGTAAGGGCGATGCTCTCCCAGCTGAGCTAAGCACCCGACTAAAGAGATGCTATTTTACAGTATCCGTTAGCGATTTACCAGCCTTGAATTTGACTGATTTTGCCGCTTTGATTGTTATTTCGTCTCCGGTTTGCGGATTACGTCCGACCCGTTCGGCGCGTTCTTTTACGACAAAGGTTCCAAAACCGACTAATGTCACAGAGTCGCCTTTTGCTAAAGCCGAACTAACGGCGCTGGTAAAGCCGTCCAAAGCGCGACCTGTATCGGCTTTGGTTAAGCCAGATAACTCTGAGATAGCATCAATGAGTTCTGATTTGTTCATTTATTCCCCCTAGGAAAGTGAGCGTTAAGATTGGGTATTAATTTGTAGAATGATGAAGCAAGGGCTAGGTATCTATTCTTATGCTAGTGTGTAACGGAGCGCATTAAGAATAAGATGCGATATTTATAACAACTGCTTTCCCAAAGTGTCAAGCTTTAAAGACCGGTGTATTCATTAATACACCGGTCTATGCTGCGGCTAGTAAAAGAATTAATGAGCGATGACACCCGGATTGGCCTGAACTTTGCCGGTAGAAGGTTCGGTCTTAGTCTGTTTGCCGTCGCTATCGGCAACGATAGGATCGGGCATGTACTGCAACGCCGTTTCCAAAACCTCATCAATCCAGTGTACCGGTTTAATTTGCAAATTCTGTTTGATGTTTTCCGGAATTTCCGCCAAGTCTTTTTCGTTTTCCGACGGTATTAATACGGTGGTAATGCCGCCGCGATGCGCCGCCAGCAATTTTTCCTTCAAACCGCCAATCGGCAAGACTTCGCCGCGCAAGGTGATTTCGCCCGTCATCGCCACATCGGCGCGCACCGGGATTTTTGTTAACGCTGAGACTACGGCTGTGCACATGGCGATGCCTGCACTTGGTCCGTCTTTGGGCGTGGCGCCTTCGGGTACGTGGATATGGATATCGTTTTTCTGGAAAATTTCATTATCCAATCCCAAGATTGCCGCGCGGCTGCGAACCACCGTCATGGCGGCTTCTATCGATTCTTTCATGACATCGCCAAGCTTGCCCGTCGCCAGTTGTTTGCCCTTACCTGGAATAACGGCGGTTTCAATAGTCAATAACTCTCCGCCGACTTCGGTCCAGGCCAAACCCGATACATGCCCAATCTGGTCTTGCTCTTCTGCAATCCCATAATGAAAGCGCTTTACGCCCAGATAAGCATTCAAGTTTTTCGGTTCGATAACAACCTTTTCCTTGGAGGGTTCCAGCAGGAGGTCTTTCACAACCTTCCGGCATATTTTAGAAATATCGCGCTCCAGACTGCGTACGCCCGCTTCCCTGGAGTAATAACGGATCATATCGCGAACGGCGGCTTCGGTAATTTCGATTTCTTTGGTTTTAAGGCCGTTATTTTTAATCTGTTTAGGGATTAAATATTGAACGGCAATATTAATCTTTTCATCTTCGGTATACCCGGCAAGCCGGATCACTTCCATTCTATCCAGCAAGGCCGGCGGAATGTTCATGGTGTTGGCTGTTGCGACAAACATGACGTCGGACAGATCGAAATCGACTTCCAGATAATGGTCGGAAAAAGTATGATTTTGCTCGGGATCAAGCACCTCCAGCAAAGCCGACGCCGGATCGCCGCGAAAATCCTGCGCCATTTTGTCGATTTCATCCAGCAAAAACAAAGGATTGCGGGTTTTGACTTTCGCCATGTTTTGTAGAATTTTGCCCGGCATGGAACCGATATAAGTACGGCGATGGCCGCGGATTTCCGCCTCGTCTCGCACACCGCCCAGCGCCATACGGACGTACTTGCGATTAGTCGCCCTGGCAATGGATTCGCCTAATGAGGTTTTGCCGACGCCCGGCGGACCGACCAAACACAAAATCGGCCCTTTCAACTTGTTGACACGTTGTTGTACGGCCAGATATTCGAGGATGCGTTCTTTTACTTTTTCCAATCCGTAATGTTCGGATTCCAATACCTGTTCGGCGTCTTTTAACACACGGGTCACTTTGGTCTTTTTCTTCCACGGCACACTGATCATCCAGTCGATGTAATTGCGCACCACGGTCGCTTCAGCCGACATCGGCGACATTAACTTCAGCTTGTTCAGCTCGGCTTTGGCCTTGGTTTTCGCCTCTTTCGACATGCCGGCCTGATTGATTTTTTTCTCCAGATCCTCTATTTCATTGGGCACGTCATCCATATCGCCCAACTCTTTCTGGATGGCTTTCATCTGTTCGTTGAGGTAATATTCCCGCTGGTTTTTCTCCATCTGCTGTTTTACGCGCACACGGATTTTCTTTTCCATTTCCAGAATATCCACTTCGCCTTCCATTAACGCCATTAATACTTCCAGGCGCTGTTCGATATCGGACGTTTCCAGGATGATTTGTTTTTCGTGGATTTTAATAGCGATATGCGCCGCCATGGTATCGGCCAAGCGGCTGGGATCGTCAATGCCTGATAATAAATTCAGCACTTCCGCCGGGATTTTATTATTGAATTTGACGTATTGGTCAAAGGTGTTCATGACCGTGCGTTTTAAGGCATCCAGCTTTTGTTCTGGAATTTGCATGATGTCGCCGATTTGTATGACGGATGCCGATATAAAGCTACCGGTTTCCACATAACCGATGACTTTATTCCGCTCGTTGCCTTCCACCAGCACTTTGACGGTGCCATCGGGCAACTTTAATAATTGCAAAATATTGGCTAAGGTGCCGACTTCGTATAAGTCTTTGAATTCGGGTTCGTCTACAGCCGCTTCTCTTTGAGCAACCAGCAAAATCTGCTTATTGCCGAGCATGGCCGCATTAAGTGCGTCGATTGATTTTTGCCTGCCGACGAATAATGGGATAACCATGTGAGGATATACCACGACATCCCTCAGCGGCAAAACAGGAACAAGTGTGTTGGATTCTGTCATAGTCTTTGCATTCTTACGGTAGTTTACGACCTGTTGCGAAGATTATGGGGGTGATATCGCAAATAGCAAGGTCGTACTGTAGATTATTTCACAAATACAGTTAATCGATCCTTATTTAAGCGAACGGTAAATAAAAAAGGAGTTGTGGTTTACGCCATAACTCCTTTTTTATTAATGATAGCTAGGTGTTGATTACGCTTTGATTTTTTCGGTTTCGTAGACCAATAACGGCTCGGACTCGCCCAGGATAACGCTTTCATCGACCACAACTTTGCGAATGTTGTCGGCGGATGGCAGCTCGTACATGGTATTTAACAGAACGTTTTCGACAATCGTTCGTAATCCTCTGGCGCCGGTTTTCCGGTCCATCGATTTGCGCGCAATAGCGGCCAGGGAGTCGCCTCTAAACTCTAATTCAGCGCCTTCCATCTGGAATAAGTGCTGATATTGCTTGATTAGTGCATTTTTGGGTTCGGTCAGTATCTTGATGAGCGCCGATTCATCGAGTTCGTCCAGTGTCGCCACCACGGGCAGACGGCCGACGAATTCGGGTATCAAACCGTATTTAATCAAGTCTTCGGATTCTACATCGGCAAACAATTCGCCGACGCTTTTGCTTTCTTCTTTGCTATTTACTTCCGCTGAGAAGCCGATACCGCCTTTTTCCGAACGCGCTTTGATGACTTTATCCAAGCCGGCAAACGCGCCGCCCACAATGAACAGGATATTAGCAGTATTAACCTGCAAAAATTCCTGTTGAGGATGTTTGCGACCGCCTTGAGGTGGCACGGACGCAATGGTGCCTTCGATTAATTTCAATAAGGCCTGCTGAACGCCTTCGCCGCTTACATCGCGGGTTATCGAAGGGTTGTCGGATTTACGCGAAATCTTGTCGATTTCGTCGATATATACGATACCGGTTTCGGCTTTTTCGACATCGTAATCGCATTTTTGCAGGATTTTCTGGATGATATTTTCGACATCTTCGCCGACATAACCGGCTTCCGTTAATGTGGTCGCGTCGGCGATAGTAAACGGTACATCCAGTAAACGCGCCAGCGTTTCCGCCAGCAGAGTTTTGCCTGAACCGGTGGGTCCGATTAATAAAATGTTGCTTTTCGCCAGCTCGACGCCGTCTTTCTTGGATTTGTTGCGCAGACGTTTGTAATGGTTATAAACGGCAACAGCCAGAATTTTTTTGGCCCGTTCCTGGCCGATAACATAGCTATCGAGTTCCGCTTTGATCTGCTTGGGCTTGGGAAGCTCTCCGCCGTAATAGGAAGACGACTTATCCTGCAGTTCATCTTTAATAATGTCGTTACATAAGTCTACGCATTCGTCGCATATGTAGACGGAAGGACCGGCAATCAGTTTCCTGACTTCCTGTTGGCTTTTGCCGCAAAACGAACAATACAACAACTTATCGTCGTCTTTGCCGTTTCTCTCGTTACTCATCGTTCATCCCCCATGAAGCCCATGTTCAGAATTACCGTATAGTCTACTTTAATATAAGCTCTAAAGTAACTGATAATGGACAACTTATTTAGGTAATGCCGCTCTGTTTGTCAAGACTTTATCGATCAAACCGTAATTAACGGCATCGTCAGGGCTTAAAAAATTGTCCCTGTCGGTGTCGATTTGCACTTTTTCAATCGGTTGCCCGGTATGATGCGATAAAACTTTATTTAACTTATCCCGGATCTGCAAAATTTCCCGGGCATGGATGTCGATGTCCGACGCCTGCCCTTGAAACCCGCCTAAAGGCTGGTGAATCATCATGCGCGAATGCGGCAGGCAATAACGTTTGCCTTTGGTACCTCCGGTTAATAGCAATGCGCCCATACTGGCGGCTTGTCCGATGCACATGGTGCTGACGTCAGGCTTAATAAACTGCACGGTGTCGTAAATAGACATTCCTGCTGTGACCGAACCGCCCGGCGAATTAATATAAAGATGTATATCTTTATCGGGATTTTCCGATTCCAAAAATAGAAGTTGGGCGACAATCAGGTTGGCCATGTAGTCTTCAACCTGGCCGACCAAAAAGATAACGCGCTCCTTTAACAGCCTGGAGTAAATGTCGAAGCTGCGTTCGCCGCGCGCGGTTTGCTCAATAACGATAGGAACCAGATTACCGGCTGCGTAGGGTTCTATCCGTTGATACGTATTAAATTGACTGCTCATTAATGCAAATTAACGTTGGGTTGAATCCATAATATCACTAAAACTCTTGGTTTCATTAGCAATTTTTGCTTTTGCAACCAACCATTCCACCACTTGGTCTTCCAGTACCATTTGCTGAACGCTTTGCAAGCGGCTTTTGTCGGAATAATACCAATTAACAAAGGCCTCCGGTTGCTCATAACTCTGCGCCATTTCTTCAATTTTGGCGCGCACCTTTGCGTCGTCTACTTTAATGTCGTTAACGTGGATAATTTCGCCCAAAATTAATCCTAAAGCCACCCGCTTTTCGGCTTGCGGCTTGAACATGTCGTCCGGCAAGTTTAAATCCTCACGCTTGAGCTTTTGCCGCTTGACGGACTCGAGATAGGGCTTCATCAAGTTATTAATTTCTTCTTTAATCAACACGTTAGGAATTGTTAACTGGACTTTTTCGTAGACGGAGTCAAGAATGCTGTTTTTCAATTGGACGTGGAGGGCTTGCGCCAGTTCCCGTTCCATGTTGGCTTTAACATCCGCCGTGAAGGTTTCGATCGATCCGTCTTTGCTACCGTAACCAAGGATGAACTCTTCATTCACTTCCGGTAAGGAAGGTTCTTCTACTTTAATGACATCAACCGTAAATTCGGCCGTTTTCCCCGCTAATTTGGCGTTCCCGTATTCTTCGGGAAATGTTACGGTAAAAATTTTATGATCACCGCTGGCAAGACCCGTCAGATTATCTTCAAAACCGGGAATCATCTGTTTTCCGCCGATTTCGACAGGAAAATCGTTAACCGTGCCGTCCGTAAAATTTTCGCCTTCGCTGATACCCGAAAATGAAATCGTGATCCGGTCTTTGTCCTGCGACGGCCGCTCCACCACGATCCAGTTAATTTTCTGGCTTTTCAGTTTTTCGATCATGGCGTCGACGTCGCTGTCTTCGACGCTGGCCGTGGTTTGGGTAATTTCCAGGTTGTCTACACCTGCCAAGGAAATTTCCGGATACACTTCGAACTCAGCGGTGTACGTTAAACCGTTACTCTCGTCCAAATCCTGAATAAACGGCTGACCGGCGGGTTTCAAATCTTCTTTTTGCAGGGCGTCATAGTAGCTCGACTGAATAAGATCGCCGGCAATTTCCCCACGCACTCTGTCGCCGTACATTTTATTAACGACATGTTGAGGCACTTTGCCGGGACGGAAACCGTCTATTTTGACTTGCGTCGCCAGTTTTTTCAGACGTTCCGCCATTTTTTCCTGAACGATGGCTTCAGGTACGCTCACGGTCATTTTTCTGCTTAATTCGGATGTCTTTTCGACAGAAACTTGCATGGTTTTCCTCAACAAACGGGTTGGATGCTTACGATAGCCGAAGTCCGGCGATTAATGATGGGTTTATCGGCGTTACATCAGTCAATAAATTGGTGCGAATGGGGAGAGTCGAACTCCCACAGGCTGCCCTACTGGAACCTAAATCCAGCGCGTCTACCAATTTCGCCACATTCGCACATTGAACCCCTCATTATAATTGCAGCAGCAAATAACAACAAGCAATATGTTCATGCGGATTGTATACCTCTGTTAATGAGCGACCGTTACCGTAAAGCCCAGCTGCCGGACTTCCTCGGCAAACTCATCCATCACTTCTACGGGTAAGGCCGATAAGCGTTCGGCTTCAGGCTGGGTAGAAGGTCGGGCCAGTGTGTATAGCATGATGTCTTTAATATCAGTGGTATCTTTAACCCGCATTAACGCCAAAAGATAAGCCAGTTTTTCCGATTGATGCAGCCCCTGCTCGACATAATTAATAAGGCAAGTCTGAATTTTTGTCCGGCACAGGCTGGCTGATAGTTGTAGATTTTGTAAAGCGCTGTCAAGGCTTTGGCTAATGTTGTTAACGAACGAGCGGCCTTCCTTGCTGGCACTGTCCAATTTAAACCAGACTTCGCCGTTATACTCTTGCAATAACTTTAAACCTTGCCGGACTTTTTGTTGATGGATCAGGCTACCGTTGGTAATTAATACCAAAGAGCTATTCGGTAGAACACCTTTTTCTGCAGCAATACTGCCTACTAATTCGATAGCTGACGCGAATTGCTGACAACTGGTCGGCTCGCCGTTTCCTGAGATGGCAATATCCTTAATCACACGGTTATCCGCATCGACCTGATAACGTTCAAAGAAATCCCCCTGCTGTACATCATCCAGAAAAAAGCGCAGTTCTTTTTCCAGCATGTTTAAGTCGACATCGGGCGCAGCGCCTTTAATAAGATTAGGCACCTGACAGTAAATGCAGCGCCAGTTGCAGGCATTATTGGTATTGAAATTAATGCCGATCGATAAGCCCCCTGCCCGTCTGGATATGACCGGATAGACGTATTTCAGCCCGGCGCTGTCGCGATCATGGTTGTCGGTAGTTAATTTCTTGGACATGCCGAACAGAATGGTCAGTTCAGTGAGAGTTATTAATCATTAAACAATTCGCGTAATCCGGTTGCCGACGGATTCATAACACAGCCTTTCTCAGTAACGATAACGCTTATTAATTCCGCGGGAGTAACGTCGAATACCGGATTCCAGGCGCTGACGCAAGGATTGTCATTGTAACAGTTCGGCAATAATTCGCTTTGCTGGCGCTGTTCGATTTCGATAAGTTCTCCGTTCATTAAGTTCCGGTCGATAGTTGACGTCGGCGTTACCACCATAACTTTTACGCCATGACGTTTGGCCAATACCGCCAAGCCGTAGGTGCCGATTTTATTGGCGGTATCGCCGTTCATCGCTACCCGGTCCGCGCCGACTATTATCCAATCAATTGCGCCCGATTTCATTAACCATGCGGCGGCGGAATCGGCGATTAATGTCACCGGAATATTGTCTTGCGCCAATTCCCACACAGTAAGCCGCTGACCTTGCAGCCAGGGTCGCGTTTCTCCCGCATAAACTTGAATACCCGGCTTTCGGGCGACCATGCTTCTGATAACGCCTAAGGCGGTGCCGTAGCCGCCGGTTGCCAAAGCGCCTGTGTTGCAATGGGTCAAAATGCCTTTTACGTTAAAATCGGTTAATATATCGGCACCCAGTTCGCCCATTGTTCGATTGGCGGCAATATCGTCGGCGTGTATTTGTCCGGCGCAGGCAAGCGCGGCTTCGATCGGATTTTCCGGCTCATCCGCTAACACGGCTTTCATACGCCCCAACGCCCAAAACAGGTTGACGGCGGTCGGTCTGGAATGCGCCAAGGCATCTATATCTCTGTCGATTTCCTGCCGCCAAAGGACATTGTCTGGCGAATAATGCTGCTTAATCGACAAAGCCACGCCATAGGCGGCGGCTATTCCAATGGCCGGCGCGCCGCGCACCCGCATGGAGGCAATCGCATCGGCGACGCCACGCGCATCGTTGTATTCATCATAATTAATGTTGTCAGGTAATTGCCGTTGGTCCAGCACTTTTAAGGAATGTCCGGTCCATTGCAATGCCTGTACGCCTGTTTGTTTATCTTCTGTCATTGAGGTATTAGAAAGTTAACTAAAACGCTATAATCCGTTTTCATTAATCAAAATCGCGCCATGAATGTCGATACAATTATCCACGCCCGTTGGATTATACCGGTAGAACCCGCGTCCGTAACCTACGATAACCATGCTTTGGTGATCGATCAAGGCCGGATTGTCGATTTATTACCCAGCGAAGCCGCACAGCAACGCTACCAGGGTAATGTGGTTGAACACCTGGACAGCCATGCTCTGCTGCCCGGATTTATTAATTGCCACACTCATGCCGCGATGTCATTAATGCGCGGCATTGCTGACGACCTGCCATTAATGGACTGGCTGCAAAACCATATCTGGCCGTTGGAACAACAATGGATGAGCGAAGCCTTTGTCCGCGACGGCGTTAATCTGGCAATCGCCGAAATGATCAGGGGAGGCACAACTTGTTTTAACGACATGTATTTCTTTCCCGATGTGGCGGCGCAACAGGCGGCGCATTGCGGCATCCGCGCTTGCGTCGGGTTAATTGTCATCGATTTTCCGACGGTATGGGCGGCAAATAGTGATGAATACATTGCCAAAGGCTTGGCTTTGCACGATACCTTGCGGCACGAGCCATTAATCACCACGGCTTTTGCACCTCATGCGCCTTATACTGTTTCCGACCAGCCTTTGCAAAAAATCAAAATGCTGGCCGATGAGTTAAATATTCCTATTCATATTCATGTTCATGAAACCGCGCATGAAGTCGAGCAGGCGCAAGTACAAAGCGGGCAGCGTCCGCTCGAACGGTTACATCAACTGGATCTGGTTAATCCATCGTTAATCGCCGTACACATGACCCAACTCACCGCCAATGAAATTACCCGGTACGCCGAAGCCGGTGCGCATATCGTACATTGCCCGGAATCCAATCTGAAACTTGCCAGCGGTTTCTGTCCGGTGGCGGAATGCCTGAATGCCGGAATTAATGTGGCGCTGGGTACGGACGGAGCAGCCAGCAACAACGATCTCGACATGCTCGGCGAAATGCGCACCGCCGCGCTGCTGGCTAAGGCCGTAGCGCAAAACGCCAGCGCCGTACCGGCCATGACAGCCTTGCAAATGGCGACCATCAACGGTGCAAAGGCGCTGGGTTTGGAGCAGGAAACCGGCTCGTTAACGGTCGGCAAAGCGGCCGATGTTATTGCTATCGACTTAAACTATTTGGAAACTCAGCCGTTGTACTGCCCTATCTCGCAGATTGTCTATGCCGCCGACAGGCGCCAAGTCAGCGATGTCTGGATTGCCGGTAAACGGTTGTTGAATAACCGGCAATTAACCACGATCGATGCCGCCGTTGTCCAGCAAAAAACCGCCATCTGGCAACAGCGATTAACCGATAATAATTAATGCCCTTAAAATAAAAAAATTATTCTTCCTGGAAAAACACCATGTCATTTAACCAACAAAATCTCGACGAACTGAATTTATTGATCCGCTTTACGCTGTCGACCATGCAGGAAGGCATCAAAGTGCATGCCACGGCATCGCCCGCCACCATTGAAGCAACCCGGCGGCTACACCAAAAAGGCCTGATTACTTTGGAAGACGGCGGCTATTTGACAACCATCGGTCATGAAGCGGCGGAACATGCTCATGCCCTGCTCGGCCTGATTAATCCGGCGTAATGGATTTAAAGATAGGGGAAAACTTTTGTTACCCTTTAGCTATTAATAACAGTGCGTTAATACCTCAATCTGGCGGATAGCATCACTTGCATTAAATCGGCGTCGTCCAGTTCCAGTAGGGCGCGAAAGCGTGATTTTTCGTCAGCGTCGGCTTGCGGATAGTGCTGTTCCAGATAATCTTGCAGCAATAAATCCAATTCCTTGCTGCCCCGGCGGCATTGCCACTTTAGCCTGGCGATATCATCGTTCATGTCGCCTTTTGCCGTTCGACCATCAGCTTTTTGATTTCGGCAATCGCCTTGGCCGGATTCAAGCCTTTCGGGCAGGTATCCGTACAGTTCATAATGGTATGGCAACGGTATAACTTGAACGCATCGTCCAGTTGACTAAGCCGTTCTTCGGTTTTTTCGTCACGGCTGTCCACCAGCCAGCGGTAAGCCTGTAGCAAAACTGCGGGGCCAAAAAACTTGTCGCTGTTCCACCAATAGCTGGGGCAGCTGGTGGAACAACACGCGCATAGAATGCAATCGTACAGTCCGTCCAATTTGTCGCGGTCTGTTTTATTTTGCAACCGCTCCCGCTCGGGCGACGCAGTTTTGGTCGACAGCCAGGGCTTTATCTCCGCGTATTGATTAAAGAAGCTACTCATGTCTGGCACCAAATCTTTAATGACCTGTAAATGCGGCAATGGATAGATTTTAATGACGTCAGGGAAATCATTAATAGATTTTGTGCAGGCCAGCGTGTTTTTGCCATTAACATTCATGGAACAGGAGCCGCACACGCCTTCGCGGCACGAGCGACGGAATGCCAAAGTGCTGTCGATGTCATTTTTAATCTTGATGATGGCGTCCAGGACTTTATTGCCGCATTGGTTGGCATCCAATTCGTAGACGTCGATACGTGGATTCGCCCCGGTTTCCGGATCCCATCGGTATATTTCAAAGCGGCGAATCTGTTTAGTTCCGGCAGGCGCAGGATATGTTTTGCCTTGTGTTAAAACAGAATTTTTCGGCAGGGTAAACTCAGCCATTAATAAATCCTCTCTTTCGGCATAACCACTTCAACTTCATCTGTTAGTGTGTATAAATGCACCGGACGATAACCGAATTCGACGTTGCCGTCATTCACCCATGTTAATGTATGTTTCAGCCAATTCTGATCGTCGCGTTTAGGAAAATCCTCGCGGGCATGGCCGCCTCGGCTTTCGGTCCGATTGGCCGCCGCTGCAATCGATACCATCGCCTGATCAAGTAGATTATCCAACTCCAATGTTTCGACAAGATCGGTATTCCAGATTAGCGATCTGTCGGTTACTTTGACGTCATTAATGGAATGCCGGATTGTTTGCATCTCTTGTCTGCCTTCGTCTAATAATGACTGGTTACGGAACACCGCTGCTTTACTCTGCATGGTTTTTTGCATCTTCAAACGTATTTCAGCAGTGGGAGACTTACCATCGGCGTACCGGAATTTGTCGAATCGCGCCAGAGCTTGATCGCAGGCAGATTTATTTAACGTTTCGTGCGATTGATTCGGTTTGATCAATTCAGCGCAACGGATGGCGGCGGAACGTCCGAATACAATCAAATCCAGCAAGGAATTGGAACCTAAGCGATTAGCGCCATGCACGGAAACGCAGGCCGCTTCCCCGATAGCCATTAATCCGGGCACAACGGCATCTGGGTTGCCATCCGCCAGAGTGACAACTTCCGCTTTGTAATTGGTTGGAATACCGCCCATGTTGTAATGCACGGTCGGCAATACCGGAATGGGTTCTTTGGCGACATCGACGCCGGCAAATATTTTTGCCGTCTCTGCAATGCCTGGCAGGCGTTCGTGGATAATGGCCGGATCAAGGTGTTCAATGTGTAAATGCACATAATCTTTATGCTCGCCAATTCCGCGACCGGCATTAATCTCCATCTGAATCGCCCGGCTCACGACATCGCGTGACGCCAGATCTTTAGCATGAGGCGCGTAATGCGACATGAAACGTTCGCCTGCAGAATTGGTCAGGTAACCGCCCTCGCCTCGTGCGCCCTCAGTAATCAAACAGCCTGAGCCGTAAATGCCGGTGGGATGAAATTGGATGAACTCCATATCCTGCAATGGCAGACCGGCGCGCAACACCATCGCATTACCGTCGCCTGTTACCGTATGTGCGGAAGTGCAGGAAAAATAAGTGCGGCCGTAACCGCCCGTCGCCAGTACGGTCATCTTGGCTTTGAAGAGATGGATGGAGCCGTCAACCAAAGACCAAGCCAGCACACCACGGCATTCGCCGTCCTGCATAATCAAATCCAACACGATGTATTCGACAAAAAACAGCGCGTTATGTTTGATCGACTGTTGATATAAGGTATGCAAAATGGCATGGCCGGTTTTATCCGCCGCCGCGCAGGTGCGTTGTGCTTGGCCTTGTCCGTAATGCGTGGTCATACCGCCGAATGCGCGCTGGTAAATCCGTCCGTCTTCGGTTCGGGAAAAGGGTACGCCGTAATGCTCCAGTTCGATAATGGCGGGGATTGCCTCCTTACACATATATTCGATAGCGTCCTGATCGCCGAGCCAGTCCGAACCTTTAATGGTGTCGTACATGTGGAAACGCCAGTCGTCTTCGCCCATGTTGCCGAGCGCCGCGCTGATCCCACCTTGCGCAGCTACGGTATGACTGCGGGTTGGAAATACTTTAGTGATGCAGGCCGTATTTAAACCTTTTTCCGCCATACCCAAGGTTGCGCGCAACCCAGCGCCGCCCGCGCCAATCACGATGACATCGTATTCGTGCTGATTAATGCTGTACGCTGCTGTCATTTTTTTCCTTGGTTTAGGAATTAATAGATGCAAAAAATAAAATATAAAGCCGCAACCGCCGCAAATGCAAATACCAGATTAATCGCTTTAATTAATAGTAATTGAGTAGCTTCATCGGCTACATAGTCTTCAATCACAACCCTTAATCCCAGCACAGCGTGATAGCACGTCAAAAGCAACCACAGCTCCAAAGCCAGCGTATGCCACGGCGATTTTAGCCAAGCCATTGTCTCTGCGTAGGTTGCGTTCAGGCAAAGTTTTAGGAAAATCAGCAAGGGCATCGTTAACGGCACTAGCAACACTGCTGTTATCCGTTGGAGTAACCAGTCTTTAGTCGGTGATGCGGGTAATTTCTGATGTAATGACATTAATCTTCACGCCCTTTTTAAAATAGCAACCACGTCAACAATGCCAGTCCGGCGGCGCACAGTAATTCCATCGTGGCGTATAGGTTTAAGAGAGCCGGATTAAAGCTTTTACCGAGATCCCATAATAAATGGCGGACGCCGTGACAGAGATGGAAAAATAAGGCAAAAATAATTCCCCAAAATACGGGTTTGACCAGCCAATATCCGGCCAGGATTTGAAAATTGCGGTAGGAGGCTTCGCCTTGGGCAAGACTATAAAATACGGACATCAGCAGAAAAATTCCTGCTGCTAACAAAACGCCGGTGATGCGATGCGTAATTGAAATAAGGCCAGTTAGCGGTAATCGGTAGATTTGCAGGTGCGGGGATGTCGGTCTGGGATGGTGTGAGGTCATAGTCCCTGAAGATGATTAACTCATTTCGTTTGAGTATAACAACAATCCGCCCACTTTGAGTAAAAAATTAAACAGCTGTCAAATTCGTTTTGAGACAAGATGGAGTTTATTTTATTTGACCTGTGTTTACTTGATGGATGCCTCATTAGCCGATTAATTGTTTCCTATAAAATAACTATATGTTAATTAAATACTGTATTGTAAACGATTAATGATCTCTATATAATTGCTGCCAAGTTGTCAAATTTTGTTTTTACCTCCTAAAGGTTTTTTAAAACAGTCGACTGCAGTTAATGGTTATCGCTTTCGCCGGATGCGGCAAGCGCTTTCAGCCATTTGTTGCCCGGATGATTTTTTTATGGCGTTAAAAACGCCGTAAACGCCAGCCGCTTCAGCTTCATGTGTTAATGGAAGTATCACAAACATAGCTGTCCTCCTGATATGTTTGCTTTACCACTCCCAGCATTCTGTATAGAACGCTGGGATTTTTTTGCCTACGATACCGTTTTTAACTCCTTAAAAGGCACGATGGCTTCGTCTTTGGCGATAGCTTGCCTGTGTAAGGCTAAACGCAAGGGCGTTTCCTTGGTCGGGAATTTATAGACGAATTGTTTTCGCGCCGCGTGGTATGGGTTATTGAGCTTAAAGAAATCTTCGCGCATGTGCCGCAATTCTTCCTGCCGGTAATATTTCAAGGGTTTCACAAACTCGTGATAACTGTGCTTTCTGACTTTGCTTTCCAGTAGTTTGTCGAAGTCGTTTCCCTGCGCCAGACTTTCGGCGGCAATGTGCACTTTGTTATCAAATGCCGCAAACATTTCCGGAATAATAATGTCGACCATTCCCAGTTGTTTCGCTTTCTGCATACCCAATGGCATACAACCTTCGATAAGTTGTTGCGTACGTTCATAGCCGATACGTTGCGGCATGGAGTAAGTCCAATATTCCGAACCGTACAATCCCATGGTTTTGTAGTGCGGATTAAAGATTACGCCCGATCTGACCCAGACTTTATCGCAGGCTAATGCAAATGGAACACCGCCTGCGCCGGCATTGCCGTGTACCGCCGCCACAGTGAGCTTATTGGTGGTCGTCAAGATGCTTAAGATCAAATCGTCGATTGCATTAATGTTTTGCCAGGATTCTTCAGCAGGCCAGCGCGCCACTATTTTTCGCGAAAGCTGAAATGGGGTCCAATCCGATTTCAGCAGCGAAAAATGACGTGGCGAGTTTGCCTTCGGCGGCCTGCGTTCGTCCCGCTACAGCCCAAAACACAAAACA
>Ga0194120_10003312_pt1 | contig 26414 bp, 24 predicted proteins | sample TA2MahCa65mmetaG_FD_148642 | JGI IMG/M metagenome (GOLD analysis project Ga0194120, IMG submission 148642) | Freshwater microbial communities from Lake Tanganyika, Tanzania - TA2015019 Mahale Deep Cast 65m | ecosystem: Environmental > Aquatic > Freshwater > Lake | place: Tanzania: Lake... | reverse complement strand
CCCCCAGCGCATGGTTGGCCGCGACCTTGCCGAACACATAGGGGTCGTCGATGAAGGCGCGGAAGAAGTCCACCGTATGCACCATCGCCTTGCCTGGCGGCACGCGCACCACCGCGGCATCGTCGGGCGCGTGCAGTCCGATCAGCACGTCGTCCCGTTCCACCGGGCGCAGGGAGCCGAGGGCGCGCGAGAGCACCGAGGCACCCACCTTCGCGCCGCAGCCGCCGCAGCGCATCGCGATCGCCGAGATCGCCTGCGCCGCTTCCTCGCCCTCCAGCCGGACCGCGGGCTGCGCGGCCGGCACCGCTGCCGCCATCGCCGGCAGGCGATCGAATTTCGCCATGAAGCGCCGGTCGATCCAGTCCTTCCAGCGCCAGGTCCAGTCACCCCGCAGGCCCAGCGCACCACGCGAGGCGACGGCGTGGCGATCGCCGGTGCTGATCAGCGCCAGCCAGCGCTGCTGTGGCCGGTAAGGCCGCAACGCCCGGCCCTCGACCGCGCGGCGCAGGTTTTCCGCCAGCGGCGGCCCTTGCCGGACCGCGAACACGCCGGCCTTCTCCAGCGGATGATGGACCATCGCGGCGATGTCGCCCGCGGCGAACACATTGGGCGCGGTGACCGACTGCAGGGTGTCCTCGACGCGGATGAAGCCGCCCGCCTCCAGCGCGAGCCCGCTGTCGCGCAGCCAGGGGGCGCCGCCGGCCTGGGTTACCCAGACGGTTTCGTCGGCTTGCAGCGTTTGGCCGCCGGCGGTGCGCAACTGCGATGCGGAGACTTGCGTGACCTCTGCGTCGCGGTGAACCACGATAGCGCGCTCCTCGAGCACGCGCAGGAACGTCGCCCGCACCCAGGCATTGTGCGTGGGCAGGATCCGGTCATCGCGCGTCAAGAGGTGGAACTGCAGCGCGTCCGGATCCCGCCCAAGCGCCCGCAATTCCGCGCGCAAGCGATACTGCATCGCCAGGGTCAGCTCCACGCCGCCCGCGCCGGCGCCGACCACCGCGATGCACATGCGCCCGGCATGTCCGCGGACGCGGTCCAGCAGCAGGCGCCAGCGCGCATCGAAGCCGTTGATGGGCTTGACCGGCACCGCGTGTTCCGCGGCCCCCGGCACATCGCGCATCTGCGGCGTGGAGCCGATGTTGATGGACAGCAGGTCGTAGGGCACCGGCGGCCGGTCGCGGCAGCGTACGCGCCCGGCGCCCAGATCCAGACCGAGCGCCTCGTCGCGGTAGAAGCGGGCGCCGGCGAACTGCGCCAGCCGCGACAGGTCGATGTGCACTTCGTCGTAGCCGTAGTGGCCCGCGATGTAGCCGGGCAGCATCCCGGAGTAGGGTGTATGGGTGTCGCGGCAGATCAGGGTCAGCCGCACCCCCGGCAGCGGGCGCATGCCGAAGCGCCTGAGCACCGTGACATGGCTGTGGCCGCCGCCGACGAGGACGATGTCCCTCAGGACGGGCTGATCGGAGGATTGCACCTGGAGGCGGCCTCGACGGAACCGCGAAGCGCGGCGCCGCGCAGAATAACACTGCGGCCGCCCCGGCCGGGGGCGGCCCTGCGCGGTCTAGGGCTTGACCGCCTCGGCCGCCAGCGCCTCCTGCGCCGCGTCTTGCGCTTGTGCCGGATTGCGCAAACGGCTTCTTGCGTAGCACAGCAGCTGTTGCCTGCAGCGCCCGATTTCCCCTGGCGGTGACAACTGCGCCGTCCGCTTGGTCCAGCGCACGGCCCCGCTGGCTGCTGTTGTGGGTGCCTGAGCCGGCAGACCCGCGTTGCGCGCCATTTCTTACAATCCGCTCTCCACCTATGCGAGGTACATATGCAACTCTTTGACCTGAATGGGAAAGTCGCCATCGTCACCGGCGGCAACGGCGGCATCGGCCTGGGCATGGCGCGCGGATTGGCGGCGGCGGGGGCGAAGGTGGTCATTGCCGGCCGCAATAGGGCCAAGAACGCGGCTGCGGCGAAGGCCATCGGCAGCGAAGCCATCGAGGTGGACGTGACAAGCGAAGCCTCGTTGCAGGCCCTGGTCGGCGGGACCGTGAGGCGCCACCGGCGCCTGGACATCCTGGTGAACAACGCCGGCATCAACATCCGCAAGCAGCCGCAGGAGTACTCGCTGGCCGAGTACCACGAAGTGATGAACACCAACCTCACCAGCGCCTTCCGCTGCTCGCAGCTCGCCTACCCCGAGATGAAAAACTCGGGCGGCGGCAAGATCATCAACATCGGCTCCATGATGTCCATCTTCGGCGCCTCCTTCACCACGCCCTACGCCGCCTCCAAGGGCGGCATCGTGCAGATGAGCCGCGCCATGGCCTGCGCCTGGGCGAAGGACAACATCCAGGTCAACTGCGTGCTGCCGGGCTGGATCGACACCGATCTCACGCGCGGCGCGCGCCAGCAGGTCGAGGGCCTGCACGAGCGGGTGCTGGCGCGCACCCCGGCGGGGCGCTGGGGCGACCCGGGCGATTTTTCCGGCATCGCGGTGTTCCTCGCCAGCCGCGCCTCGGACTTCCTTACCGGCAGCGCGATCCCGGTGGACGGGGGCTACTCGGTGCAGGGCTGACAATGTGCACGATCGAATCGTCGTGGTGGCTGCCGCCGCCGCGCTGCCGCGCCCGGTGCGCTTTCATGTTGCTTGCCTCCCCCGCCCTGTTGGCTGGTTGGCGATATTAAACTGCGCCCCTATGCGCTCATACTGGATCCGCGCAACAGGCAGCCAAACCGCGCTCGAAGCGCGCGATGTTGCCAACCCGCAGCCCGGCCCCGGCCAGCTGCTGCTGCGCATGCGCGCCGCGGGTCTCAACCGCGGCGAACTGCTCGTCGGCCACGGCCTGACCGCCGCCGGCGCGGCCAAACCGCTCGGCATAGAGGGCGCCGGAGAGCTGCTCAGCTGCGGGCCCGGGGTCAGCGGCTTCGCGCCCGGCGAGCGCCTCATGGGCCGCGTCATCGGCGCGTTCGCTGAATTCGGCCTGATGGACGCGGGCGACGCCATCCGGGTACCGCAACGACTGTCCTGGGAACAGGCCGCCGCAGTCCCGATCGCCTTCATGGTCGCGCACGACGTGCTGGTCGCTCAGGGCGGGCTGAAGGCTGGCGAATGGCTGCTGGTGCTGGGGGTGACCTCCGGGGTCGGCGTCGCCGCGCTGCAGGCGGGCAAGGCGCTGGGGGCCAGGGTCATCGGCACCTCGGGTTCCGCGGCCAAGCTGGACAAACTCAAGCCCCTCGGCCTAGACCTGCCCTTGCAGACGCGCAAGGGCGATTTCAGCGATGCGGTGCTGGAGGCCACGGCCAGGCGCGGCGCCGACCTCGCGGTCAACACGGTCGGCGGCAGCGTGTTCCCGGAGGCCGTGCGCGCGCTCGCGTTCCAGGGCCGCATGGCGATCATCGGCTACGTGGACGGGTCGCTGACGGCCGAGATCGACCTCGACGCGGTGCACGCGAAGCGCCTGAGAATCTTCGGCGGGTCCAACAAGATGCGCAATGCCGAACAGCGCTACGAGAACGTGCGCGGCCTCACCCAGTCCTTGCTGCCGGCGATCGCCGACGGCCGCATCCGGCCGCTGATCGACGGGGTGTTCGACTTCGCGGACATGGCGGCCGCCAAGCGCCGCATGGAAACCGACGCCCACGCCGGCAAGATCGTGGTGCGGATGCCCTGATCAGTTGGCGCTGATCTTCGCCTCGCGCACCACCTTGCCCCAGGTGGCGTACTCGCGCTCGATGTAGCGCTGCAGGGCCTCGGGCGTGCCCGGGACCGAATCCATGCCGTGCGAGGCCAGCTGCTCGCGCACGCTGGCGTCGTTCAGCGCCGCGGCCAGTTCCCTGTGCCAGCGCTGCTGCACGTCCTTCGGCGTCTTCACCGGGACCACGTAGCAGTACCAGTTCACCGCCTCGTAGCCCGGGTAGCCGGACTCGGCGATCGTCGGCACCTCGGGCATGCCGCCGCCTCGGGTGGCCCCGGTGGTCGCAAGGGCGCGGATCTTGCCGGTCTTGATGTGCGGCCCGGCGGTGATCGGCGTGGCGAAGATCGAGGCGATCTGGCCGCCCAGCAGGTCTGTCATCGCCGGGGCGCCGCCCTTGTAGGGTACGTGGACGATGCTCATCTTCGCCATCATCCGCAGCAGCTCGCCCGCCAGGTGGCCGATGCCACCGATGCCGGAGCTGCCGTAGGTGACCATGCCGGGCCTGGCGTTCGCCAGCGCCACGAACTCGGCGAGATTCTTCGCCGGCACCGAGGCGTTCACCACCAGCACGTTGGGAAACGAGACCGCCATGGTGATCGGCGCGAAATCGCGCTGCGCGTCATAGGGCAGTTTCGCGATCATGTGCGGCGCCACGGTGAGCGGACCCGGCGGAGCAAGCAGGATGGTATGGCCGTCGGGCGCCGCCTTGGCGCCCAGTTCCTGGGCGATGTTGCCGCCGGCCCCGGGGCGGTTATCCACCACCACTGGCTGCCCGATGGATTCGGAGACCTTCTTGGCGATGATGCGCGCCGCGGTGTCGGTGCCACCACCAGGGGCGAAACCCACGATCATGGTGATCTGGCGGCTCGGAAAAGCGCCCTGCGCCAGCGCGCCGCCGGCGAGCGCCATGCTGAGGGCGCCTGCAATCAACTTCTTCATGATCAACTCACTCCAGTTGCCAGCCTAACATGGCTCCGGACTGCCTGCGCAGTGACCTCCTTGCCGATCCCGTCGCCGGGGAGGACTGCGATTTACATGTCACTTCCTGACCCAGCGCCGCACCGACTTCGCGATGCGCTCGTCGCAGAACCCCAGCTGCGCCAGCACCGGCGCGCGCTCGAACTGCTGCTCGTAGCGCCGGATGAGCAGGGAGCCTTGCGGCGCGCCCCAGGTTCTGCAGCATGCTGGCGAGGCGCGGCGCGCTCGCCAGGTACATCTAAATGCTCATCGCTGCTCCTCAGGCGAACTTGCGGAAGCGGCAATCGGCATCGCGCTCGATCTGCCAGAGCAGGTCCAGCTCCCACTGCAGGTAATCCTGCATCGCGGACTCGATCTGCGAGGTGCCGTCGTAGGGCTTGTAGTAGAGGTCCTCGGGCGACTCCAGCATGCGCGTCTCGCCCTCCTCCAGCGGCAGCCCGTCGGCCTTCCAGGCGGCAGTGCCGCCTTCGAGGACGGACACTTCGCGGCCCAGAAGCCTCGCGAGGTCGGCGGCGGCCCAGCGGGCATGCTCGCCGTCGGCGGAGGTGCAGACGATCGCCTGCGCGCTGGCCAGTTGCGCTGCGCAGTTCTGGATGCGCGAGCGGATGGCCCAGGCCGAGCCGGGGATATGGCCCCGGCGGTACTGGATCGACGTGCCGAAGTCCAGCACTTGTACCGTTCCTGTCTTCAGCTTTTCCGCGAGCTCGCGCGGCTTTTCGCGCGAGCAATCCGGCGCTGGTGGAGCGCCCTCGCCCGAAGTTTCGACCGCGCCCCCAAAAGCGGGGGCGCAGTCGATCGTATAAACCGCAGGCCAACCCATCTGGATCAGCCAGGAGGCGGTCATGGTGGCGCGGATGCCGTCATCGTCGATGAGGACGACGCGCGCGTTGCGCACGGCGGCGAAGGTGTCGGTGGCCTGCACCAGCTGGCCGCCGGGGGCGCTGATTGAGCCCCCGAGGTGGCCCGCGAGGTACTCTTCCGGCGTGCGGACGTCGAATAGGTAGGTCGTTTTCGTCGCATCAGCCCGCATCTGTTCCAGTTCGGCAGGCGAGGTCCGCTGCACGCCGAAGCGCTTCGCGACCCGGCCCGCAGCCGCCTTCGCCTTCGCCAGCGCCTCGCCCCTGGGCGCCGGCGCCATGCGCGCCTGCCCGCGCTCCAGGCCCAAGCCGGCCAGGTGCCAGCCCATGGTGCCGTTCTTGAGCGCCACCACCTTGTTGGGAATGCCGGCGTTGATCAGGGACTGGGCGCCGATGATGGAGCGGGTGCGGCCGGCGCAGTTGACCACCACCGTGGTCTGCGGGCGCGGCGCGGCCTCGAACACGCGGCGCACCAGCTCCGCGCCGGGGCAGTCGTAGGCGCCGGGGATGTTCATGACCCGGAACTCGCCCATCGGCCGCGCATCGAGCACCACGAGGTCCTCGCCCGCGTCCAGCTTCGCCTTCAGCTCGGCGGCGGTGATGCGCGGCGTGTTCTCGACGTGCTCGACGAACTCGCCGAAGGCCTTGGAGGGCACGTGCACGTTCGAGTACACCTCCAGCCCGGCCGCCTTCCAGCCCGGCATACCGCCGGCCAGCACGCTCAGGCCGCGGTAGCCCATGGCGCGCAGCAGGCGCGCGGCGCGCTGGGCGAGCGCCTCGTCGTCGTCCACCAGCACCAGGCGCGTGTCCTTGCGCGGCACCAGGCGCCCGATCATCGTCTCCAGGTGCGACAGCGGGGCCGAGGCGGCGAGGAACAGGTGCCCGCGCGAATGCACGCCCTCCTCGCGCACATCCAGCACCGCGATCTCGCCGCCGTCGGCGCACATCGCCTTCAACTCCTGCGGCGTGAGGCGCGGGCTGAGGATCACGGGCTTGGCCATGAAGCGCGCGTACCTGCCGCCGGCCGCTGAGGGGAAGGTGACGCGCTCGGGCAGATCCTCCAGCGTCTTGCCGTACAGGTGCAGGTGCAGCGACTCGGTGGCGCTGGTCACCTCGATGGTGTGGAAGTCGGCGGGCATCAGGGCGCAGGCGTTGCCCTTGCGCACCGTGAACTCGTCGGTCTTGCGCAGCCTGCCCTCGCCCGGAACCTTGTCGCGGTCCACGCACTCGTAGAACACGTTGTGCTCCTCGCCATAGACCCCGGCGATGGTGGCCCAGGTGGTGTGGTCGTGCGGCGGCTGCGCCTTGCCGGGCACGCCGGCCGAGCCGTACAGCGCGAAGCGGCCGTCGGAATCCTCGGCCAGGTGGTAGAGGGTGCCGGGACGGCCGGGAGTGTTCTGGAAGTGCCCCGGCGGGAACAGTTCGCTGCGCGTGGCCAGGCCCACCAGCTCGGCCTTGATCGCCTCCAGCGCGGCGCGTGTCACGCCCTGCCCGGCCTCTATGGCGCGCACGCGACCGATGAGTTCGCGCACTGCCCGCTCGCGCCGGTCGGTTGATGTCATGTCGGTCTCGCTGCGGCTGCCCGGTAGAGCCCGGAATTCTAACCCCGATGCGGCATAATCGGCCGCAGGGAGGAGCGCCGGATGTAAGGCATTCCGCAAGCCAGCCTCGGGCGCTCGAAGCTCTACGACGCCAAGGTGGCGCTGGAGTTCTTCAAGAGCGGCGGCAAGCCGCAGACAATCGCCGAAGGGCAGCGCCATCTTCTCCGAGAACGAGAAGGCACAGCCGCTGCTGTTCAAGCGCGACAAGATGAACCTGCTGCTGGGGAACGGGGTCGCGCTGCGGGCCTGGACCACAGGGGATTCTGCAATGCGCTGGCGAAGCAGCCCTCGTTTGCGCTGATGCTGATGAGCACGATCATCGCCCGCATCCGGGAGGGCATCGCCCTGCTTGCCGAGCGCAGCCGCAAGCTGCAGGCGGCGCTCTCCGACCGGCTGGAGACGATGACCGCGAGGCTGAAGTAGCGCTGCGGAACGCGGCACGGTAGGCCGCGCAGCGTTCCGGAGCGCCGCGGCCGAGCGCGAGGTACAGCGCGTGTGGCGTCAGCAGGCGGTCGGCCTCCCCCAGCGCGTTGGCGCGGTGGCTCGACCAGCGATAGTGCGCCGGATCGCGCGCCAGCCCGGCGCGCACCGGGTTCAGCTCGATGTAGCGCATGCAGGCGAGGAAGTACTGGCGCGCGTGCACCGGCGTGGCGTCGAACTCCCCGCCCAAGCCTTCCATGAACGCGGCCGCCGCCTCCGCCCGGGCCGGCGTCGCCAGCAGGTGCGCGTGGCTGCCCATCAGCACGTAGGCGTGCAGCGCGCAGCCATGGCGCGCGGCGAGGACGCCCATCCGCGCCAGGTAATCGCCGGGGGCCTGCGCGCCGGCGCCGTGCTGCACCAGATGCAGCGCGACCCCGGGCAGGCTGGTGCAGGCAAGGCGCGCCATGCCCGAGCAACGCCCGGGCGGCGGGCGCGGTTGACCTGCGAACCAGGGCGACACGCCCGCGGCGGCGGCGTGTACGCTGCGCGGGAGGCGATGAAAGGATCCTGCAACGGCGTATTCCGCGGCTGGTGGCTGGTGGCCTGCGGCACCGGGCTGCAGTTCCTGCAGACCAGCCTCCTGCACCAGTCCTTCGGCGCCTACTTCGCCATCCTGCGCGAAGACCGCGGCTGGTCCAAGACCGAGCTCTCCGGCGCCGCGGCGCTGCACCAGGTGGAATCGGCGATCCTGGGACCGGTGCTGGGCTGGTGCCTGGACCGCTTCGGCACCCGTGGCCTGGTGCGCATCGGCCTCACCCTGTTCGGCGGCGGCTTCATGCTGCTCGCGTTCATCGACTCGCTGCTGCAGTTCTATGCTGCGTTCCTGGTCGCCGCCACTGGCGCCAGCCTGTGCGGCTTCTTCCCGCTCAACTTCGCGATCATCCACTGGTTCGAGCGCTGGCGCGCGCGCGCCATGGCAACCATGCAGCTGGGCCACGCGCTGGGCGGCCTCGCGGTGCCGCTGGTGGCCTGGATGCTCGCCACCTACGGCTGGCGCCTCACCGCCTTCTGCTCAGGGGCGCTGATCCTGCTGGTGGGCTGGCCGCTGGCCGGCTTCATCCGCGGCAAGCCGGCGGACTTCGGCCTCAAGGTGGACGGCGCGGCGCCGGTGCCGCAGGCGGCAGGCGCGCCGGCGGCGGCCGCGGACGAACCGGACTTCACCGCGCGCGAGGCGCTGCGCACCCCGGCGTTCTGGCTGCTGTCGCTGGGCCACGGCTTTGCCCTGTTCGTGGTGATGGCGGTGAACGTGCACGCCATCACCCACATCAAGGAGGGGCTGGGCTACACGCTGGAGGCGGCGGCCCTGTTCATCATGCTGCAGACGGTGTTCCAGATCGTGGGCGTGGGCATCGGCGCCTGGATCGGCGACCGCTCCAACAAGCGCCTGCTGTGCGCGCTGAGCATGGTGATGCACATGGCCGGGCTGCTGTTCCTCACCTATGCCAGCGCGCTGTGGATGATCGTCGCCTTCACCGTGCTGCACGGCACCGCATGGGGGCTGCGCGGCCCGTTCATGCAGGCGATCCGCGCCGACTACTTCGGACGCAAGGCGATCGGCATGATCCTCGGCCTGTCGTTCATGATCCTGGTCATCGGCCAGGTCGGCGGCCCGATGATCGCCGGGGTGATGGCCGACCTGTCGGGCAACTACCGCTCGGGCTTCACCACGCTCGCGCTGCTGGCGGGCCTGGGCTCGGTGTTCTTCCTCATGGCCACCAGGCCCGCGCCGCCGAAAAGACGGTAGGAGGCACCCCCTCAGCCCAACAGGAGGTGCGGTCGGTCGATCCGGTCGAGGACCTCGTCAAGCGGATCTTGGTCGAGCTCGCGGCCAGATCCATTCCCAGCGCGGCAACTTCGACTTCAACACCGCGGCGCACCAGGCGCGCGGGGCGAAGGCGACCGTGGATGTGAGCAAGATCGACTTCGGCGCGGCGGCGCCTGCCTGAGGTAGGCTGCTCGCCCGCTGCCCTTCCCCGCGAGCCGGAACACCGATCCCATGCCCGCCGCCCCGACCCTCCTCGCCCGCCTCGCGCCCCTGGCGTTCATCTTCCTCTGGAGCATGGCCTTCGTCGCCGTGCGCGCGGGCCTGCCCGATGTCTCGCCGCTCTTCTTCCTCGCGGTGCGCTTCGCCCTTGCCACCGCGATCCTGGTGGCGATCGCCGCGCTGTGGCGCCTCGGCTGGACGGGCCTCGCCAGCACCTGGCGCCACTTCGTGGTCGCCGGCGTGCTGATCAACGCGCTTTACCTCTCGGCCGGCTACCTCGCCATGACCGAGATCGCCGGCGCCACGCTGGCGCTGATCGGCGCGCTGCATCCGTTGCTCACCGCGCTCCTTGCCGGGCCGGTGCTGGGCGAGCGTTTCCGGCCGCGGCAGTGGCTGGGCGTGGCCTGCGGCATCGCGGGGGTGGCGCTGGTGGTCGGCGTCGACATCGACGATCTCGCACAGCACACCGGCGTGGCCTGGGGCTTCGCCGCGGTGGCCTGCCTCACCGCCGGCACCCTCTACTACAGCCGGTATTGCCGGGGCCTGGGCCTGGTGCAGGCGAACACGGTGCAGCTGGCCGCCGCCGCGGCCCTCACCGCGGCGTTCGCGCTCGCGTTCGAGGAGGTTCGCGCCGAGTGGACGCCGACCGCGCTCGTCACGCTCGGTTTCCTGACTTGCGGCGTGTCGCTGGGCGGCATGGCGCTGCTGCTGTACATGCTCAAGACCGGCACCGCGGGCCGCGTCGCGGCCAATTTCTACCTCACCCCCGGCACCACGGCCGTGCTGGGCTGGTTGATCCTGGGCGAGGCCCTGTCGCCATTGGCGATCGTGGGTTTCGCGATCGCGTCGGCCGGGGTATGGTTGGTCCATCGCGCAGGATGACCGCCATGCCCGCTGCACAAGTCAGCGCCTTGGGCCGGCCGGAAACTCGACCTTCAGGCACAGCTGCACGGCCAGGCGCCGGCCGCCCGGCCAGCTGTAGTGCCTGCGCTCGGTGATCGCGGAGTAATCGTAGCGGCCGTGGCTTTTCAGTTTCATAGGCCGAACCCCCGGGAAGACCAGATGGCATTATGCTGCGCCAATGGACCCCTTCGAGCTCACCATCCGCAACGGCACCGTGGCCACCGCCACCGAGACCTCGCGCTGCGACCTGGGCGTGCGCGGCGGGAAGGTCCTCGCCATGGCCGAGCGCCTGCCCGCCGGCGCGCGCGACATCGACGCCGCCGGCCGCTACGTGCTGCCGGGCGGCATCGACAGCCACTGCCACATCGAGCAGCTCTCGGGCATGGGCATCATGTCGGCCGACGACTTCTACAGCGGCACGGTGTCGGCGGCCTTCGGCGGCACCACCACCATCATCCCGTTCGCCGCCCAGCACCGCGGCACCTCGGTGACGGCGACCCTGGCCGACTACCACGAGCGCGCGCGCGCGAAGGCGGTGATCGACTACGGCTTTCACCTCATCATCGGCGAGCCCACCGACCAGATCCTGAACGTGGAGCTGCCGGCGGCGATCAAGGGCGGCATCACCTCGTTCAAGGTCTACATGACCTACCCGAAGTGGAAGCTGGAGGATTACCAGCTGCTGGAGGTGCTGAACGTCGCCCAGCGCGAGGGCGCGCTGGTGATGGTGCACGCCGAGAACGACGACATGATCCGCTGGATCGCCAAGCGCCTGATCGAGCGCGGCCACGGCGCGCCGAAGTTCCACGGCGTGGCGCACGACGCGCTCGCCGAGGCCGAGGCGACGCACCGCATCATCATGCTCTCGCGCCTCTTGAGCGTACCGGTGCTGATCGTGCACGTCTCCAGCCCGGAGGCGACCAACACCATCCGCGCCGCGCAGACCCTGGGCGCGCGGATCTTCGCCGAGACCTGCCCGCAGTACCTGGTGCTGACGGCCGATGACATGGACCAGCCCGGCGTCGAGGGCGCCAAGTGGTGCTGCAGCCCGCCGCTGCGCGACAAGGCGGCGCAGGCGGCGATCTGGGCGGGCCTCGCCAACGGCACCTTCCAGGTCTATTCCTCGGACCACGCGCCCTACCGGTTCGACCAGACGGCGAAGATCCCGCGCGGCGAGCAGACCACCTTCAAGGAAATGGCCAACGGCGTGCCCGGCATCGAGATGCGCCTGCCGATCCTGTTCTCCGAGGGCGTGTTGAAGGGCAGGCTCACGCTCAACCAGTTCGTCGCGCTGGGCGCCACCAACCACGCGCGCATGTACGGCCTGTATCCCCGCAAGGGCACCATCGCGGTGGGCTCGGATGCCGACCTCACCATCTGGAACCCGGAGATCGAGAGGCGCATCGATTACTCGATGATGCACGACGCGGTCGGCTACACGCCCTACGAGGGCCATGTCTACAAGGGCTGGCCGGAACTGGTGACCAGCCGCGGGCGCATCGTGGTCGAGGGCGGCCGGCTGAGAGTTGAACGAGGCTCGGGGCAGTTCATCGCGCGCGGCCAGCCCGGGCCGCTCGCGGCGGCCGCGACCGGCGCCATCGACGGACCCGCGCGCAAACTGAGGACGCTCATCCATGGCTAGACATCTGAGAATCGCCGCCGCGCAGCTCGGCCCCCTGCACAAGGCCGATTCCCGCGCCGCCGCCGTGAAAAGACTGCTCAACCTGCTGCGGCAAGCGCACGCCATGGGCGCGAAGTTCGTCGTCTTCCCCGAGCTCGCCTTCACCACCTTCTTCCCGCGCTGGTGGATGCAAGAGCAGCAGGAAGTCGACCAGCGCTACTTCGAGCGCGAGATGCCCTCGAAGGACACGCGGCCCCTGTTCGACGAGGCGAGGCAGCTGGGCATCGGCTTCTACATCGGCTACGCCGAGCTCACGCCCGAAGGCCGGCACTTCAACACCGCGATCCTGGTCGGGCCCGGCGGCGCCATCGTCGGCAAGTACCGCAAGATCCACCTGCCCGGGCACGCCGACCACAAGCCCAAGGCCGCGTTCCAGCACCTGGAGAAGAAGTACTTCGAGGTGGGCGACCTGGGCTTCCGCGTCTGGAACTACCTCGACACCATCACCGGCATGCTGATCTGCAACGACCGGCGCTGGCCGGAGGCGTTCCGCGTGCTCGCGCTGCAGGGCGCCGAGATCGTGGCGCTCGGCTTCAACACGCCGAGCGAGAACCTGCACTACCCGGAGCCGCCCGCGCTGCGCGTGCACCACCACCTCATCATGGCGCAGTCGATGGCGTTCCAGAACGCCACCTGGCTGGTGGAAACGGCCAAGGCGGGCGTGGAGGACGGCTTTCGCATGTTCGGCCACTCGGTGATCGTCGCCCCCACCGGCGAGATCGCCGCCAAGAGCCAGACCGAGGAGGACGAGGTGATCTGCGTCAACGCCGACATCGACCTCGCCGCCAACCTGAAGAAGACCATGTTCAATTTCGCGGCGCACCGCCGCCCGGAGCACTACAGGCTGATCGTCGAGCGCGTGGGGGCCGAGGTGACGCCGGCCAACGGCTGATGGACCTGGAGCTGGCGCGCATGCCAGCGCTGGAGCGCTACAAGCTGCTCATCGGCCTGGTGATTCCGCGGCCGATCGGGTGGGTTTCCACGTTCAGCGAGAACGGGGTGGCCAACTGCGCGCCGTTCTCCTTCTTCAACGTGATCTCGGAGGACCCGCCGCTGAGCATCCTCAGCTTCAACCGCCGCTCCGACGGCGCGATGAAGCACACGCTGAAGAACATCCACCGCACCGGCGAATACGTGGTCAACCTTGTGGACGAGTCGACCGCGAACGCGATGCACCTCTCCAGCGAGGAGATGCCAGAATCCGAGAGCGAGTTCGCCCGCGCGGGCCTCACCCCCGTGCCCGCCCTGAAGGTGAAGCACCCGCGCATCGGCGAAGCGGCCGCGGCCTTCGAATGCAGGGTCGAGCGCATCATCGAGTTCGGCCCCGAGCGCGAGCTGGTGATCGGCGAGATGCTGCACCTGCATGCGCGCGAGGGCATCGTCGACCCGGAGACCAAGCGCGTCTCTGAAAAAACCTACCACCCCATCGGGCGGCTCTACGCCAGCCGCTACTGCACCACGCGGCAGCGGTTCAACCTGCCGGGGAAGCTGCCCTAGTTGCCCGCCCAGTTCAGGCGCACCCGCCCGATCGCCATCGCCACCGCCGCCTGCGTCGGCTCCACCACCGGGATGCCGATCGCGTCCTGCAGCGGCTTGCGGTAGCGCGCCATGCCGGCGCAGCCCATCACCACCACGTCCGCGCCGTGCGCGTCGCGCAGCGCCTTGCCCACCTCGACCATGCGGCCGAAGGTCTTGTTCTGGTTCGAGAGTTCAGTGACGCCCAGGCCCACCGGCAGCTCGCCCGCCAGGCGCTCGCTGACCCCGAGCGCGCCCACATAGCGCAGGTGGCGGGGGATGGACTGCCTGAGGATGGCGATGACGCCGAACTTCTGGCCCAGCGTGAGCGCGGTGAGGATGCCGCACTCGGAGATGCCCAGCACCGGCTTCTTGGTCGCCTCGCGCAGCGAGTGCAGGCCGGGGTCGCTGTAGCAGGCGACGATGAACGCGGCGTAGTCCTTCTCCTTCTTCCGGATCAGCTTCAGCATCGGGCCGACGACACCGTCCACGTGCTGCTGGCTCTCGATCCCGGGCGGGCCTTCCTTCAGCGTCACGCAGTCGATTGCCGGCCCGCCTGCCAGGCGCAGCGGCGCGCAGGCCTCGTCAATGCCGCGCGTGACGGCCTCGGTGGAGTTGGGGTTGATGACGAGGATGCGTTCTGTCATGAACGCATGGTACCGGACTACCGTTTGCAGCGGTTTTATCGCACAATGCCCCTTTGAAGCCACCCTTCGGAGAACTGCCCATGCTTCGTCGCCTCGCCCTGATCTGGCTGCTGGTCGCGGGTTCCGCTGCCGCCCAATCCCTGCCACCGCTGCGCACCGGCGTGGACGGCACCTTCGCGCCGCACGCGATGCCGAAGCTGGGCGGCGGCACCGAGGGTTTCCAGATCGACCTCTTCACCGAGGTCGCCAAACGCATGAAACGCGAGATCACCATCGACAGCGTCAGTTTCTCGACGCTGATCCCGGGCATGCTCGCCGGGCGCTACGACTTCATCGCGGCGCCGACCACGGTCACCAAGGAGCGCGCGGAGAACATGCTCTTCACCGCGGGCTACCTGTGGACCGCCTACCAGTTCGGCATCCGCAAGGGCTCGGCCCCGATCAAGGACTGGGCCGACCTGAAGGGCAAGGCGGTCGCCGTCAACAAGGGCACGCCCTACGAGAACCTCTCCAAGGCCGAGGGCGCGAAGCACGGCTTCGAGGTACAGGCCTACGACACGCAGCCCGACGCGATTCAGGCGGTGGTGTCGGGCCGCGCCTATGCCGTGCTGGGCGGCAACACCACCATCGTCTTCGCCGCGAGCAGGAACCCGAACTTCGTCGCCGACCTGGAGCTGACCAACACGCGCGCGCACTGGGCCGCCCCCTTCCCCAAGCAATCGGTGGCGCTGCGCAACCAGATGCAGGACGTGCTCAACTGCATGAAGAAGGACGGCACCATCGCCAGGATGTCGGAGAAGTGGTTCGGCCGCGTGCCGCCGCCCGACGGGCTCGAGCGCGTCATCACGCCGGGCTACGGCGTGCCCGGCATGCCCGGCTACGACCCGACGCCGCACAACCTGAAGTGCTAGCGAAGCACGGCTGCGCGCCGTAGATGGCGGCCAGGCCGGTTGTCGAAGCGCGGGGCATCCACAAGCACTTCGGCGCCCACCATGTCCTGAAGGGCGTGGACCTGGTGCTGGCCGAGCGCGAGCTCGCGTTCGTGATCGGGCCCTCGGGCTCGGGCAAGTCCACGCTGCTGCGCTGCCTTAACCGGCTCGAAGAACCCTCCTCGGGCAGCGTGATGGTCGACGGCGTCGACATGCTCGATGCGCGCACCGACCTCAACCATGCGCGCCAGCGCGTCGGCATGGTGTTCCAGTCCTTCAACCTCTACCCGCACATGACCGCGCTCGGCAACGTCACGCTCGCGCTGCGCAAGGTTGCGGGGAAATCCAGCGCGGAGGCTGACGCGCTCGGGCAGTCGGCGCTGGCGCGCGTGGGCCTCGCCGACCGCGCCGGCCACACCCCTGGGCAGCTCTCCGGCGGCCAGCAGCAGCGGGTGGCGATCGCGCGTGCGATCGCGCTCGAGCCGCGCGTGATGCTGTTCGACGAGCCCACCAGCGCGCTCGACCCGGAACTGGTGGGCTCGGTGCTCGCCGTGATGCGCGACCTGCGCCAGAGCGGCATGGCGATGGTGGTGGTGAGCCACGAGATGGGCTTCGCGCGCAACGCCGCCGACCGGGTGTTGTTCATGGACCAGGGCCTGATCGTCGAGGAAGGCACGCCGGCGCAGATCTTCGAGTCTCCTGCGCAGGAGCGCACGAGGGCGTTCATCGGGCAGATCCAGAAGCACTAGGAGGCATGCGGTGACCAACTGGGACCGCTTCCTCGAGACCTTCTTCAACGCGAAGATGATGGCGCGCTACCTGCCGGACATCCTGCAGGGTGCGCTGGTCACGATCCAGATCGCCGGCCTCGTGATCGTCTGCGGACTCCTCCTCGGCCTGGCGCTCGCGCTGCTGCGCAGCATCGGCTTGCGGCCGCTCAACCTCCTGATCGTGTTCGTCGTGGACCTGTTCCGCGCGCTGCCGCCGCTGGTCATCATCGTCTTCATCTACTTCGGCCTGCCCGCCTCAGGGGTCAAGAACTGGGGCTTCATCGCCACCTGGCTCTCGCTCACGTTCGTGCTGATGGCGTTCTCGGAGGAGATCTTCTGGGCCGGCATCACCTCGATCCCGAAAGGCCAGTGGGAGGCAGCGCGCTCAACCGGCCTCTCCTTCGGCCAGACGCTGATCAACGTGGTGCTGCCGCAGGCGCTGCGGCTCACGATCCCGCCACTGACCAACAGAACGATCGCGATCACCAAGGGCACCGCGCTCGCCAGCGTGGTCGCTGTTGGCGAGATCCTCGGCATGGCCTCCTCTGCGGTCTCGAACAGCTACAACCCGTCGCCCTTGACGATGGCGGCGATCGGCTACCTGATCCTGTTCCTTCCGCTGGTGGTGCTCGGCCGCTGGCTGGAGACCCGCATGGCCTGGAAGCGCTGATGCTCGACACCTTCGCCAACGCCGAGATCGCGCGCCAAGCCTGGCCGATCCTGCTGGCGGGCCTGGGCAACACGCTCCTGCTCTCGGTGGTGGTGGTGCCGCTCGGCCTACTGGGCGGCCTGATCCTCTCGGTGACGGCGACGAGCTTCGACCACCCGCTCGTCCGCTATCCGCTGATGGCCTGGGTGGATTTCTTCCGCGCCTTCCCGCCGCTGGTGCTGCTGATCCTGCTCTTCGCCGGACTGCCGTTCGCCGGGATCCAGATCACCGGCTTCGCCTGCGTCTGCATCGCCTTCTTCCTCAACACCGGCGCCTACTACGGCGAGATCCTGCGCGCCGGCATCGAATCGGTCCCCAGCGGCCAGACCGAGGCCGCGCGCAGCACCGGCCTGGGCCGCTTGCAGACCATGCTCTTCGTCGTCCTGCCGCAGGCGGTGCGCAACGTGCTGCCCGACCTGCTCTCCAACACGCTCGAGGTGGTGAAGCTGACCTCGCTGGGCAGCGTGGTGGCCATGCCCGAGCTGCTCTTCCAGGCGCGCCAGGCGCAGAGCCTGACCTACAACCCGACGCCGATCGTGCTCGCCGCGGCGGTCTACTTCGTCCTGCTCTGGCCGCTGGTGCGGCTGCTCAGCCGGCTGGAGAACCGGGCCCTCGCCGCCCGCAAGTAAGGGCGAATCGCCCCGCCGCTGGGGGCAAATCCGGCCTGCGCGCGCGGCCATCGCAAGCCCGTTCCGCGACGCCTGCGTTGCCGAATTCAGCCAGCGCAGCATCAAGGGCAAGGGTCATTTTCCCGTCCATTGCGGCGCCCGCTTGTCGACGAAGGCGCGCACGCCTTCCTTGAAGTCGGCGCTGCCGTAGACCCGCGCCACGATGTCGTCGCCCTCTGGCAGCGGCTGCGCTTCCTGCAGGCGGCGCAGCGATTCCTTGGTCGCCCACAGCGTGATCGGCGCGTGCGTGGCCACCTTTTCGGCCACTTCGCGCACCCGCGCCTCGATCAGTTCCGGGGCGACGATCTCGTGCACGTAGCCCACGCCGAGCGCCTCCTGGGCGCTGAGCAGGCGCGCGGTGAAGATGATCTCCTTCAGCAGCGAGGGGCCGATCAGCGCGGCGAAGCGCGCGTAGTTGCGCATCGACAGGCAGTTGCCCAGGGTCTTGGCGATCGGCGCGCCGAAGCGCGCATCCGGCGTAGCGATGCGGATGTCGGCGCCGCAGGCGATGCCAAAGCCCCCGCCCACGGCGTAGCCCTGGATCTGCGCGATCACCGGTTTCTTCACCCGGCCGATGCGCCCGGTGCGCTGGTCGCCCTCGCGCTCGTAGCGCAGCCCGTCCTCGGGCCCCTTGAACTGGGTGAACTGGCTGATGTCGGTGCCGGCGACGAACGCCCTGCCGCCGGCGCCCTTCAGCACCATGACGCGGATGGCATCGTCGGCGTCCACTTCCTCGCAGGCCTGGTTCAGGCGCTGGTACATGCCCCAGGTCATCGCGTTGCGCGCCTCGGGCCGGTTGAAGGTGACGGTGAGGATCGGCCCTTCGCGCTCGACGAGCACCTCGGCTGCGGAAACGGTCTTGTCCACGGTGGCTTTCCTCGCGAGAATATGAAAACGATGGTAACACCGCCCAATCCAGCGCCCGCGCCCATGGCCCTCGAGGGGTTGCGCGTGATCGACCTGACCCAGGTCATGGCGGGCCCGTTCTGCAGCATGCTGCTCGCCGACATGGGCGCGGAGGTGATCAAGGTCGAGCCGCTGGAGGGCGAGCCCACGCGCCACGAGCGGCAGCTCGCCCCGGGGGTGTCGGGGTCCTTCCTCGCCGTCAACCGCAGCAAGCGCGGCATGGCCGTCGACCTGAAGGCGAAGGAAGGCGCGGCGATCCTGCGCCGGCTCGCCGCCGGCGCCGACGTGCTGGTGGAGAACTACCGGCCCGGCGCCGCCAGGCGCCTGGGCCTGGACTACGAGTCGCTGCGCGCCGTCAATCCGCGCCTGATCCACTGCTCGATCTCCGGCTTCGGCCAGACCGGCCCCTATGCGCAGCGCGGCGGCTTCGACCTGATCGCCCAGGGCATGAGCGGCATCATGAGCGCGACCGGCAACGAGGGCGGCCCGCCGGTGAAGGTGGGCGTGCCGGTCACCGACCTGGGCGCGGGCCTGTTCGCGGTGTTCGGCATCCTGTGCGCCTTGCGCGCGCGGCGCCTCACCGGCCGCGGCCAGCAGGTGGACACCTCCCTGTTCGAGGCCGGCCTCGCGCTGTCGGCCTGGGAGGCGACCGAGTACTGGTACACCGGCGACCTGCCGCGGCCGCTGGGCACCGCGCACCGCCTGAACGCGCCCTACCAGGCCTTCCGCGCCAGCGACGGCCACTTCACCGTCGGCGCGGCGAACAACAAGCTGTGGGCGCAGTTCGCGGCGCTGCTCGGCCTAAAGCCGCTGCTGGCCGACCCGCGCTTCGCCAAGCCCGCCGAGCGGCTTGCCAACCGCGCCGCGCTGGAGAAGCTGATCGAGGAGGTGACCGTCACGCGGCCGCGCGCGCACTGGCTGGCGCAGCTGGAGGCCGCGGGCATTCCCGCCGGCCCGATCTACTCCATCCCCGAGGCGCTTGCCGACCCGCAGGCCGAGGCGCGCGGCATGACGCAGCAATACGATTATCCCGGCGCCGGCCGCGTCAAGGCGCTCGGCAACCCGGTGAAGCTGTCGCGCACACCGGCGCGGCCCGCGGCGCCGCCGCCCGCGCTCGGCCAGGACAACGCGGCGATCCTCGCCGAGCTGGGGTACTCGGCGCAGGAGATCCGGCAGTTGAAGAGCAGCCGGGTGATCGCGTGAAGGCCCTGCACGGCCTGCGCGTCATCGACCTCACGCAGGCGATGGCGGCGCCATTTTGCTCCATGAACCTCGCCGACATGGGTGCCGACGTCATCAAGGTGGAGCCCCCTGGCGAGGGCGAGTCGATGCGCCAGCTCGGGCGCGCGCAGCAGAACGGCCACAGCGGCACCTTCATGACCATGAACCGCAACAAGCGCAGCCTGGCGGTGGACCTGAAGCAGCCCGAGGGCGTGGCGCTGGTGCGGCGCCTGGCCGCGTCGGCCGACGTGTTCGTGCAGAACTACCGTCCCGGCGCGGCCAAGCGGCTCGGCGTGGACTACGAGTCGCTGCGCGCGCGCAACCCGCGGCTGGTGTACTGCGCGATCAGCGGCTTCGGCGAGACCGGCCCCTACGCGCCGCGCGGCGGCTACGACCTGATCGCGCAGGGCATGAGCGGCGTGATGAGCGTCACCGGCGAGGAAGGCGGCGCGCCTGCCAAGTCCGGCCTGCCGCTGGCCGATCTCGCGGCCGGACTGTTCGGCGCCTACGGCATCCTGTGCGCGCTGGAGCACCGCGACCGCACCGGCGAAGGCCAGCTGGTCGATACCTCGCTGCTGGAGGCGGCAATGGCGCTCACCGTCTGGGAATCGACCGAGTACTGGAGCACCGGGCGCACGCCGCAGGCCCTGGGCTCGGCGCACCGCCTCTGGGCGCCCTACCAGGCGCTGCGCGCCAGCGACGGCTGGTTCACCGTCGGCGCGGGCAGCGACCGGCTGTTCGCCTCGCTGTGCGCGCTGCTGGGCCGCGAGGAGCTCTCGCAGGATGCGCGCTTCGCCAGTCCGCCCGCTCGCGCCGCCAACCGCCGCGCGCTGATCGCGCAGATCGAGCCGGTCACCGCGCTCAAGCCCCGCGCGCACTGGCTGGAAGCGCTGGCGCGCGCCGGGGTGCCGGCGGGGCCGATCAACAACTATGCCGAAGCGCTCTCCGATCCGCAGGCGCTCGCGCGCGACATGGTGGTCGACCTGCTGCACCGCGGCGCGGGCGCGATCCACGCCCTCGGCGTGCCGGTGAAGCTCTCGGAGACCCCGGGCGCGGTGGAGCGCCCCGCGCCCCTGCTGGGCGAGCACAGCGCCGAGATCCTGCGGGAGCTGTGCTACAGTGACATGGAGGAAAAGGCGCTGCGGGCGAAGGGCGTCATTCAATAATCGAGGAGGTGCGCGATGAAAACGAACGCAATCCTGGCCGCCTGCGTCGCGGCCGTGGCCTTGCTGGGGTCGGCCGGCCTCCAGGCGCAGGCCAAGTATCCGTCCAGGACCGTGGAAGTGGTCGTGCCCTACGCCCCGGGCGGCGGCACCGACAACCTGATGCGCATGATCGCCGGCATCATCGAGGAAAACAAATGGTCTCCGGTGCCGCTCAACGTCGCCAACCGCGTCGGCGGCAGCGGCGCGGTGGGCTTCAACTACCTGATCAACAAGAAGGGCGACTCGCACGTGGTCGCCGGCGCCACGCCGATGGTCGTGTCGGGCAAGATCGAGGGCCGCCTGCCCGGCAACCACCGCGACGCGATGACCATCCTGATGGTCGTCGCCATCGACGAGCTGATGCTGTCGGTGCGCAACGAGTCGCCGTTCAAGACCATCGAGGACTTCATGAAGGCGGCGCGCGCCAAGCCCGGCGGGCTCACGGTGGGCGGCACCGCCACCAACAGCGAGGACCACATCTTCACCCACCTCATGGAGCAGGCGGCGAAGATCAAGGTGAAGTACGTGCCGTTCAACTCCGGCGGCGAGGTCACCGCGGCGCTGATGGGCGGGCATATCGATGCCGGGGTGATGAACCCCAACGAGATCGTCGCGCAGATCGAGGCGAAGAAGGCGACCAACCTGGCGGTGGCCGCGCGCAAGCGCATGACCGATGCCGCGGAGGTGCCGACCTTCGCCGAGAAGGGCTACGAGTTCTACTGGGAGCAGATGCGCGGCGTGGTCGGCCCGGCCAACATGGCGCCCGAGGCGGTCAAGTGGTGGCAGGAGACGCTGAAGAAGGTCACCGAGACCAAGAAGTGGCAGGAGACCTACATCAAGCGCAACCTGCTCACGCCCACGCAGTGGGTCGGCGAGGAAGCCAACAAGTACCTCGACAGCCTGAACGGCAAGTACGAGGCGGCGCTGGGCGCGCTCGGCGCGATCAAGAAGTAGCCGGCCGGCCAGCCGCGCCAGGGCCGCCAGCGCCGTGCGCAACGCCGACCGCGTCACCGCGGTGCTGCTGCTCGCGTTCTCGGTGGCGTTCGCCGCGGGGGCGCTCAAGCACTACAAGTGGTGGGGCGACGACGGCCCGGGCCCGGCGTTCCTGCCGTTCTGGCTCGGCCTGCTGATGACCGCGCTGGCGCTGGCGCTGCTGGCGAAGAACCTGCGCAGGAAGGACCCGGGCGAGGCCTGGCTGCCGCGCGGCGAGGGCCTGCGCCACATGCTGGTGGTGCTCGGGGCTAGCGTCGCCTTCGTCGCGCTGCTGAAGGTCACCGGCATGGTCCTCGGCACGGCGCTCTTCCTCGCCGGACTGCTGCGCTACCTGGGGCGGCACCGCTGGTGGGTCTGCGCCGCGGTGGCCGCCGGCGCCGCCGGCTGCAACTGGCTGGTGTTCGCGCACTGGCTGCGCCTGCCGCTGCCCGAAGGACTGCTGTGGATTTTCTGAGCAACCTCGCGCTGGGCTTCTCGGTTGCGCTGACGCCGTTCAACCTGCTGATGGCGGTGGCCGGCGTGACCATCGGCATCCTGATCGGCGCGCTGCCGGGCGTGGGCCCGCCCTCCGGCGTGGCGATGCTGCTGCCGCTCACCTTCGGCATGGAGCCCACCTCGGGCATCATCATGCTCGCCGCACTCTACGCCGGCACCATGTACGGCGGCACCATCACCGCGGTGCTGATCAACACGCCGGGCGAATCGGCCTCGGTGGTGACCTGCCTGGACGGCTACCAGATGGCGCTGAAGGGACGCGCCGGCAAGGCGCTCGGCATCGCCGCCATCGGCTCGTTCGTCGCCGGCACGGTCGGGGTGGTGCTGCTGATGCTGGTGTCGCCGGCGCTGGCGAAGTGGTCGCTGTCCTTCGGCCCGCCGGAGACCTTCGCGCTGATGCTGCTCGGCCTCACCACCGTCACGCTGCTCACCGGCGAGGAGGCCCTGAAGGGCTACATCAGCATGGCGCTGGGGCTGATGCTGGCAGTGGTCGGTTTCGACATCATCGCCGGCATCCCGCGCTACGGCTTCGGCGTGCCAGAGCTGATGGACGGCATCGATTTCCTGCCGGTGGCGATCGGCCTGTTCGGCCTGGGCGAGGTGCTGGTCGGCGCCGAGGCGAGCGGCAAGGCGCAGGTGGTGACCGGCCGCATCCGGCTGCGCGAACTCCTGCCCAGTCTGGCGGACCTGGCGCGCTCGAAGTGGGCGATCGTGCGCGGCACGGTGCTGGGCTTCGCGGTCGGCGTGCTGCCGGGGGCCGGGCCGACGGTGGCCTCGTTCCTGTCCTACACGGTGGAGAAGACGGTTTCGAGGCGGCCGCAGGAGTTCGGCAAGGGCGCGATCGAGGGCGTGGCCGCGCCGGAGTCGGCCAACAACGCCGCGGCCACCGCGGCGATGGTGCCGATGCTGACGCTCGGCATCCCGGGCTCGGCGACCACCGCGATCATGCTGGGCGGGCTGATGATGTGGGGCCTGCGGCCCGGGCCGATGCTGTTCGAGAAGAACCCGCAGTTCGTCTGGGGCCTGATCGCCTCGCAATACATCGCCAACGTGATGCTGCTGGTGCTGAGCACCCTGTTCATTCCGCTGTTCGTGCGCGCGCTGCGCATCCCGTACAGCATCCTGATGCCGCTGATCATCGTGTTCTGCGTCACCGGCGCCTACTCGCTGAAGAACAGCCTGTTCGACGTCGGCACCATGCTGGTGTTCGGCGTCGCCGGCTACTTCATGAAGAAGCTCGGCTACTCGCCCGCGGCGCTGGTGCTGGCGCTGGTGCTGGGGCCGCTCGCCGAACGGGCGCTGCGCCAGTCGCTGATCCTCTCAGACGCCGGGCTGGGCATCTTCTTCACCCGGCCGATCGCCGCCACCCTGGTGGTCGCGGCCCTGATCGCCATCGCGGTGCCGGCGTACCGCGGCCTGCAGGCGGCGCTGCGGCGGCGCGGGGCCTAGCGAACCAACCCCGCCTCCCGCGCCTTTACCTGCATGGCGAGGACCTTCGAGTAGATCCGGCACTGCGCGAAGCTGCCGGCGATGAACCACAGCCCCGGCTGCCCGGTGGGCATCCACATGTTGCGCAGCTCCTGGGTGGCCTCATCGAGGCCCCAGATCGGCCCGACGCGGTCGGCCACCGCCTCGCCGAAGAGCCTGCGCACCAGGTGTTCCTGCCCGAGGTAGCCGGTGGCCAGCACCACCAGATCGGCGGGAATCAAATCGCCGGAGCGCGTTTTGGCGCCGCCCGCGACGAAACCCTCGAGGTCCGAGAACTGCGCGAGGCGCACCTTGCGTTCCACGATCAGGTCGGAGCAGCCGACGTTGAAGTAGTAGCCCCCGCCCCGCTCCAGGTACTTGAACTGCCAGCCGGACTGGTACTCGGTGTCGATGCGGAAACCGGCGCGGGTGAGCGCTTCGCTCAGCGGCCGGTCCAGTTCCCGGCTCTGCGCTGCGGTCAGGCGGTGGAACCTGCGCAGCAGCGCGAGCGGATTGGCGCTGGTGATGAGGTCGCAGTCCTCGGTCGGGATGCCCTCCCCGTACAGCGCGTAGACCAGCTGCGCGCTGGGCTCGATGTTGAGGATCAGGGTCGGGCCGCGCTGCACCAGGGTGACGCGCGCGCCGTTGGAATAAAGGTCCTGCGCGATGTCGTGCCCGCTGTTGCCGGTGCCCACCACGATGGCCTCGCGCCCCGCCCAGGAGCTCGCCTCGTCGTATTCGTGGGAATGCACCACCGTGCCGCGGAAATCCCCCAGCCCCGGCAGCTCCGGCTTGAACGGAATGGTGCTGACCCCGGTGGCGAGGATGACGTGCTTGGGCCGCATCGTTCGCCTCGCGCCGTCGCGCTCCAGTTCCACCGTCCAGCGCCCCGCTTTCTCGTCATACGCGCCGCCCGCGAACTCGGTGCCGGTCCAGTAGTCCAGCTCCATGATTCCGGCATAGGCCTCGAACCAGCCCGCCAGCTTGTCCTTGGGGATGTACACCGGCCAGTTGGCCGGAAACGGCAGGTAAGGCAGGTGGTTGACGTGCACCTGGTTGTGCAGCGTGAGCGCGTGGTAGCGCCGGCGCCAGTTGTCGCCGATGCGGGGGTGGCGGTCCACGATCAGCGCCTCCACCCCCAGCTGCTTCAGGCGCGCGGCGATGGAAAGCCCGGCGTGGCCGCCGCCGACGATGAGCACCACCGGGTCCCGGTCGGCGTAGGCGGCGGCCGCGGTGCGCTTGTCGAGCCAGTTGGGGCCGCGGAAGTCGCGCGAGTAGGCCTCGCCGTGCGGCCGGCGGCCGCCGACCTGTTCCTCGTGGCCCTTGATTTCGTCCAGCGCGGTGAGCAGCGACCAGGCCTTGCCGTCATCGAACAGGCGCAGGACGCCCTGCCCGCGCCCCACCGCGGTCTCGAAGCGGAAGATGGCCTCGGTGACCTCCTCGCCCGCGCGCACGACGCGGCGCGGCGGCGTGCGCGCCGGGTCGACTGCGAAGCCGGCGGCGTGCCCCGCGTAGCGCTTGAGCGCCGCCGCCACCCCCGGCGCGCCGCTGACGGTCCGCAGCTCCCAGCCGAAGGCGAGCAGGTCGCGCCAGTGGGCGTCATCGCGGAACAGGGCCCCGAGCGCGACTGCGTTGCCGGCGCCGAGCGCCCGCTCGAACTGCGTCAGCCAGCCGCTCACCATTCGCGCCATCCTTTCAGCAGGGGGAAGTACAGGCCGCGGCGCGCCCCGCCCAGCGCCGCGGCATAGGCATCGAGCTGCGCCGCGTAGCGCGCGCGCTCACCGTCGAGAAAGGCCTCAGCGCCGCCGCCCTGGTGGCTGCTGGTCTTGTAATCCACGACCCATCTTGCCCCGTCCGCGTCCTCGACATAGCGGTCGATGCGGAAGTTGCGCTGCGGGGTCGTGAGCCGGTACTCGCTGGCCGCCTTCGCGTGCGGGCCGAGCAGCCAGCGCCCGCGCTCGTCGGCGATCGCATTGGCGAGCGCCGCGGCCACCAGTTCGGCCGCCGCGCCGGGATCCTGCGCGCCGCGCCGCGCCAGGTCCTTCGCGAACGCGCGCTCGAGCGACGCGACGCGCTTCGCGTCCCAGCCCTGGAGCCGGTCCTCCGCGATGCGCTGCAGCCAGGCGTGGACCACGATGCCGACGTGGCGGGCATCCTCGCCCACCCACGAGAACGCGATGTCCTCGCCGGCGCGCCCCTCTTCCGGCGCGGTCCACGCCAGCGCGGGCGGCGGCGCGGGCAGCACCCAGCCCGCCGGCAGGCGCCGCAGCGGGGGGAACGCGGCGGGTTCGACTTGCAGGCGCACCTGCGGCGCCATCGGCGCCACGCCCTCGTAGAACTCCCGCGCCACCGGCCAGGCGCGCTCGAGCAGGCTGCGCCTCGGGGGCATGGCTCTCCTGGGGCAGGCAAGCAGGTGCAGCCGTCGCTTGGCGCGCGTCGCCGCGACATAGAGCAGCCGCCCCGCCTCGGTGTCCTCTGCCTCGCGGTCCAGCTGCTTCAGGTATTCGTAGGCAGGCTCCTCGTCGCCGCCGGTTTCCTTCACCGGCGCCATCAGCAGCCAGCCGCCGGCCAGCTCCTTCCAGCGCAGCAGCGGCGCATCGCCGCGGCCCGGCGCGCGCTCCAGGCCCGGCACGATCACGGTGCCGAACTCCAGGCCCTTGGCCTTGTGGATGGTCATGATCTGCAGATCGGACTCCGTGGCGGCCGGATCGGGCGGCGC
>Ga0194120_10003311_pt1 | contig 26427 bp, 25 predicted proteins | sample TA2MahCa65mmetaG_FD_148642 | JGI IMG/M metagenome (GOLD analysis project Ga0194120, IMG submission 148642) | Freshwater microbial communities from Lake Tanganyika, Tanzania - TA2015019 Mahale Deep Cast 65m | ecosystem: Environmental > Aquatic > Freshwater > Lake | place: Tanzania: Lake... | reverse complement strand
GAAATACCCTTGTCATCCCGGCCAGGGAACACATGCTCATGCCTGCCGGTCAGCGCGTGGACAGCGCGTAACAGCGTCACGGCTTGGGTGGGCAGGGCTAGGGTGTGGGGCTTGCGCTTCTTCATCCGCTCTCCGGGGATTTTCCAGATGGCGGCGTCGAGGTCGAATTCCTCCCACCGTGCGCCGATGACTTCACTCGGTCGAGTCAGGGTCAACCACTGCAATTTGAAACAAGCCAGGGTTTCACTGTGGCCAGGGTAGCCTTCCGCGTCGCGTAAGAGCCTGCCGATAGACTCCGGGTCCAAGGGTGTCTTGTGGGTGGACTGATGCGCCTTGAGCGCCTTGCGGACCGGCGTAACCGGGTTGAGTTCGGCCCTGAGCGTCGATACCGCATGATCGAAGATACCGGAGAGGTTCCGGCGTACATTGGCCGCGATCGTGGGTCCATGCTTGCGGTTGGCGTACTGGAGCATGTCCAGGATATGAACGCTCATGATCTCCTTGACCGGCAAAGCGCCCAGACGCGGGAAGATGACATTCCTCATCATGGCTTCCTGCTTCAACCGGGTGGTGTCGCTCCAGTGCTTCGCTTGGGACCATTCCAGCGCCAAGGCTTCAAGCGTGTCCTGAGTGTCAGCCGTGCGCTTTACCTTGTCGATCTTGCGCTGTAGGCATGGGTTGATGCCCTCCTTGACCATCGCCCGCGCCTTTTTTCGCTCATCACGGGCTTGGGCAAGGGTTACGTCTGGATAGTCGCCAATCGTGAATGTGGACTCCTTGCCGTCGATGCGAAAACGGTAGCGCCAGGTCTTGCCACCGTTCGGCTTGATCTCGATATAGAGTCCCTTTTCATCCACCAGCTTGTAGGGCTTGGTGTCGGGCTTGGCGTTCCTAAGCTTCGGGTCGGTCAGCATGGGTAAACTCCTTACCCGCTTTTTGCGGGTATGCGGGTTGAGAATTTACCCGCAAATTTACCCGCTTCGTACCCGCTTTTCAATGGTTCTCAGTGAACCTTAGCGAACTGTCTACCCTGCTCAAGTGCCTATGAAATCAGGGCTTTTAGTGTTCAGTGAGATTCGCTAAAAACCCACTATAGATTCATACGTTAAACCTGAAATGCACGACATCCCCATCCTGCATGACATACTCCTTGCCTTCGAGTCGCCACTTGCCGGCGTCCTTGGCGCCCTGCTCGCCGCGGTAATGGATGAAATCCTCATACGCAATCACCTCAGCGCGTATGAAGCCGCGTTCGAAGTCGGTATGGATGACGCCGGCGGATTGCGGGGCGGTCGCACCATTGGGAATGGTCCAGGCCCTGACCTCCTTGACTCCGGCGGTGAAGTAGGTAGCCAGGTTGAGGAGTTTGTAGGCCGCGCGAATAACCCGATTGAGGCCGGGCTCATCCATGCCGATCTCGGCCAGGAAGTCACCCTTGTCCGCCTCATCGAGTTGCGCAATTTCGGCTTCGAAGGCGGCGCAGACGGGCACCACTTCGGCGCCCTCCTCCTTCGCGTAGGCGCGAACGCGATCGAGCAAGGGGTTGTGGTCGAAGCCCTCTTCCCGAACATTGGCAATGAACATGGTCGGCTTGCTGGTCAGCAGATGCAGTTCCCTCAATAACCCCTTTTCCTCATCGGACAGCGCCATCGAACGCACCGGCTTGCCCGTATCAAGATGCGCCATCACGGCATCCAGCAGGTTCTTGCGCGCCAGTTCATCCTTGTTGCCTGACTTGGAGACCTTGACGGCGCGTAGCAGGGCTTTTTCGACCGTGCTCATGTCGGCCAGATTCAACTCGGTATTGATCACCTCGATGTCGGAGACGGGATCGACCTTGCCCGCGACGTGAATGACATCCTCGTCTTCGAAGCAGCGCACCACGTGGGCGATGGCGTCGGTTTCACGGATATGGGCCAGAAACTGGTTGCCCAATCCCTCACCTTTCGAAGCGCCAGCCACCAAACCGGCAATATCCACGAATTCGATGGCCGTGGGGACAACGCGTTCAGGCGTTACGATTTCCGCCAGCGCCTCGAGTCGCGAGTCGGGCACCGGCACCACGCCGATATTGGGATCGATGGTGCAGAAGGGATAGTTTTCGGCCGAGATGGCGGCCTTGGTCAAGGCGTTGAACAGGGTGGACTTGCCCACATTCGGCAAGCCGACGATGCCACAGTAAAGCGTCATAAGGTCATCTTCAGGTTGGAAAAAACAAACTGAGTCGCCAGGGTTCGAAAGCGGACCGCTGGCAATGGATCAGCCATCCGTCGCTGGGCCATCGGGTGGGTGCGCATCGAATCGAAGTTCGTGGAGCATGGCCAAAACCCGTTCAACGGCGCCACGATTCGACTTGACGAAGGCGCGGCCCCGCTGGCCCATGTCACTGGCCCGAGCCGGCTGTTGAAGACAGGCCAGCAATTCCCTGGCAAGTGCTGACCCATCCCCGATTTGAACCGCAGCACCCTGCTCCAGCAAACGTGCCGCGATGTCCCGGAAATTCGCCATGTGCGGACCGAACAACACCGGGATGCCGGTAATGGCCGCCTCCAGGGGGTTTTGTCCGCCATGCGGTATCAGGCTGCCCCCTATGAACGCGACATCCGCCGTACCGTAGAAGGCTCGCAACTCGCCGACGCCGTCGATCAGAAACACCGAGGTCTCCGGCCCGCAAGCCTGGCCGGAGGAGCGGCATATCACCGAGAGACCACGCTGTTCGCATAATTGCCTGACCACGGGGGCGCGCTCCGGATGGCGCGGCGCCAGCACCAGGAGGGCTTGCGGCAGAACCTCGCGAACCCAGGCCAGGGCATCCAGCAGGGCGTCCTCTTCGCCGGGATGAGTGCTGCCCGCAATCCAGACCGGCCGCCGTCCAAACAGGGACTCCCGCAAGCCGCGCGCGCCGTGGCGCATGGTTTCATCGAATTCGATATCGAACTTGATATTGCCCATGACTCTCACCCGGTCGGGATCGGCGCCAATAGCCACATAGCGTTCGGCATCCTCCGCCGTCTGCGCGGCAATCAGGCGCGCCGCGCCCAGGGTTTCCCGTGCGATCTCGGGAAGACGACTGTAGCCCCGCATGGACTTGGCTGACAATCGGCCATTGATGATCGCCAGCGGAATATGTCGCCTCTGGCAGGCCACGAAAAGATTCGGCCAGATTTCAGTCTCCAGGATCACCGCGAAACCAGGAGTGAAGTGCTCCAGAAACCGCTCGACCGCGGCCGGCATATCGTAGGGGAGGTAAACATGGCGGACGCTGTCACCAAGCACGGCGCGTACGCGCGCCGAGCCGGTCGGTGTCGTACAGGTCACCAGCAGGCGTAATTGGGGTTCCTGCCGCAGCAACGCCCTGATGACCGGAAACGCCGCCTCGCATTCACCGACCGATACCGCATGAAACCAGAACTCCACGGGTTCCTTGGGACCCTCATGGCAGCCGAAGCGTTCGGCAATCCGCTCCCGGTAACCGGGTTGCAGGCGACCTTTCCAGTAAAGCCGTGCCCATAAAAAAGGCGCGGCCACGTAAAACAGAGTGGAATAGATCCGCTTCACGCCCCGCGCCCTCCTGCCGCACAGCCGTCAAGCCATGCGGATCATTGCGTCTTATTCAGCCGCAACCGTCAGCGGCAGAATGGCCACCACGTCACCGTGCAACTGGATGCCAATTTCATACTGGCCCGTATGGCGGATGGGGCCGGTCGGCAGGCGCACTTCCTGTTTCTCGATTGCCACACCCGCGGCCGTGACGGCCTCGGCAATGTCCTTGGCGCCGATCGAACCGTACAAGCGACCCTCGTCACCCGCCTTGTGGGTAATCGTCACGGACAGCGCGGCAATCGAAGCGGCGCGGGCCTGAGCGGCGGCCAAAGTCTCGGCGGCCTTCCTTTCCAGTTCGGCGCGCCGGTCCTCGAACTGCTTGATCTTTTCCGCGGTTGCGGCGACAGCCTTGCCCTGCGGAATCAGGTAGTTACGTCCATAACCCGGCTTTACGGCGACCTTGTCACCCAGGCTGCCCAGGTTGGGGATTTTTTCGAGAAGAATGATTTCCATCTTAAGCCTCAGTAAGAATTTTAATGTCTTGGGTAGACGTCAGGTCGCGCCACGCGCAAGCCGTTGACGCCAGTTGAACCACGAATCGGACCAGCCGAAGAGTCCTATCACCAGGATCAGCGGTGCGATGAACATGAGTCCTACATAGATGCCGGCGAGCCAGAAACGACCCGAAGGGGATTGCGAACACACGGCGTGCAGAATCGAAAAACCCAGGAGCAGGTAGACCATGAGCATGGGCATCACCAGATTCACTGTGAACTCGGCGAGACCGCCGCCGGCCATGCCAGCCGCAAGGATGAGTATGAGAAACGTCCATGCCAGGCTGACGGGCAGCCGGAGATGAAGAAACTCAACCCGAAAGCCGCCCGGGTTATAGAGTACGGCTTGCCACCAGCGCGCCAGCAGCAGACTGAGCAGGACCGTCAGGACCGAACCCGCTGCAATCGCCCCCGTGGCATAACGGGAGAACATTTGCAGGGTCTGCCTCACCAGAGCCTCGTCCACATCCGCTCCACGCTGTTCCAGTATGGGCTTGATGGCCTGTTGCAGCATGGAATCCCAAAAGCCGGCTGGGTCGGCCATCACCAGATGAAAGCCGCCTACCACGGCAAGCCCCAGCCCCAGGGCGGTGAGTACCGCGATCGCAAGACTGGCCGTCTCCCGCAGCACTGCCGCCACCAGCAGCATGGGAACCCACAGAGCGAGAGAATATCCGCCGGCCTGTAGAGCGCTGCCCATGATCATCTGCCCCGCCAATGCCACGATCGGCAAAGCGCCCAATACCAGCATCCCGCCTTCACGACCGCCCCGCCGCAGCGCGGGCAACGCCACGGCCGCCGCGGCCAGCAGGCTGGCCAGGGACAGCAACCACGACAGGATGGTCAGAGCCGAGATCACGAGGATGGCCTGTGAGCGACCCCTCATGATGAAACTGGCCAGAGCGTTCATCTGACGCTGCTTCGGCTGGCTTGGTACTATTCGTGGCTATCGCAGAAGGGCAGCAGAGCCAGGAAACGCGCCCGCTTGATGGCGGTCGCCAGCTCGCGCTGGTATTTGACTTTGGTGCCGGTGATGCGGCTCGGCACGATCTTGCCGGTTTCGGAAAGATATTCCTGAAGCAGGTCCAGGTCCTTGTAATCGATCACATGGCCGCCCTCGGATGAGAACCGGCACAGTTTTTTGCGCTTGAATTGACGTGACATCTGATATTACCTCGCGGAGTGAAAGCGTTGCTGATGACGGTCCGGAACTCAGGCTTCGGCCGAGGTATTCTCCTCGGCGGCCTCGTCGCGAACCTCGGTGGTTTCCGGTTGTTCCTCCCGGGCCATCGGCGAAGGCTCGGTGATGGCCTCCTCCCGGCGCACGGTCAGACTGCGCAGAACCGCGTCATTGAAGCGAAAGCCGCTTTCCAGTTCATCCAGAGTTGCTCCGTCACATTCGATGTTCATCAAGACGTAATGCGCCTTGTGAATCTTGTTGATGGGATAGGCCAGTTGACGCCGCCCCCAATCCTCCAAGCGATGAATGCGGCCGGAAGCCGCTTCGATCAGGCTGCGATAACGCTCCAGCATGGCCGGAACCTGCGCGCTCTGGTCGGGGTGTACCATGAAGACTATTTCATAATGTCGCATGAATGCTCCTTACGGATAATGAAGCCCCCCGTGTGTCGGTAGGGCAAGGAGTGACAGCCATCTCTGACTGCCGGTGAAAAACCGGCCATGTTAAAGAACCGCTAATATTTCTACAAGCTAAAAAAGCGTGTTGAGTCGTATCCACGGACGGCAGGCTGCCGGAACAACCTCAACTCAGGAAAGTGCCTACTTGAAGTGGTGTCTTTCAAGCAAAGCCTGCTTTAGGGTTACGGCCCTGATTGGCAGCACGAAATCCCTCGCCGTTCGGACACCCACGGCACAGTTCATCAACCGACAACTGCTCCTTGAAACAGCGACAGCGCCCAGATCGTCGAAGATTCCAAAACCCAGGGAGACAGCACACTTCGATGCCGGGTATCCAACAAGCCGGCCCCCATCACGATCGCTAAGCATCCCGCCTGACGGCACCCCTTCCTCACGCAGATGCGTCGGCCGGAAAGGACCCGTTCGGTCTACCCATTTTCTCGGCGCGATAAGATCGCTTTACCAACGAGATAGATCAAGCCAGCATTTACGTTCACTGGGCGTCAGCCTGCTCGGCCTGAATGCAACCCGAAGCCAAGTCTCACCTTCTTGCAAACAGAATTTTTTCCACTCAAGATCGAGCAGATCAACCTTACAACACAGACGTGTAATGTCCTACCAACTCTCGTATATGATCCTCACAAGACTTTATCTTGAATGAGGTCAATTCTTCCGATATTTTCGGAATCCCCTCATGCGCTAGTTTTATCAGGACATTTTTTAATGCATCGCAGTTGCTGACATCAACCCGGTTTCCATTTTTTCCCTCAACCACGCAATCCCCGATTGCACCACGGTCCGAGGCAATCACCCAAACTCCTGCCTGTATGGCCTCACGCGTCACTAAGCCGTAGCTTTCCGGCCATATGGAAGGTGCGAGAAGAATATCCATCTCCGAATACAGTTTGGGTATTTCTCTCTGCTTGACCTTAGGGATAAACTCGACTTCAGTTCTGCCCCAAACCGTGTGATAGCTTTCGCCAGGCTGTAGGCTGTGGTCGACTATCAAGGCCTTGAATCCTGGCAACTCGCTTTCTTCCAAGGCTTGGCGCACCAAATGATAGCCTTTGTGGCGACTCATCCCACCAATGAAGCCCAATATGAGCTTGTCATGAGGCTCACGTGAGTGAGGTATGGGATCAAAGGGTTCACTGGCATTTTCATGCGTTATTACATTATCAACACCCGCCTCTCGATAGAGTGCTGCAAACTTGTCGGAGACTGCCATCACGAGAGCAGCCCTCTTCATGACTCCTCGCAATATCATAGATCGGTTGAATCGCTGACGTATTTCTTCACTATTAGGCATCTCACCTCCCAGAATTGGGTCCTTCGGATCAACCAACTGGCCTTTTTCGTCCACGAGGAATAGATAACGAGATAGCCACCATGCGTCATGAAGCGTGATTATGAATGGTATGTGTGAAGCCTGAGCTGATGACGCGATCGAGGAGGTCAACACCTGAATGCTGTGTAAATGTATCAAATCGATCTTATATTTGGAGAAGAAATCGTCACAAAATTCCTTTATGTTATTATCCTCTGGTTCTGCCCATTCCTTGCCTGGAACATGCAAGCGAGTCACCAACACATTATTATGCCAATATTGCTCTACCCCATAGGGTCTGCCAGGATCTGGGTCTGCATGCGTTGTCAGAACGAATATATCATAGTTATCAGGATAATACTCCTGGAGCCCACGAATCTGCGACTCCATGACCCGTGTCGCCCCACCTATGGACTGAGGATAATAGAAAACATTGACAAAGAGTATTCTTTTCTTCCTGGACTTGGTGGTTGAATAATTGAATTTTTCAATTACATTCGCCAAGATGCCTTCACCCACCGTCGGATTAAACTTTTCAAATGCCAATCCACGCGCATTTTGTCCAATCTGTTTACACAGCAAGGTATCCTCTACAAGCCGTCTGCATTGATCGAACCATTCGTCCGTAGTCGCAGCGAATAATGCAGTATTTTCATTTTGCAATGCAAGCTGATATGACGCTGTCGGAGACACAATAGAGGGTATGGCAAAACATGCGGCCTCAAGCCATTTGATCTCACTTTTACAGTCTGTCGCTCGTGAACGCTCGAGGACTGCAATATTGATATCTGCTTTCCTCAATAGCTGTAAATAGCCAAGATAATCGGGAGTGGCATCCAGTAGCACAATACGCTGTGCCTCAAGCAGTCCTGTCGGGAGATTGTCAAAATACCCTACCAGATGGAGATCCACCTGTGGATACTTTTTGAGTACTTTCAGCAATGCTGGCAAACACATTTCATAAAAGCATTGTTTATGAGCCTTGGTAGCACTACCATAGAATATAATAATTCGTGCAGACTTTACTTTTTGTTCAACTTCCGATAGCTCACCGTCCTGATAGACATGAGATTTGGCCAAATAATAAACTTCCTGGCTGAGCAAGTTAGGCAATACCGATACTTGGACGTCTGGTTTGACATGTCTTCGAATCTCTTCCGCCAAGGGAGGCGTAGAGGCAATACAGTGGTCAGCTAACTGTAGGGCAGTTCTGAAGAAAGGGTTGTCCAATGCCAGATGACGATGGATATCCTTATCAATTGTTCCCGCGTATGTAGACAGGGGTGGTGGAAAAGCCTCAGCATCAAAGATAAGGTCGTCAATATCATAAATAATGGGTATGCCGATTGCGCGCGCATAAGAGAACACTCGAATCTCGTTAAAGGTAGCCGGTATCCTGCAAGCAATGAGCAGGCTTGTTCCCATCATTCGGCGCATCCAGTCATGCCCACCATATTCGCTTAAATCCATGAAATCGATGGCATAACCCAAACTTCTTGCCTGATCAATTTTCTCCTGAACTCTATAATAAAAGCACTGATAAAGACCTCGTGATCCCCACACAACGATTTTTTTATCATTTAGTTGCGCCCAGCGTTGATAGCTTTGTTCCTGGGCCTGATCATGTTGTCGGCTTTGGTTGATACGATCGATTTGATCGACCAGAATATCAAGCATGCCTTGTCGACGACGGATGGCTTGGTCTAAATATCCATGGAGGGCTAAATCAGCCGTTGTAGCAATTTTCTGATGAAAGAAATCCTGTAATAGTCCCCAAGCCTCACGCTCTGATAGTGACTGATTGGGATTGAATCTTTCCGCGGTTTGAAAATGCCCTATAGCAACCTTTATATGTTCATTTCTTACGGCTGAATATCTGTGTAACAGTCCACGAATCATGACTGCTGTTTCGTGATAGGGATACCAACTGCTTGTTTTGGCTCTAACCTCATCAACCAGCATTCTTAGCGCCTTTGCATCCCGGTTGTGATGTCTATACAAGCGTGCAGCCTGTATCAATCGTGAGTCATGATAATTCCCAAGCCTTTCCGTAGTGTTTAACTCAATGAAATTCAGCGTTAAATCATCGTTATGTATTAACCTTGAGCTCCATTGCGCCAGGCAATTCAACAGATTTTCCAACGGGTTGCAGACTTCGGAACCCGGCATAACCGTAAGGGTTAAGGATGCTTCGTATTGTAGACGCTCGAGCAGTTTGGCCAGCAGATTATTACTGTATCGCTGTCGACTGTTGGCTGTGTCTGTATCCGTTGCACGTGACAATGCGGCGGAATTGATCCTGTCAATGGAAATGCCGGCCCAATCCCTTAATGCCATCTTCGATATGCAGCGCAATAACTCGATCTCGATTTCTGGCTTTTCGATTAAACCCTCATGGATCAGCCTTTCAACACTGTCCAATACATCTTGATAAAGTCCCCTGTCAAACTCATCCAGGAATGAACCAAAAACTATATCCTCGAATATTTGTTCCTTTTCGCCTAAGGATAATCCCTCCTCTATGGCTGACTCTGAGAGCAAATCCACTATCCGGTTAGTGGAAAGCGCTGTACTTCCTGGATTATGCGAGGCATAGCGGAGGAAGGCTCTGCCTATACAACTCAACACATCCACATCGAGATCGATGGGTGACCTTTCAAGTTTGGAATGGCCCCGCTTATCGAATGAGCACCATAGTTGAGATCCGTTTTTTAAACCAGCCGTGTCAAAATGCTTTATTAATATATCATCGAGAAAACCCGCATGTGATCCGGTATAGCCTGCATTTCTGACGTCCTCGCGATCATATCGAGTGACAGTAGAACCCAACCACTTGTCATCGACATGAAAATGCACCTCAACCGGTTCATCAGGATCGTCTGGGTTAACCGCCCATCCAAAGACCCACCCTTCCTCGCTAATTCCATCAAGAAACCCCTTGTAAGCCGAATACTTAAAATACTCCGGCAGCGTTATGGGTTCTTTACAAATCAAAGTTGCTGGCTCACCAGAGATGGCAAAAAGTAAGCTATCACCTTCATTAAGCTTTACATGTCGAGATAAAACACGAAGATCAATTTCAAAGCCACAATTCGGTTCTTGTAGCCGATTTGCCTTGGCGATATCGGGGCGTGGTTTGTTAGCTATGGTCTTGGCCAACAGTTTGCCTTCACGAATAACCAAAACTTCAGCAGGCTTTTCGACTGCATGCCCTGCAATGGCCCAGCCTACGACGATCCAATCCAATTGGATAAGTTCCAGTTTCCCCATTGCCGAGTCTGAAACTTGTTTATCCACTGCCAAATCTTGCGAATTCGTATCCAGATTTTCTGAGATTTTTTTACCCGTCGTGTTTAGAGTGGGCTGTGGTTCAGATACTGATGCTTGTTCGTCCACTACCGAATCATTCGAAGTCGAATCCGAGCCTGTGGATGATACTTCACCAGTCTCATTAGTTGCGGACTTGGTTTTAGATTGCCGAGAAGCCATAATATTAGTCACCAGCCTTACTGATTTGATCTTGAAATCGTTTCGTTACTGTATCAATTACATTCTATTGAGCTTGACAAGCAATTACGGATCTTTGCTCAAGCAATTCCAACACCATATTGACACAATCTGGCAAAGCCTGAGTACCCGTAGGTACAACCAATTCAGGATACAAAGGTGGCTCATAGGGTGATGATATACCGGTAAAATCGGCAATCTCTCCAGCCCTCGCTCGTTGATACAAGCCTTTTACGTCCCGCTGTTCACAAATTTCAATGCGAGTATCACAAAATATTTCATAGAAATCACCATGTGGAAATAGACCACGTACCCTCTCGCGATCTGATCGTAAAGGAGAGATGAACGCTGTAAGCGTAATAACTCCCGCCTCCATCAATAGCTTGGCGGTTTCACCGACACGACGTATGTTTTCAGTTCGGTCTGCTATTGAAAACCCAAGATCCGAACACAATCCATGTCGCACATTGTCTCCGTCAAGAACAAAGGTGCGGCATTTACGTTGGTGAAGGGCTTCCTCAACGGCATGTGCAAGTGTGGATTTTCCGGCGCCCGATAACCCAGTAAACCATAAGGCAACTGCACGATGGGCATTGAGCTCCTCTCGCATGGAACGAGTGATGGTCGCGTGATGCCATACCGTATTTTCGCTTTTTTTCACAATTATTTCCTCGGTAATATTCGTCGAATAAGCCAATCTATTTACTAGCTCGATTATAAATAGCGGCGACGAGTTTAAGTGATTGAAGATATACCCACCGGACCTTCCCAGACCGCGCCACCCGTGGTCTGAGCAGGCTCGAAAATAATTCGTAAATCAATTAATCTCACATCAAAAGTAGCATTAAGTCACCTTCAGCAGGACGATTATTTCAAAATCAAGGCTGTAATCCTCAGCCCAACATCCGTGCCATCACCATGGCATCCTCGCGTCCATTCCTGGCAGGGTAATACTCCTTGCGCATACCGATCTCGTTGAATCCCATGCTTTGATAGAGCCTTATGGCGCCGGGATTCGAAGGGCGAACTTCGAGAAACATGGTATCGGCCTTGAAGCGGGTGGCTTCCTCGATCAGCTTTTGCAGAATGGCGCGTCCATAGCCCCTGCCTTGCCAAGTCGGAGCGACGCAGACATTAAGCACATGGGACTCGCCGGCGCCTATGGTCGAGATGCCATAGGCAACCACCTCTCGTGCCCTTTCCCCTATCCAGCAGTGATAGCCGACCTTGAAACAACTGCGAAAGGTTTCCAGCTCCCAGGGAAAGTCATAGGCCGCCGTTTCAATCTCCGCCAAGGCATTGATGTCATTGCGCTCCATGGGCCGCAAAATCAGTTCGGCGTTATCCACGAGACTGGGGAAGTGCTTGTAATAGAACTCGGATTCGGCGTCATAACGTATCCAACGCCGGGCCTTGTCGAGCATATCCAGTAACGCATCCATGGTTTCCTTATGCTTCAGCGTTGCCCGCGGACAGTACGACGAGCGAGTTTGAGATCGTCCCAGGCGCGCCGTTTTTCGGTCTGGGAACGGAGAAGATAAGCGGGGTGATAGGTCACCACGAGAGGGATCGATCGATAGTCATGTACGATACCGCGCAACTTGCCGATGGCCACGGTGGTCTTGAGTAGGTGCTGTGCGGCGATACGGCCCACGGCGACGATGATGGCGGGTTTGACTAAGGCAACTTGGGATAACAGATAGCTTTCGCAGGCGGTCGCTTCCACGGGTGCGGGGTCACGGTTATTGGGTGGGCGGCACTTAAGAACATTGGCGATATACACCTCTTCCCGCGCAAGGCCGATGGCCTTGATCATCTCGTCCAACAGTTGCCCTGCCCTGCCAACAAATGGCTCGCCCTTGAGGTCCTCCTGTTCGCCCGGGGCTTCGCCGATGAACATCCATTGCGCGGTGCGGTCGCCTACCCCGAATACCGTTTGAGTCCGGGTTTCGTGCAGAGGGCAACGGCAGCAGTCCTTGACCGCCGCCTCGAGCTCCTGCCAGTCAGCAATAATATCCATGTTGAGCGGGGGCACGGGTATGTCCAGATCAGGGGATTCGGGCATGGTAGCGTCTTGCGGTCCGAAGGGAGGCTTCAAGCGAGACCTCCAGACGTCGATACCCATGGAGGCCAGCCGGTCCAGACGAGAGTCCATGAGCCGCGTCTCAGTCCGGCGCTAACTTGATCAATGGCTTGGCCTCAGACGTCGCCGGCCACTTGGGGATGCATGCGCTGGCTGGGCACCCGCAACTTATTGACGGCATTGATATAGGCCTTGGCCGAGGCGATGACGATATCCGTATCCGCGCCCTGGCCGTTAACGATACGGCCAGCCTTCTCCAACCTCACGGTGACTTCGCCCTGAGCATCGGTCCCGGTGGTAATGTTGTTGACCGAGTAGAGCAACAGTTGTGCCTCGGTATTGACGATGGACTCGATGGCCTTGAGACTGGCGTCGACGACACCTCCGCCTGTGGCCGTGCCAGTCAATTCTTCCTGATCAACCCTGACAGTGACCCGTGCGGTGGGTACCTCTCCGGTTTCCGAGCAAACTCTCAAAGCCACCAGGCGAACGCCTTCCTCCTCGGTGGCGCCGGCTGCATCGGTAATCAGCGCCTGCAGGTCTTCATCGAAGATTTCGTGCTTCTTGTCAGCCAGATTCTTGAACCGGGAGAAGGCCTCGTTCAACTCCTCCTCGGAGCAAAATTCGATACCCAACTCCTGCATGCGCGTCTTGAAAGCGTTACGCCCCGAATGCTTGCCGAGCACCATACGGTTGGCCGTCCAGCCTACATCTTCGGCACGCATGATTTCGTAGGTTTCCCGATGCTTGAGTACGCCATCTTGATGGATGCCAGACTCATGGGCAAAGGCGTTAGCTCCTACGATGGCCTTGTTCGGTTGCACCGGAAAACCGGTAATGTTGGAGACCAGCTTGGAGCAGGCAACGATCTCACGGGCATCGATCGTCACATGGCAGGGAAAGACATCCTTGCGGGTAGTCACGGCCATGACGACTTCCTCCAGCGCCGCATTGCCGGCCCGCTCGCCGAGGCCATTGATGGTGCACTCCACCTGTCTCGCGCCGTGGAGTACCGCCGACAGCGAATTAGCCACAGCCAATCCCAGGTCGTTGTGGCAATGCACCGAAAAGACGGCCTTGTCTGCATTGGGAATGCGTTCCCGCAACCGGCGGATGGTCTGGCCGAATTGATCCGGCAGACTATAGCCAACGGTATCGGGAATGTTCAGCGTCGTGGCGCCAGCGTCGATGACCGCTTCCAGTATGCGGCAGAGAAAATCCTCCTCGGAGCGTCCGGCATCCTCGGGTGAAAACTCGACGTTATCGGTGTATTGTCGCGCCCGCTTCACGGCCTTAACCGCATGCTCTATGACCTGGTCCGGCGTCATGCGCAACTTGAGCTGCATGTGGATGGGGGAGGTGGCGATAAAGGTATGGATCCTGGATCTTGCCGCCTCGCGGAGCGCCTCGCCAACACAGTCGATATCCCTGTCCAGGGCACGCGCCAGACCGCAGACCACACTGTCCTTCACGCTGCGGGCAACTGCCTGAACGCTCTCGAAATCGCCGGGACTGGCGGCGGGAAACCCCGCCTCGATGACATCCACCCTTAATCGCTCCAACGCGCGGGCGATACGCACTTTTTCATCCCGCGTCATTGACGCGCCGGGGCTTTGCTCGCCGTCACGCAGGGTGGTGTCGAAAATGATAAGTTTGTCGCTCATTTGAATTCCTGTCGCTGGAGGACTGGGCCTTAGACGAGTGAAATACTGATTGTTCTGTTACGAGAAGAGGCTTCCTGCCCTGCAAGGCAGGAAATCTCCCGCGGCCACCCAGAAAAGAGTATCCAGTTGAAACGTAACGCCTCAGAACTGCCGCTCGGAAACCCGTGCCTGGCAGCAACGGGTCAGGATACTTCCCATCGGCACGCTCACTCCGTGGCCATGCACCATCAAAGCCGCCGCTCAACGCGCATCCGACGACGCCGGGCCAGGGTAAGCGCCAAACCGGAAACGGCGTAGCACATGAAGAGCGTGAACAGCACCAGCGGTGGATTGGTAAACAGGAAGGCAAACACGAGCATGATCAATATGGCCCAGATAAATGATACCTTGCCCCGAAGATCGATGCTCTTGAAACTGTAGTAGCGGAAATTGCTGACCATCAATAAACCGGTAAACACCGAGAGTCCCAACGCCACAGAACCGATAGCCGGTGTTCCCGGGGTAATACCGTGTGTCACGCAAACCCAGAGAAATCCCGCCAGAATGGCGGCCGCCGAAGGGCTCGGGAGTCCCTGGAAATAGTGCTTATCCTGAGTCGCAATCTGTGTGTTGAAGCGGGCCAGCCGCAGCGCGGCCCCGGCAGTATGGACGAATACCGCAATCCAGCCGGCCTTGCCCATGCTGGAAAGCACCCAGGCGTACATGACCAAGGCAGGGGCGACCCCGAAAGAGATCACATCCGCCATGCTATCGTACTCGGCGCCGAAGGCGCTTTGGGTATTGGTGAGCCGCGCCACACGACCGTCGAGCCCATCCAGCACCATGGCCACGAAGATGGACACGGCGGCTGTCTCGAACTGACCGTTCATGGCCGAGGTGATTGAGTAGAAACCCGCGAAGAGCGCCGCTGTTGTGAAGAGATTGGGCAGCAGATAGATGCCACGCCGTTTATGGGTCGTCTGATTGTTCTGTTCCATCGTGAATCCGAATGTGACGGGTTGAGGGAACGCTGCCAGGCTAAGCCGGATTGGAGATAAGCGGGTTTGTGACCACCGCGTTGCCTCGCGTTCTGGCGCTTCCGGCTAACCGATACGACAAAGGGCGAGACCAGCCCACCCTTGGCGTGTCAATCCTAAGTCAGCCTCAGTTTTTCGATTGGTCGACGATCTTGTTGGCCTTGATCCAGGGCATCATCTCGCGCAGGCGACCGCCGACTTCCTCGATCGGATGCTCGCGACCCAGACGGCGCTTGGCCTTGAGGGTGGCGGCTCCAGCCTGGTTCTCCAGGATGAACTCCCTCGCGAATTCGCCGGTCTGGATTTCGCGGAGGATCTTCTTCATCTCCTGCTTGGTTTCCTCGGTGACGATGCGCGGGCCACGGGTCAGATCGCCATACTCTGCAGTGTTGGATATGGAGTAACGCATGTTGGCAATGCCGCCCTCGTACATGAGGTCGACGATCAACTTGAGTTCGTGCAGACACTCGAAATACGCCATTTCCGGGGCATAACCGGCTTCCACCAGCGTTTCAAAGCCCGCCTGCACCAATGCCGTGGCGCCGCCACACAGTACCGCCTGTTCACCGAACAGATCGGTCTCGGTCTCCTCCCGGAAGGTGGTCTCGATGATGCCGGTCCGACCGCCCCCGATTGCCGAAGCGTAAGACAGGGCCAGGTCCTTGGCCTGGCCGGAGGCATTCTGGGCCACGGCGATCAGATCCGGAATACCGCCGCCCTTGACGTATTCACTGCGAACGGTATGGCCGGGAGCCTTTGGCGCAATCATGATCACGTCCAGATCGGCGCGCGGCTGAATCTGTCCAAAGTGGATACAAAAGCCATGGGCAAAAGCCAGGGCAGCCCCTTTTTTGATATTGGGCTGAATTTTTTCTTCATAAAGCCTAGCCTGATGCTCATCCGGAGCGAGGATCATCACCACATCGGCCAGCTTGACCGCCTCGACGATAGGTAAAACCTCAAGACCGGCATCCTTGGCCTTGACCGTCGAACTGGAACCTGGCCTCAAACCCACCATAACGGAAACGCCGGAATCCTTAAGATTATTGGCATGTGCATGCCCTTGTGAACCATAGCCGATAATGGCGACTTTCTTGCCGCGAATAATGGAAAGGTCGGCGTCTTTGTCGTAGTAGACCTGCATGGAGTAGTGTCCTCTGTATTGTATGACTGTTTGAATGGATTCAGGCGTGCAGCCCCCGCTCACCGCGGAGTATGCCCGTGGTCCCGGAACGCACAACTTCGATGATATGGTCGTCGGTAACGGTCCTGAGAAAGGCGTCCAGTTTGGATTGTTCGCCGGTGACTTCCACCACGTAACTGCTCGGAGTGACATCGAGGATGTTGCCGCGGAAGATGTCACAAAGCCGCTTGATTTCATGACGCATCTCGCCGGAAGCCCGCACCTTGACCATCATCAGTTCCCGCTCGATGTGCGAGGATTCCGAGATATCGATGAGTTTCACGACATCGATCAACTTGTTCAACTGCTTGGTGATCTGCTCGATGATCTCTTCGCTACCGGAGGTCACCAAGGTCATGCGCGACATTGAGGCATCTTCGGTGGGCGCCACGGTCAGCGTCTCGATGTTATAGCCGCGAGCGGAAAACAACCCCGCCACGCGCGACAAGGCGCCAGATTCATTCTCGATCAGGATGGATATGATGTGACGCTTCATGCCAGTTCCCTGTCCACGGTAACACCCGGAGCCATCCGCATTTCGTGATGCGCCTTCCCAGCCTCGATCATGGGGTAAACGTTTTCGGCGGGATCGGTCAGAAAGTCGAGAAATACGGTCCGGTCCTTCATTTTGAAGGCTTCTTCCAACGCATCACGGACATCGGCGGGTTTCTCGATGCGCACCCCCACATGACCGTAAGCCTCGGCCAGCTTGACGAAATCAGGAATGGTTTCGAGGTAGGAGTGCGAGTAGCGGCTTTCGTAGGTGAATTCCTGCCACTGCCGAACCATGCCCATATATCCATTATTCAGATTGACGATCTTGACACCGGTTCGATATTGCCGCGCGGTCGCCAGCTCCTGTATGCACATCTGAATGCTGGCCTCGCCAGTGACGCAGGCGACATCCGCATCGGGATGGGCGAGTTTGACACCGATGGCCGCCGGTAATCCGAACCCCATGGTGCCCAGTCCACCCGAATTGATCCAGCGGCGCGGCTGATCGAATCTATAGAACTGTGCCGCCCACATCTGGTGCTGACCGACGTCGGAGGTGACAAAGGCATTGCCTCGTGTCACTTCCCAGAGTTGCTCGATCACGTACTGTGGCTTGATCTTGGGACTTTCACGATCGAAGCCCAAACAATTGATTTGGCGCCAGCGGTCAATCCTGGCCCACCAAGCCTCCAATGCCTTGGCATCGACTTTGTCGCTAATAGACCCAATCATTTCTATCATTTCGTCCATGACGGTACCCACCTCGCCAACGATGGGCACGTCGACACGCACCGTCTTGGAGATGGAGGCCGGATCGACATCGATGTGAATGATCCGGGCATGCGGACAGAATTGCGCCAGCTTGCCGGTCACCCGGTCATCGAAACGGGCCCCAATGGCCAGCAGGACATCGCATTCATGCATGCCCATGTTGGCTTCATAGGTGCCGTGCATGCCCAGCATGCCCACAAACTGCCGGTCCGTAGCCGGATAGGCCCCGAGCCCCATCAGGGTATTGGTGATAGGAAACCCCAACAACCGGGTCAGACGCACCAGCGAATGCGAGGCATTGCCCAGAATCACGCCGCCACCGGTATAGATCATGGGCCGCCTGGCCGACATCAGCAGATCAACGGCTTTTTTGATCTGCCAGCGATGCCCCTTGACCTGTGGATTGTAGGATCGAATGCTGACCGACTTGGGGTATTCGTAAGGAACCTTGATATTGGGATCGGTAATATCCTTGGGAATATCGACCACCACCGGCCCTGGTCGGCCCGTGGTGGCGATGAAAAACGCCTTCCTGATCGTTTCCGCCAATCGCGATAAGTCCTTCACCAGGAAGTTATGCTTGACGCAGGGACGCGTGATGCCAACGGTATCGCACTCCTGGAAGGCATCGCTGCCAATGACCGGAGTGGGCACCTGACCGGTGAGTACGACCAGCGGAATGGAATCCATGTACGCGGTGGCAATGCCGGTGACGGCATTGGTCGCTCCGGGTCCGGAGGTCACCAGCACGACTCCCGGTTTGCCAGTCGATCGGGCATAGCCGTCAGCGGCATGGGTTGCGCCCTGCTCATGACGAACCAGGATGTGCCGGACGTCATCCTGTTTGAACAAGGCATCATAGATGTGCAAGACCGATCCGCCGGGATAGCCGAAGATGTATTCGACTCCCTCATCCCTTAAGCATCGAACTACGATTTCAGCGCCGCTAAGCTCCACGCAACCACCTCGGCTTCGATAGTCCGGGCTGCAGCAGCCACAGACTAAATCACAAAAAATAGTCGGCTAACATACTCGGCTAAGCCAGTAGCGTCAAGGACCGAACCGATGGTCCGATGGGTCAGCAACTCAATTACTGTTATCCATGACCCCAAAAAGCCGCCGCAGATCACCAAACCCCAGGTTTCAGACCGTGGTCAGTGGCATCTGTGCTGACATCGGCTACTCAAAAATGACGGTACTCTCAGGGGGTTCCCGTGCCTTGTTGAGTTCGGATGAAGAGATCTTCACCGGTGACACGATCCCTGGAGTGATGAATCATTTCTGCTGACGCCATCGGTAGTGAACCTGTCCATCGTCACAACGCCAGCCGCCACGGTTGCTGCCATCGGTTGCGGCAACTGCCTTGCAATGGTGGGCCTCAACGTACTGCTGCCAATCCGCCTCGCCTTCGGGCGCCGAGAGAATCAGATAACCCACTGTCAATGCTGCAGCTCCCAGGGCTGAAAAAACTGCTAATTCCACCGTTTTCATGCATTTCCTCCTGACCGGATAAAGCCATTCCTGTCGTAGTCACGGGCAAGCGAATACCCAGGGTTACGACTCGCATCCAGCCGACAGGTTCAGCCCGGCGAAGTTGGCTCAGGTTGCGATCAGAGACAACCCGGAGGTTTGGGTAAGCCGGCAACCAAACAGGCATATTTCACCGGGCTACCCAAGAACAGCGCGTTCAGATAAAGGGAGTTCCCCCGTTCCGCGCCCAGGGCGCGACTGACCGCCTTGACGAACATGCGATTGTTGGGCAAATGTTGAAATCTGGCATGGTATTCACGGAGAAAGTGAATGATTTCCCAATGCTTCTCCGTCAGGGTCAACGGGATCCTGGATGCCAACCACTCGGCAACGGCTCCATCCCATGTGGATGAATCCACGAGGAACCCATCCTCGGTCGTTTCAATGAGTGAATCGAACGAACTCCATTCAGCCGCCATTGAGGGCTAATCCCAGAAAATGGTCGTTTGATGCCGCTCGGTCAGGCTGACGAACCCGGGCAGGTTGATCAATTCAAATCGATTGCTCAGGGCGGGGTCAATTTCACGCGTCAGTGTTGTGTGCTCACATAAGATATGTATCGGCATGACTGGAAATGAGGCGAGGTGGGCTGGATCAACATCGCTCAGAACACCTTCATGAAGCAGCAGGATGGCATCCCCATCACTGATTCTGGCCAGGCAGTCCCCAAGACGGTTAGGCCGGCTAACCATGTGCAGGATACTCATGGACCCAGCACCAGGGAATATTGTCGGAGCCATGCCGGCAGCTCCTGACGAGCCAGCAGGCGCAACCGATGACTCACTGGACTCAGCAAAATTTCACGTGCGGCCAAAGATTCGCTCTCAACCCATACAGGCTCAATTCCATAAAAGTCCAGGGTCTCCATGAAGCGTGAGAACATGGATTCACACGCTGAATGACAGGGCGTAGCGTTGATGAGGTTCACGCCATCGTCCAACAGGAGTACGCTTACCTCGAGATCAAAAGCCGAGAAGGTCAGCAAGGCATCCAGGGTTTCCGTCAAAATCAACTCGGATTCCGGCACTTTGTTGATCAGAAACAGACAGGTATTCGTCACCCTATTGACCTACCCGAACACGATGACACGATCCGCGCGCAGGCAGGCATCAACCCACAGACCCAACCCGCCGGCCTTGAAGCCGCCCAGAGCGGCTTCACTCGATTTGCCGCGCCGCTCCGCCGCCGTTATGCAATAGACCAATTCGACCCCGTCGGTGAGAGACAGGGAGGACCAGTCCAGCATGTCATCACCGAGTTCCGCTGTTGAGACGAAAGCGTTCTCGACCCCGGCGTGATAAAAGAATACACGCAGAACCTCATGACCAGCGTTGCGGGCCGCCTTGATAAATTGCCAAGCGATCCTGGACACCCCGTTCTCGCCGTGCGCCATGTTGACCTGGATAGCATATTTCATGTTGTTATTGAAAAATGGATGAATATCCCCACACTTTGGAGTGTGGATAACTCGTTTGGCACCCACTGAAACCCGTCTTGAGTACCAATACCCGATCACTGTTGACCTGCCTGCTCCTGTCCGTACAGGCCGTTGCCATGCCCCACTGGGCGCGAGCCGAGATGCCCAATATCGAGTTACCGGAGATCGGCGATCCCACCGGCACCTTGATGACGCCTCAGCAGGAGGCGGAACTGGGCGCGGCGTTCTATCGCAATCTTCACTCCAGCATGGAGATCAACAGCGACCCGGAAGTCCAGGATTACATCCAGTCGATAGGCTCCCGACTGGCGGCCAGCAGTGATACCCCAACTCAGGCGTTCACCTTTTTCGTCGTCAATGAACCGGTCATCAACGCGTTTGCCGGCCCTGGCGGCTATATCGGGGTCAATTCCGGACTGATCCTGCTGGCGGAACAGGAAAGCGAGTTGGCGTCGGTGTTGGCGCACGAAATCTCACACATCACCCAACGCCACCTGTTTCAGACGTTCCAGGCGGCCAGCCGCATGGCGATCCCCACCGCGCTGGCCATGCTGGGCGCCGCACTGATCGGCGCCAAGGGCGGTGGCAATGCGGCGACGGCGGCGATGATGGCGGCTCAGGCCGCCAGCCAACAATATCAAATCAACTTCACCCGGGACAATGAAGTCGAGGCCGACCGGGTGGGCATGCAAATCCTCTCCAAATCGGAGTTCGATCCCCGGGCGATGCCCGCATTCTTTGAACGCATGCAACAATCGACACGCTTCGCCGGAAATCGCATCCCCGAGTTTCTGTTGACCCACCCTGTCACGGTCGCCCGTATTTCCGACACGCGCGACCGCTCCGAACACTTTCCTTACCGGCAGTACCCTGATTCACTGGCCTTTCAAATCATCCGCGCCAAGTTACGCGTTCTCACGGCGCCCAGCCCAAGAAATGCCTTGGACTACTTTGCCACCATGCAGGACCGGGGTACCGGACAACAGCAGGACATTACCGCCTACGGTATCGCTCTCGCCCTATCAAAACTGGGTCAGACCGAGAAGGCTAAAAACATCCTGCATCGATTGGTCCAACGCTACCCCCACCAGTCGCATTTCATGAATGCGCTGGCCGGCGCCGACATGGACGCCAAAAACTTCGCCAAGGCAGCCCAACTCTACGAATTGGCCTTGCAGCGGTTTCCCGATAATCAGGCGATGACACTGAATCTTATCCGGGCCCAACTCAATACCAACCAGGCCGCCAAGGCACGGCAACTGCTGCACGACTTCATCAAGCATCACAAACCGACACCGGATCTTTACGAGCTCATGGCGGAAACCTACAACAAGCTGGGCAACGAGGGCGAATCACACCGGTACTATGCCGAAGGCTATTACTTGCTGGGACAGACCAAATCCGCCCTGCTGCAACTGCAGCTCGCAAAACGCGCCGCGGGCGGGAATTTCTACCTGAATTCGGTCATCGATGAACGGATGGAGCAATGGCGGTCGGAAGAGCGTTCCCGCAAGGAATAGTCTCGCGGCTATTCGAGTGCCTGAACACCACGCTCGACTTCCCCTAACTTGCAGAGTTCCCGTTTTAGAATTTTTCCAGCCGCATTTTTCGGTAATTCCGGCAGGAACACAAACCGCTTGGGAACCTGATGCCGACCTAGCAAACCCCGACAATAATCCCGCAGGTCTCGTTCCGAGGTGTTTTGAGTATTGTCGACCACCACATAGGCCACGGGTACTTCGCCATGCCGTGCATTGGCCTCGCCCACCACCGCCGCCTCCCGCATGCCCGGATAGTCATGAAGAACCTCCTCAATCATGCGCGGGTATACATTCATGCCATTGACGATAATCAAATCCTTCTTGCGATCGACGATACTGAAATAGCCATCGTCATCGCAATGACCCAGATCCCCTGTCAGAAACCAGCCATCCAGGAAGACTTCCGCGGTGACCTCGGGCTGATTCCAGTAGCCTTTCATGACATTTGGGCCTCTGACGGCGATCTCGCCCACCTGACCGATGGGTAAATCTTGCCCGGATTCATCGACGATCTTCATTTCGACACCCGGCACGGGTAATCCCACCGTACCCGGTTTCGTCACCCCGCCGATAGGGTTGACACAGGTGACGGGCGAACACTCCGTGGGACCGTCGCCCTCATAGAGCCGTATACCGAACTTAGCCTCGAATTGTCGTAACAGCGTTACCGGCATGGCAGCGCCGCCAACGATCCCGCATCGCAGCGAGGCAAGCCAGGGTGTATGTTCCTCCTTAAGCCGCATCATGACGCCGTACATGCTGGGAACCCCCAAAAAGAGCGTGGCCTGGTGTCGGTGTATCGCTTCCGCCACCGCTTCCGGGTCAAAGCGCGGCAAGGGTATCAGCGCGCAACCATTGCTCAATGGAGTCAGCATGCCCACGGTAGCGGCAAAGGCATGAAACATCGGTAGCACGACAAGAACCCTGTCGTTGCCCGACTGCCAACGCATGGCTTGATGCACACTCTGGACATTTGCGGCAAGATTGGCGTGGGAAAGCATCGCTCCCTTGGGAAAGCCGGTCGTCCCTGAAGTGTATAAAATGGCCGCCAAATCATAGGCAGGCTCTTCGGCCATGCTGGATGCCGCCGCACCGTCCCTCAGTTGCTCAACGAACGTCGCGATCCCGCACACTTCAAAGACAGATTCCAGACATGGGCACGAAGCGTCGATCCTGCCAGTGAGTGAAGGATGAACCAGCAACATCCTGGCGCCCGAATCATTCAGGATGTAGGCGATTTCCCGCTGGTTGATCAACAAATTAAGCGGCACCACAACCCCGCCGGCCTTGAGTATGCCAATGTAAAGCAGGGCAAACTCGGGGCAGTTGGGAAAATAAAGACCAATCCGATCTCCCGATACCATCCCGTAAGCCCGCAGGGCATCAGCCACACGATCGGTCAGTTCACCGAACTCCCGATGGGTCACAACACTCGTGTCGCCGAGGATGGCGGGTTGCGTGGAATAATCCAGGGCACAGCGACGAATCAACTGAATCAACTCGGACATGGGCGATGGGTAGACTGTGATGATTCGCAGCGGACGAACCTGGCCTTGTCGGCCAAGACCAGGTCGTCAGGGCATGGGGGGATCCCTTCGATCAGTTTATTACGTTATGGCCTCGACCTCGCATGCAATTGATGAAGGCACGTTTGTAGGCGTCATCCCCACTGACGCCCGTATAAGTACCACCGCCAATACCGCCGGAAGCCGCGCCAATCGCCGCGCCGGTTCCCGGACTACCCACTGCCGCGCCAATCGCCGCTCCCGCCGCCGCGCCCAGCAAGCCACCCGCCGCGACGCCCTTGGCCGCCTCGGTGCCGGGCGAACCCGCCTGTGAGGCCATCATCTTGCATTCCTCGGTGTCCCGGGGGATGTTGGCGGCATTCGGGTCATTGTGACTGTCGGTAACGGGTTCCCAACCCGTATAGGTGGCGCAACCAGCGATAAGCGCCAAGGTCGTCAGCAATACTATTTTACTTTTCATCGATTCCCTCTTGAGTGTTCCAAAACCCGAAGTTTAGCGGGAAAAACTGGAAATGGGCCTATCATCCAACCAGGGCTTCGCCTTTAGCCAACCTTGGCAGCACACCTTTTACGCCCATGGCGTAGCTCATGGCGAATTTCTTCGCGGGTTGCAGACGCTCGGCAAGTCCGAGCCCCAGGTTGCGTATCAGCCGGATGGGTTTGCTGTCGTTACCGAACGCACGATAAAACAGATCCATGACCGTCATCATCAGGAGATTATTGCGCCTTCGCATTCCTTCGTAACGGGAGAGAACAGAGATCGCGCCCAGGTCGTCTCCACTCCGGTGGGCGGCGATTAAAGTCTCGGCTAGCGCGGCCGCATCCAGCAGCCCGATATTCACGCCCTGCCCGGCTAACGGATGAATCATGTGAGCGGCGTCGCCTATCAGGGCGACGCCCTCCTTGACATACCTCAAGGCATGCTGCCGCCTGAGCGGAAAGCTCCCGATGGCCGTGATGGACTTGACCACACCGAGGGATTCGGGGAAGGTGGAAGTTAGTTCCCGCGTGAGATTCTCCACAGGCAGTGTCTTGAGTCTTTTGACTTCTTCGGGCGTGTTGTACCAGACCAGGGAGGCGTGCGATCCGCTCAAGGGCAGGAGCGCCTGAGGTCCATTTGGAGTAAACCGCTGCCAGGTGATGTCCTGCTGACCGCAAGCGGTTTCAACAGTCAGGACCAGGGCATGTTGTTCATAATCCCAACCACTGACTCCCATGCCGGCGGCTTGCCGTACACGCGAAAATCCCCCGTCGGCCGCCACCAGCAGACGGCAGGCAAGAACCCGGCCATCCTCGAGCTCGACCGTAGACCCTGCCGGAGCATAAGAAATGGAACGGGTTTTTGCCGGGCAAAGCAGTGTCACATTGCCGAAATGCCGCAGCCGCTCCAGAGCCGCCAGTTGAATCACCCGATTCTCGACGATGTGCCCAAGAACAGGCTCATTGATATCCTCGCTGCGAAATTCGACATCGCCCTGATCTTCCCATACCCGCATGCGCCGATAAGGGCACAACCGACGCGCGGTTATGCCATCCCAGACACCGAGCGTCCTGAGAATATTCGAAGAGGCAATACTGACAGCGGAAACCCTGAGATCGTGTGCTTGGTCCGGGGAGAAATCTTCGGGCGGCGCGTCTTCAAGCACCGCGACACGGAGCCCACTGTCACCCAGCGCATTACCCAGTGTGGCGCCCACCATGCCGCCGCCAACAATGAGGATGTCGAAATGTTCTTGTTGATTGTTCATGTTGCGATTTCTCCCATTTACACCGGATTATCCATCATCCGCCCATCGAACCGCGAGCGAATTTTGTTAACATTAGGTGTGGAGCGATACGCCCATCAGGGCTCCCGTATTACCCGACATTCCGCACCCTCCTACGTAATCGCTTGAATTTTCGAATTTAATTTTTTTAAGCCTGAAAGGGCGAGAAAATTTGTCCTTAAATATCAGTTGGTTGCTCTAGGGGTGCGGAATGTCAGTATTACAGACACAGCTCAAGGGTCAGCATCCCGAGCCCACTCGGGAGTCTGCACTGCTCAATTTGCAAGCAAATCGTGATTGGTTTGTGCGGGCGCACATTTGGAGGACTTCGTGCCGCTAGTCGTGGATGCACACAAGATTGCTACCAAGCTTCATCGCCTTGAGATTCGGGTTGATGGCAAGTTCATCGGTGAGTACGAGCGTGCGCAAGCAGGTGATATCGACCGAAAGCGTGCGGAAGTACGGTGTGCTCTTGAGCTTCTCCTCTCCTTGTATCGTAAGCACGGTGAATTGAAAGTTCGATGGAATGGAGAGCGCGGCGAAAAAATCATCTACGCGAGTGGTATTGAAGTCGGCACGGTTCCTCGTGCCTGCTGGCAACGTCCCTCTTGGGTACAGTGAGACCCAGAGGGATAAACCACGCGACTTCCAGCCTCGGTTGAGCTTATAAGGTCTCTCACCAGACCAGGGTTCTGGCGTCAGACAAACGGAGCAACCATTTAAGCTTGAAAAGGCGGTCACCATTTCATTCGGCGGATGCTTGAAACTGACAACCATCACTCGGGTCCTTCGTCCTCGACCATGTTGGTAGCTATCAGTCCAGCAAATGCACAGAGGAAGCCATT